>Ga0123395_1085239_pt1 | contig 10931 bp, 10 predicted proteins | sample T10HHNH4metaT_FD_89923 | JGI IMG/M metagenome (GOLD analysis project Ga0123395, IMG submission 89923) | Methane-oxidizing artificial microbial communities from Washington, USA to study methane cycling - T10-HHNH4 metaT (Metagenome... ... | reverse complement strand
GTCTCCAGACGGCGAAAAACTGATCTTCAAACATTACTTCCATATCGGTATTGCCGTGGATACCCCGAACGGCTTAGTCGTGCCGGTGATTCGCGATGTCGATAAAAAAGGTATTTTCCAATTGTCCAACGAGCTGGCAGAGAAAAGCGAATTGGCCCGAACCGGCAAATTGAAACCGGCCGACATGCAAGGCGGCTGTATGACCATCTCCAGCTTAGGCGGCATCGGCGGCACCGCGTTTACCCCCATCGTCAACGCGCCGGAAGTAGCGATTTTGGGCGTCACCCGCTCCAAGATGCAGCCGGTTTGGAATGGCTCTGCGTTTGAACCGAAACTGATGTTGCCGCTGGATATTACTTACGACCATCGCGTCATAGACGGTGCCGAAGGCGCACGTTTTATGGAAGCATTGAAATCTTATCTGGGCGACATTCGCCGGCTGTTATTGTAGGAGTAAGGATATGAGCGATTCTGTCACGCATGCTGAAGTTCTGGTACTTGGCGGCGGCCCAGGTGGTTACACGGCTGCGTTCCGCGCTGCCGATTTGGGCAAACAAGTGGTATTGATTGAGCGCTATCCGGTGTTGGGTGGGGTTTGCCTGAATGTGGGCTGTATCCCGTCCAAAGCTTTGCTGCACACCGCGCAAGTGATACATGAAGCGGAAGCCATGGCGGAACACGGCGTCACTTTCGGCAAGCCTAACATCGATTTGGACCAAATCCGTGCCTGGAAACAAAGCGTCAGCCAAAGCTTGAATCAAGGCCTCGGCAAATTAGCGAAGCAACGCAAGGTCACCGTAATCCATGGCGTGGGTAAATTTGCCACGGCCAACAGCTTGACCGTGACCGGTGAAGACGGCGCGCAAACCATTACTTTCGACAACGCAATTATCGCCGCCGGCTCGCAGCCGACCAAAATCCCCAGCTTTCCGCACGACGATCCACGCGTTTGGGACTCGACCGATGCGCTGGAGTTGAAATCGATCCCGGAAAAATTATTGATCGTGGGTGGCGGTATTATCGGTCTGGAAATGGCGACTGTTTACCATGCGTTGGGCTCGAAAATCAGCGTCGTGGAATTGATGGATCAGATTATCCCCGGCTGCGACAAAGATTTGGTTACACCGCTACAACGCAAGATCAAAAAACAGTATGAAAACCTGTGGCTGCAAACCAGTGTCAAGGCCATGGAAGCAACTGATACCGGCATCAAAGTCACGATGGAAGGTAAAGGCGCACCGGAGTCGGAAGTGTTCGACGCGGTGTTGGTTGCTGTGGGTCGCCGTCCCAACGGCAAGCTGATCGATGCCGACAAAGCGGGCGTCAATGTTGACGAGCGTGGTTTCATTCCGGTGGACAAGCAAGGTCGCACCAACGTCAGCAATATTTTCGCGATCGGCGACATCGTCGGCAATCCGATGCTGGCCCACAAAGCCACGCACGAGGGTAAAATCGCCGCCGAAGTCATTGCCGGCCATAAAGCCGGTTTCGACGCGCTGACCATTCCGTCCGTAGCATATACTGATCCCGAAGTAGCCTGGATGGGCTTAACCGAAACCCAGGCACAGCAGCAAGGTGTGGAATTCGACAAAGCCGTATTCCCTTGGGCCGCCAGTGGTCGCTCTTTGGCGCTGGGCCGTAGCGAAGGTATTACCAAAATACTGACTGACAAAACCACCGGCCGTATTCTCGGTGCCGGCTTTACCGGGCCTGGTGCGGGCGAATTAGTCGCAGAAGCCGTGCTGGCTTTGGAAATGGGTGCCGATGCGACAGACATCAGCCTGAGCATCCACCCGCATCCTACTTTATCCGAAACCTTTGCGTTTGCGGCGGAAATGATAGAGGGGACGATTACCGACCTATATGTAAAGAAATAGTCCTTATTTTGCTAAGCGCAAAATTCGTGAGCGGGTTAAAAGTCAGCCTGCAATTTTTTTTCGGTGAGAACGCAGACATCATATAGAAGGAACAGCAGTGGAAAAATTTGTCTTTGGGGCTGGCGAGGATGACAGAAAAAGGTTGCTGAATTTCGTTGATGCTCTGCAGCAGTTTTTAGAGAAGGTGATAAATAACGGCGAGTATTTTCAACCGAAATTTCGCGACGATTATAAAAAAGCCTGGATGGAACTTAATCCGAATTTTTCGGCGTTAAAAGACGGCTTGCAACGTGCCGAAACCCACACTTTGTTAGCGCAAGGCTTATTGGGAACCCAGCTAAATCTAAAGCTCGCCGTCATCAATCATTTTTTAGGCGAATTTTTGCTCTACGGAATAGAAATTATCGGCGGCCACAAACTGCTTGAAAAACTTTTAGGCGTTGTCGGCAAATTACTGGCAAACATGGCAAGCGCAGTGGGCACCGGCTTAGCCATTCATAGCTTCGTAGATTTTCTTGTTGCAATGATCAAGGACGACAGCTAGTGATAATGCTCTCTTAGGCAATCCCTAAGAGAGAGAAACCCGAGCTACTAAAACGCTATTCAAGCGGCTTTCTTAACTTCAACGCCTCTAGCCAACAAACCATCTCTACCTTTCTCCGCCAAAGCCATGATTTGATAAGCCAAATCTTCGGCGATATTCAATTGTTTTAAAGAGGCGGCCAAATGCTCCATCACTATGTCGTAATGGAAATCGTCAGGACCGAGCTTTATCAAAAAACAATGAGCAGGGGTTAACAACGTGATGCTTCTTATCTCTTGCCCGCCAACGATATCCAGCAGGAAGGCAAAATCGTTACCGGTAACCAAACTCGGTTTGGCGTTAGTGCGGGCAAACGCTGTAGTAAAATACCCGTCCAATGCCTTTAATACTCTCTCATCGGCACTATTGAAGTAAGCTTTCAAATAAGCTTTTAGGGTACCGGCCTGCTCAGCAGCCGGGCGGCTGAAGAAGCGGTTAATCCGATAGTCGTCCAGCATTTTTGCATAAAACACATCCAGTATTTTACCGACCAGGACATGATCGCCGAGAGTGGCGCGCAAGGCATGAATCTGATTTGCTACAGTTGCGCTCATAACTTTTCTCCGGAGGATAGTTTTTGATATACATCCTGAGCTTTCCAGTCACAACCATTTTTGTCAATGCTTTAACCGCATTAACATTATACAAAAGCCGTACAGATAGCCTTTTAATACTACCAATCTGACAACGCGTCTAAAGCCCACCCGGCACTATTTTTTCGGCACATAGCCTTCCGGCAACTCGAACCCTCCTGCAAATAAAAATTTCTCACGCTCGGCTTCCAATATTTTTTTTGCGGCCGGATCGAAACTGGATAGCCGCTGCTCGTTAATTATCATGGTTTGCATCGCTAGCCAGTCCTTCCAGGCCTGTTTCGATACATGATCGAAAATGCGTTGGCCGTTGGCACCAGGAAACGGCGGGGCATCCAGACCTTCAGCCTCAACGCCCAGTTTTACGCATTTAATCATTCTCGTCATTTTGATCCTCTGTGAAATGTTGTTGCAGCAGACGCTTGATCGGCGCCGGCAAACCTAAAGTATTAATCTCGGCGGTTTTATACCAAACCGCCCGCTCGCCTTCCATCACATTGTTTATGGGGTTTTCCAGTTTCGCCAGCACCGGGATGAAATCCAGATGATAATGCGAAAAACTGTGGCGCTGGCCTGGTAAAGTTTGCGAGACATCAATTCTGTAATTGCGTTGCAGACACCACTCTTGCAAAGCCTGCGGATCGGCAAATTCCGGCACACTCCATAGTCCGCCCCAAATACCGATCGGCGGCCGCCTTTCCAGCAATATCCGGTTTTCCTTATCTAATAACAGCAGGAAATATAATTGTTTGACCGGTACATCCTTGCGAGGCTTGGAGCCTGGCAATTGTTTTATTACACCCATCTGCCTGGCCTGACAGCTGTCTGCGATAGGGCAGATGTCGCATAGCGGCTTACTGCGGGTGCAGAGCGTGGCCCCCAAGTCCATCATCGCCTGCGTATAGTCTCCGGTTCTTTGCGTCGGCGTATAGCGCTGACTAATTTGCCAAAGCTGCCCCGCAACCTTGTTGTCGCCTGGCCAGCCATGCACGGCGTGAAACCGCGCCAGTACGCGCTTGACGTTGCCGTCCAATATGGGCTGACTTTGCCCGCAAGCAATGCTAAGTATCGCCCCCGCAGTGGAGCGGCCGATACCGGGCAAGGCACTGAGTTCTGCGACGGTTTGCGGGAATATACCGGCATTGTCGGCAACGATTTGTGCCGTTTTGTGTAGGTTTCTGGCGCGCGCATAATAGCCAAGCCCGGACCAGTGCTGTAAGACTTCGTCCAGTTCTGCGCTTGCCAGGCTTTGCACCGTTGGAAATCTGGCGACAAAGCGATTGAAATATGCAATCACGCTGACGACTTGCGTTTGCTGTAACATAATCTCCGACACCCAAACTCGATAAGGATTAATGTCCCGTTGCCATGGCAAATCCTTGCGACCATGATTATCAAACCAGCTAAAGAGTTTTTGTTGGAATTGTTCGGGGGACATGATGTCGTTTGGGAGAAGGGAAAATCAATTACGCATTGCCACTGAATAGTACCGTAAAGGATTTAGATAAGGCAAAAAACCGTTTTTCGACTGTGGTCTCCAAGCCGTAAATAGCCAGACAGTGTTTGAACTTCTACAGTTTTAGCAGCGAGGGTTATCCGCTTTTTTGTGTGATATTCTCTACCCAAGGAATCACGCTCGTTCAACGAGCTAATGATTGATTCAAATTCAGTCCCCTAAAAAACAGGAGTTGAACGCCTATGTTTTCTTTGATTTCCTCATCGAGCAACGCATGGCAGCGGGCCGCCCAGCTATTCATTACGATTGCCAGCATTCTGACAATAGGCAAATTAATTACGCTAGTACCAGTAATGACGGAATTGGAAGTGGCTGGTGTATTCAAGGCTGCGGCCGTAGTCTGGTTTTTCGCCAGGCTGGCGGGATTAATCTTGTTTTATTTTTTTGCCGGCTACGTTATAGAAGCCATTCCCAATAGCGGCGGTGCGTTGTCGTTTGCCAAAGGCATTGCGGAGCCGTTAACCGCTCTGTTGATTTTGATTACAGTGCAGGCGTTGTTTTGGGAGTTATTGGCGCCGTTCGTCGATAGCTTAGGTAGAACGATTTACCATAGTAGCGCGATCATTCTGATCGTAAGCGTCAGTATTTGGTTTGTGGTCAGGGCGTATAGCCATGCAACTTACTTGGTCGATACCGTTGCCAAGCTGGTTGAAATGTTATCAAGGTTTCTCCCCCAACAAAAATTGACCTGTCAGCAATGCGGCGCCGACATTACCGCAAACACTCATTTTTGTAATACCTGCGGACACAAAACCCAGTCATCCAATACATGTCCCGCATGCGAAACCACTGTTCCGGTTGATCAACAATATTGCCAGAATTGTGGATCGAAGCTTGGCAAGACAACAGTTACTGACAGTTGAGGAAAGCTGGATTTACAGCGGAAATCGCGACGCTACTTCAATATCTTAGCCACACTGCAAAATCGACGTTGAGTTCACTGGTTTCAAGCCGCAATGGTCAGCAAAATTGCTGACCACCTGTACCAACGTCTTGCATACCCAAAGACGACAACCTTATTAACCAGCGTGCACTAACGGCAAGGCTTGCACTAAATCAATTAAAGCTGTAGCTTTTTGAGTTTAGGCAGCTCACTCGGAAAGACGCTTGGCTACTCGCTGGTAAGCTTCCTTCAACTCCTCTCCAACAATTTTGGCCTTGGCGATATACTCTTCAGAAGTCTCTATCGACTCGTCGGCAATTTCAGCGGCTTTACTTTTAATCTGCAACCACTGTTTTTCCGCTTCTGCAAATTCATCCTTGGCATCCATGGAAGCCAAATGCAGCTTCAGTTGCAGTTCTTCGCGAACCGAATCCAGATTAACGAGCAAACTTTCGAATTCGTTTTTTAACGACATGATTCACCTCTTTGCTTGATTGAAATTTGTAACGGCTGTTGGACCATTGCAGACAATTAAAGTTTAGTCTGCTGTATGCTTTGCTAGAAGCTTTTGAAAGCTACCCAGTGTGCTGGAATGAAACGGGGAGAACGAAAGTGGAAACCGCGATTGATTTCCACTTTATCTAACAAAAAAGCCGTAGGTGTCTGTTGGCAACTACGGCTTAATCTTTAAACGATGGTTACTTCTTCGGCTTGAGGGCCTTTAGGGCCGCGGCCCAATTTGAATTGTACGTGTTGACCTTCATCCAGCGTTCTGTAGCTGTTGTTTGGGTTCAAAATGTTTTTGAAATGTACGAAAACGTCAGGGCCTTGTTTTTGTTCGATAAAGCCGAAGCCTTTGTCAGAGTTAAACCATTTTACGACGCCAGTTGTCATTGTAGACATAATAAGTCCTATAAAAATTTAGATAAAGCCTTAGCTAAAGTAAGGCGGGTCACGCTGGTAAATGTGGAAATTACTTAATGAAAAACTAGGACGAAGGACTACTGTAGAGACATCGAGCTGGTAAACAAAGGGTAAATCGTATTTTCTAGCTGGCTTGCATTCTAGGCTGATTCGACTGATTGTCAATTTAAATCGTAAAATCCAGTATTTAGACACTTCCTAGTCTATCTTCGCTATTCGGCAATTTGCGGGATTACCCATGCTCAGCTTAAACCTCCAACTACCAATGAATGCTTCATTAAAACGATGCATCAGGCGGCAATATTTGTTTGATGTTGGTGCGGCTATTTTGTTTTTCGGGGCGCTAACACAGCAAGTTGAATTACGGCAAACCGCAACTGTTGCCGCTAGCGAACTCGCGGCACAGGGCTACAAGATACCTAGCGAGGATGATCCGGTGCGGGTGTTTCCCGCGTTGACTAGCGGGGCATTTAGCGGCAGTCATGCCGGGGGCTGGCGGCCAGGCAGTATTTATCTGCGGCAACAACCACAGGGCGGGCTGAGCGAAGCGGTGTATCTGCGTCACGAACTGTTTCACGAAGCCAGTCATCGCAGCTGTGGCGGTCGTCTACCGGCTTGGGCAGAAGAAGCCGGGGCGATGCATTTCAGCGGCGAGTTGGCTGATCTCGAGCCCGGACGTTTACCCAGTGAACTTGAACTACAAAGCATCAAGAATCGGGTTAGGCAGGGCGCCGAATTAGATGGCAATGACCGGGCGGTATTGGCGCGATTGTTGGTTAATGCCGGCTGGCCCCGAGAACCTTGTACCGTGTCGACAAAATTAACTGAAATACTGGGCGTGGCGTTCGACGATGCCGGAGATAGCTCGTATCTGTTGATGAGCCTACTGTCCGGGCGGATATTGACGAGCGGCGGGGATCAATCCAGTCGTTTACCTCCTGGGTCGCTGTTGAAAATTCCGTATGCTGCGGCATTGGCACAAGCCGATGCTGATTTGCTGGGTGCAGAACTGGCGGCGAGCGAGACTGAAAAGCTATTGCAGCGTCGCGAGCAATTTCAAATCGAGCGCTATCGTCTGTTATTGTCGCCGATTAAAGAGCAAAATCTTCCAGCTCAAGTGGCTCCATCGGATCCGCAAGCCTGGCGCTCTTATCTGGGCGAACGCAATGCCGACGGCGATTTTGCCTTACAAGCCAATTTGCCGGAATTGGCCTTGGCGATGCGGGCAGCCTTGCTATCCAAGCCCGATTATTTTCGTGGCTTGAGCCAAAACGGTATCTTGCCCAACTCCACCTTGGCGGGGCAAAGCGAGACAGATAGAAAGCTGTTGCGCCAACTTCAAGTTCTAGCCAAAACCGGCACGGTTTCGACTGTTGACGGCCACCCCTTGGCTGGTCATTTACTGCTGGCCTGGCCGGCTACGAATCCGGTATTTCTGGCGATATTTAGGCAACGCGGCGTCAATGGCGCGTCAATATTAAGTAAAGCCGCAGCCTTGTTAAGAAACTGGCAGCACGACTATCCGGCCCGTTTTGCTGCGGTTAGGGTTAGTTTGTTAACGCCTACCGATCCAGATAGCTGGAATGAGGAGCCGGACTGTCCGTTAGTCGCTAACCAACACGGGCGCTTTACGGTTTGCGGGCAAATCAGGATCGTTTCCAGCGCACGTGGCAGCCGATCCGAGCGGGTGGTGAAAGGTGTTCTGCGACAAACAAACGAACAGGGGCCGACGGTGCTGGAAACCGATGTCGATAGCTATGTGGATGGCGTATTGGCTGCCGAGGCACAAAATCTGGCTGGTAGCGCCCGCGAAGCGATGCGAGCGGTGATCGCCTGGAACGGCAGTCACGGTAACCATAGGCATAATGAATCAAGCTCCCTTTGCGATACCACGCATTGCATGGTCTATCTCGGCGAGTTGCCTGGGAACAAGCTACGTCGTAGCAGTCATATCGATATTGCTTTAATACAGCTTTTGGACCAGTTGGCGACCGAATCCGGATTGAACTGGTTGCCGTTTGCCAACGGCGGCGATCAGCGCTGGCAAAGGCAGCTCTCAAGCGAGGAGTTGCGCCGGGTGTTTACGGAAAATCAAATTCTGGATATTCGCCGCGAACGGCACAAAGATGGCGAGTTGTTTATCAGATTATTTTATCCGACCAGCGAAGAGCTGCTCAGTTGCGAGATTTTTCGCAATACCCTGAAACTACCTTCTTGTCCTGATTCGGTAACAGCTGCCGATGACCAGACTTGGCAATTTACAGGCATAGGTGCCGGGCACGGCCTGGGCTTATCCATCGCCAGAGCTCAAGCTTTGGCGGAGGCAGGTCGTGACGCAGAACAGATTTTGCGCGATGCGTACGGACAGAGCCGTTAGGTCAGGCAGTTAAGCCAGACCTAACGTTTTATTCATCCGGGATCGATCAAGTGATAACGTCAGGCTCGGTTCTGCCAGTACGTTTTTTGACTTCGCACAACTGCTCGGCAATTTCTATTAATTCCGCAAGCGCAACCTGAGCGTCCTGATCGTGCTTGCTGACATCACGCTCATAGCGCTCCAAATAAATACGCAAAGTCGCACCGACCGTACCGGTACCCGACAGCCGGAACACGATACGCGAGCCGTTCACAAAGCCAATGCGGATGCCTTGATTGCTGCTGACGCTACCGTCGACCGGATCGGTGTAACTGAATTCGTCGGCAAACTTGACTTCGTAATCGCCCCAACTTTTACCGGGCAAGCTGCTTAACTGGCTACGCAGATGTTCGACAATGCCGTTGGCAATCTCGGAATCGACCGCTTCGTAATCGTGACGACAGTAAATGTCGCGACCGTATTTTTGCCAGTGTTCATGAACAATGTCTTCCACCGATTCGCGTTTGCGCGCGATTAAATTCAACCAGAACAGCACGGCCCATAATCCATCTTTTTCACGGACATGATTGGAGCCGGAACCGAAGCTTTCTTCGCCGCAGATGGTAATTTTATCGGCATCCAGCAGGTTACCGAAAAATTTCCAGCCGGTTGGGGTTTCGTAGCAAGGCAGACTTAGTTTGTCGGCAACGCGGTCAACCGCTTGACTGGTCGGCATCGAGCGGGCCACACCACTAATGCCTTTGGCGTAAGCTGGGATTAACTTGGCGTTGGCGGCCATAATCGCCAAGCTATCGCTAGGAGTAACGAAGATGTTTGCGCCCATGACCATGTTGCGGTCGCCGTCGCCGTCCGAGGCCGCGCCGAAAGTGGGTGCGTCGGCCCCGAACATGATGTCACAAAGTTCGTGAGCATGGGCCATATTTGGATCGGGATGGCCGCCGCCGAAGTCTTCCAGCGGCACGGCGTTAAATACCGAGCCAGGTGTAGCGCCCAGCGTATCTTCCAGAATATGCTTGGCGTACGGACCGGTGATGGCATGCATCGCATCGAAACGTAGCGTGATGAAGCCGTTATGGATGCTTTGTTTGAGCAGATCGAAATCGAATATCTTGGCCATTAATTCAGCGTAATCGGCTACCGAATCGATAATCCGAATTTTCACGCCGCCTTTTTCGACCTCACCGATAACGTCTAAATCTATGTCGCCGAAACGGGCTTTTTTGTAGCCGGTGATGATTTTGGTATTCTCGTACAGTTTGTCGGTGAACTTTTCCGGAGCCGGGCCACCATTGCTGACGTTGTACTTAATGCCAAAATCTTCTTCAGGGCCGCCGGGATTGTGACTAGCTGATAGAACAATGCCTCCGAACGCATTGTATTTCCTGATAATATTCGATGCGGCAGGAGTGGACAACAAGCCGCCTTGGCCTATAATGAGCTCACCGAAACCGTTGGCTGCCGCCATTTTTATAATAATCTGGATGGCTTTACGGTTAAAGTAGCGGCCATCGCCGCCAATCACCAAGGTTTTGCCCTGAAAATCCTCCAGACTGTCGAAGATGGATTGGACGAAATTCTCCAGATATTTGGGTTGTTGGAAGACTTTGACTTTTTTGCGTAAGCCCGATGTGCCGGGTTTTTGATCATCGTAGGGAGTCGTTTTGGTGATTGTTGTTGTCATATGCTACCCTTTGTAATACCTCGTTTCGAAAGGGTTAAATTACACCAAAACTTTGATTATTTACAGATTGCCATGATAAAGAAAAAATTATTAGGTGTTTTGATTGTGATGGGCTGTACCGTATCGGCGCGCAGTTTCGCTGGAGAGGATGTTTGGTTGCTGGTCGATACGCAGACGCAAAGCATGGAAGTCAGGAAGGGCGACAAGACGGTTGCCGTGCTGGAAAATATCGCCATTGGCCGCAATGGCGCGGGTGAAAAAAATCATCGCGGCGATGACATCACGCCGCTCGGTAACTATCGGATCGGCTGGATAAATGAAAGAAGCGCCTTCCGTAAGTTCTTCGGCTTGACCTATCCCAATGTAGACAATGCCGATAATGCCTTGAAAAAAGGCAAAATCGATCTCGACACTTACGAAGCTATTGCCAGAGCGCATTCTGCCGGACAAATTCCGCCGCAAAATACCGATCTCGGTGGGCAAATCGGTATTCATGG
>Ga0123395_1011016_pt1 | contig 10965 bp, 12 predicted proteins | sample T10HHNH4metaT_FD_89923 | JGI IMG/M metagenome (GOLD analysis project Ga0123395, IMG submission 89923) | Methane-oxidizing artificial microbial communities from Washington, USA to study methane cycling - T10-HHNH4 metaT (Metagenome... ... | reverse complement strand
TCTTTGACCATGCGCATGGCCTGCCGTATGTCTGCTGCAAAAAAGCGTTTAATTTTCATCGCGCAACCTCTGTTTTATTGTCCACGCTGTCCCACTGTGGAAACCACTCGGATCTGCCGATCTTGCGGGATTTCATTATAGGCCAGCACATGTAAGCCGGATATCGAATGACGAACGAAGCGAGCCAACCAGGGGCGGATATAAGAGGACACCAACAATACTGCGGTTTGTCCTTCCATTTCCATCCTTTGCGCACTTTCCTCCAGGGATTTGTGCATCTGCTCGGCCAAGCCAGGCTCTAAACCCGCACCACCTTCGCCCGCCGTCTGCAATGACCTATGCAATATCTGTTCCAACCCTGGATCGAGCGTAATAACCGGGATTTCCGTCTGTACGCCATTGATTTCATGGACAATTGAGCGCCCCAAGGCCGCCCGTACCGCCGAAGTCAAGATGTCCGGATCTTGACTCTTCACCCCGTACTCCGCCAAAGTTTCGGCGATGGTCCGTAAATCGCGAATCGAAACCCGCTCTTGCAGCAAATTTTGTAAAACCTTCACCAAAATACCCAAGGGCAAGGTTTTCGGTACCAGATCCTCGACCAGCTTCGGTGCCACTTTGGACAAATTATCCAGTAACTGCTGCGCCTCTTCGTAACCAAACAATTCGTGCGCATTGCTTTGCAGAATATGACTGAGATGCGTGGCAACCACGGTGCTGGGATCGACTACCGTGTAACCCAGAGTTTGCGCCTGGTCTTTTTGATTGGCATCGATCCAGATAGCATCCAAGCCAAAAGCCGGGTCTTTACAAGGCGCGCCTTGCAATGTGCCGAACACCCGGCCTGGGTTAATCGCCATTTCTTTCTCGGGCATGATATTGGCTTCGCCGACGCTCACCCCCATCAAGGAAATCCGGTATTCGGTAGGCGACAAATCCAGGTTGTCCCGAATATGCACCGAAGGAATTAGAAACCCCAGCTCTTGCGACAATTTCTTGCGCACGCCCTTGATGCGCGTCATTAATTGCCCTCCCTGATTTCTATCTACTAGCGGAATCAAGCGATACCCCACTTCCAGACCAATCGCATCGACCGGCATCACATCGTCCCAGCCTAATTCCTTGATCTCGGTTTTCGCCAGCTGTTGCGGCGAGACGATGCGTTCCATTTCCAGGGCTTTTTCTTCCTCCAGCTTACGGCGTCTGTCGATAAGATAAGCACCGCCGACCAGTGTCAACGCCAGCAAGATGAACACTAGATTCGGCATGCCGGGAATGATGCCTAAGATGCCCATAACCGCCGCAGTGACCAGCAGCGTGCGCGGATCTTCGAACAGTTGCGAACTCAACTGCTTGCCGATGTCCTGCTTGCTGCCGCGAACCCGAGTGACCACCATCGCGGCAGCGACCGATAATAATAGCGATGGAATCTGCGCCACCAATCCGTCGCCGATGGTCAGTAACACATACACATTGGCGGCATCGGCGAAGCTCATGCCGTGCTGGCCCACGCCTATCGCCAAGCCGCCTATCATGTTTACGAACAAAATGATGATGCCCGCTACCGCGTCGCCGCGCACGAATTTACTGGCGCCATCCATCGATCCGTAAAAATCGGCTTCGGCAGCCACTTCTTCGCGGCGGGCACGAGCTTCATCTTGGTTGATCAACCCGGAATTCAAATCGGCGTCGATAGCCATCTGCTTGCCCGGCATCGCGTCCAAGGTAAAACGGGCGCTCACCTCCGCTACCCGTCCGGCACCTTTGGTTACCACCATAAAATTGATGACAACCAAAATCGCAAACACTACGATACCCACCGCAAAATTGCCGCCGATGACGAACGAACCGAAGGCTTCGATCACTTTGCCGGCGGCATCCCCACCCTCATGGCCGCGAATCAACACCACCCGGGTGGAAGCCACGTTCAAGGACAGCCGCAACAAGGTTGCCACCAAAATCACAGTGGGGAAGGACGCAAACTCCAACGGTTTGAGGGTGTAAATCACCACCAGCAGGATAATCAGCGAGAACGCAATATTGAAGGTAAAAAACAAATCCAGCACAAACGGCGGCAGCGGCAAGATCAACAATGCCAGCAACATCACAATCAACAGTGGCGCACCCAAGCCCAAGCCGGTCAATGCTTTCAGTGCGTTGAGTAGTTTCGTAAAATCCATAATTCAGTTCGATACCGGGCTATTGCTTAAAGTCGTCGGGTACTTGCACATCGGTGGGTGGAACCGGTTTGTTCCAGCCGTATTGCGTCGAAGCCCGTAATTGAAAAACGTAGGCCAATACTTGGGCGACCGCTAAGAATAAGCCGCGCGGTATTTCCTGATTCAGGTCGGTGGAATAATATAAAGCTCTCGCCAGCGAAGGGGCTGCGACCAAGGGTACTTGCGAGGCCATTGCCAGTTGCCGAATCTGCGCGGCTACCAAATCGGTACCTTTGGCAACCAGCAAGGGCGCGCCATTGCCGCTCTGATCATATTTTAAGGCTACCGCGAAATGGGTGGGGTTGGTGACGATGACATCGGCACTAGGCACTGCATCCATCATCCGCCGTTGTGCGGCCTCCATCTGCATCCTGCGAATTTTGCCTTTAACTTCCGGATTACCCTCTTGATCCTTGGCTTCATCGCGAACCTCCTGCTTGGTCATTTTCAATTGGCGCTGGTGATTCCACAATTGATAGGGCGCATCCAGCATCACCAACAGCAAAAAGGTAGCGCTTAAAATCACCAAACAGAAGGAAATAATATCGCCGACATGATGGATGGCTTGATCGAGGGGCAAGCGGCTCAAACCCATAAAATCGTCGAAGTACAGTTTGAACAAATTCCAGGAGACAATCGCAACCAGTATGGTTTTGATGATGGCCTTGACCAGTTCGACCAAGCCTTGAATTCCGATGATTTTTTTTATCCCGGTCAGCGGATTCAGCTTGGAAAACTTCACCTCGAAGGCTTCGCTGGTAAAGTTCCAACCGCCCAACATCATCGCCGCAGCCAAATCGGCAACCACCAATACCACCAAAAACGGCAGAATTACCCACAAACCTTCGGCAAACGCCGCCTTCAAATAAATCAAAGGCGTCGCCGGATCGAACACAGCCTCCCGCGACAACTGCAAGGGATGCCTCATCATCTCCAGCATGCTACGCCACATACCTTGCCCGAAATAGAAAAATAGCGCCGAACTGGTAATCAATGTTACAAAGGTGTTGAGTTCCTTGGACCGCGGAACCTGGCCTTTTTTACGTGAATCGGTAAGTCGCTTACCGGTGGGGTCTTCGGTTTTATCTTGACCGGAATCTTCTGCCATTTATTGCAACCTCAACAATGCACCGACCAGCGCGAAGCCGTTGTGCAGCATATCGCTAAAGCCTTCCAGCATGGTCGGCAGGCCAATCCAGATTAAGCCCATACCCAGCATGATGGTGATTGGGAAACCGACACCGAATATCTGTAACTGCGGCGCCGCTTTTGACGCAACGCCGAAACTGATGTTGACGAATAACAATGTCGCCATCACCGGCATGGCCAGCAGCAGGCCGTCAGCAAATATCAGACTGCTCCAACTGATTACCCGCCACAAGTCAGTCTTATCCATACCGATACTACCCACCGGCAAAGTATGGAAGCTTTGCGCCAACATCTCGATCAGCAATAAATGACCATCCACCGCGAGAAATAACAAGCTGCCGCTAATTACAAATAATTGGGCAATCACCGGCACCTGCACCCCAGTTGCCGGATCGACCATGGATGCAAAACCCAAACCCATGCTGTAAGCGATAGTCTGTCCGGCAAACAACATTATGGAAAAAACCATCTGTAGGATAAATCCAGTGGTCAGGCCCAAGGCAACCTGCTGTACCGCCACCAGAAACCCTTGGTAGCCAAACATTTCAATGTCCGGCATCGCCGGCAAAGTCGGCATAATTACCCAGGTAATCAATAGGCTGGCGATTAATCTTACTTTGGCCGGCACCGCTTTGACGCTAAAAACCGGCACGGTGATAAACATGGAACTGATGCGAAAGAATGGCCAGACAAACGAAGCAAGATACCGCAGTAACTCGTCTTCGCCGAAGTTCATCCTATTAGCGTAGGAATATCGCGCATCAAATCTTGGAAATAATCGATGAGCATTTGCAACATGCCGGGACCGGCTATCATCAATACCGCGATAATAGTCGCCAGCTTGGGGATAAAGGTCAGAGTCTGTTCTTGAATCGAGGTTGCGGCCTGAAACATGGACACCAGCAAACCAACAACCAAGGATGCAATCAAGATGGGCCCCATTAATTTTAAGGAAATCAATACGGTGTCCTGGGCTATTGCCGAGATGGTTTCCGGTGTCATCATCGGCTTGGCCTATACGTAAAAGCTGGCTGCCAGCATTTCCATCACCATGGTCCACCCGTCCGCCAGCACAAACAACATAATCTTGAAAGGCAACGAGACGATCATCGGCGACAGCATCATCATACCCATGGACATCAATACACTGGCTACCACCAGATCGATGACCAGGAACGGCAGAAAAATCAGGAAACCTATCTGAAAAGCAGTTTTCAACTCACTGGTCACATAAGCCGGCACCAACAAGGAAAACGGCACATCTTCCGGTTTATCGATTTGCTCGCGGCCGGAAATCCGCACAAAGGTATCCAAATCCGCCTCGCGGGTTTGCTTGAGCATGAACTGTTTGAACGGCTCCGAGGCATTTTGCAACGCAGTTACGGCGTCAATTTTTTCTTCCATATAAGGCTGCACAGCAGTTTCATTAACCTTTTCTAACACTGGCATCATGATGAAAATAGTTAGAAATAGCGATAGCCCCAATAACACTTGATTGCTTGGCGCTTGCGCGGCACCTATGGCTTGGCGCAGCAGGCCCAGTACGATCATGATGCGAGTAAACGAAGTCATGGATAATAACAATGCCGGCAACAAGGTCAGCATCGTCATCAACGCTAAAATCTGGATGGTGACCGTGTAGGTTTCGCCGCCTTTAGGGTTGCTGGTCACCGTAATGGCATCTATGCCTACTGCGGCGTAAACAACTTCCGGTAAAAACAGTAAGCTGATCATCAGGCACGAAAAAATCAACTTAATCATGGTGCTTACCTTGCATGACTTGCAGCAATTTCTTGGCAAATACGCTGGTTTCCTGCCCCTCTGCGCTATTCATAAACAAGCGCTGGTCGCCTTCGAGCTCAAGCAGTTTATCGATACGTCCGCTACTAACACCTAACAGTAGCTGTTTCTCACCGACTTTAACCAACACCAATTTTTCGCGCATACCCAACGACAATCCGGCCAACACCGCTAGCTGACTTTTACCGACAAAAGCCAAACTACCGCTTTTACGTAATAGCCACACCGACAGAAAAAATAGCGCCAATACCAATAACAATGCCAACAGCCATTGTGCGACATCTCCGGAAGTCACTACTTTCGCGGTCTGCCTGGGCAACGCAGCGGTTTCGTCAGCCCATACAGCAGGTGCAATTAATACCGAAATAATTTGGGTAGCCAAGCGAGATAAAGACATCAGCCTAGCTTTCTGACCCGTTCCGACGGACTGATAATGTCGGTCAGCCGAATACCAAACTTGTCGTTGACCACCACTACTTCGCCGTGAGCGACTAAAGTACCATTCACCAGCACATCCATCGGTTCGCCTGCAAAACGATCCAACTCCACAACTGAGCCCTGGTTTAGCTGCAACAAATTTCGAATATTGATTTTGGTTCGACCGATCTCCAGCGACACCGTCACCGGCACATCGAGAATGACGTCCAGTTTGACTTCATCATTGCTAGGACCGTTATTTCTGGATTTTTGCTCGCTAAACTCGGGGAACTCGGCGGCGGCAAAACCTTGCTGAGAGCTCTTGGCGGCGTTTGCTTGTTCCTTCAGCGCGTCGCCCCAATCAGCTTCAGCATCGGCTTGCTCGTTCATCGCTGCGGCCCAGTCGTCGCCGATTTCGTCGTTTTCACTCATGCTTATCCTTCCCTGCTGTTAAATATTATCCAGCGTCATTTTTTCTGTAATTTCGATGGCGTAGTTACCATCCGAAAGACCCAATTTGCCTCGAAAAACCGGTACGTCTTCAACTTCGAGTAATACGGTTTCCGGCATTTCTATAGGAATCACGTCGCCCTTTTTAAGTTCAATCACTTCACTGATAGACATTTCTTTTTCTATCAGTTTACTGTTGACGATCACTTCGCTACGCATAATTTCGACTCTTAGCGAATCTTGCCAACGGCCATCGACCTCACCTCGGTCGCTGGTTACCGCATCCAGCAACTCTCTAATCGGCTCAATCATGGAATAAGGCATCGCGATATTGATATCGCCGCCGCCGCCTTCCAACTCCACATGGATAGTGGAAATCACCACTATTTCCGAAGGACTGACGATGTTAGCAAACTGCGGATTCACTTCCGAATTGATATATTCAAAGTCGATATCCATTACCGGCTTCCAGGCTTCAGCCAAATCCTTGAAAATCATATCGATAATCAGCCGAATAATGCGCATTTCGGTTGGGGTAAACTCCCTGCCCTCAACCTTGTTATAAAACTGACCGCCACCGCCGAAAAAGTTATCGACAGCGGTAAAAACCAAACGCGGTTCCATTACGATTAATGCCCGGCCGCGTAAAGGCGACATCCGAATAACATTCAAATTTGTGGGTACGAATAAGCCCTGAATGAATTCAGAAAACTTCTGTACCTGAATCCCGGAAACGGAGATTTCCGCAGCGCGCCTTAAAAAATTAAATAACGCTATCCGGAAATGGCGAGCAAAACGCTCATTGACCATTTCCAAGGTGGGCATCCGCCCCCGGACAATCCGTTCCTGACTATTAAAATCGTAGACTCTAGCCGTGCCCCGACTATAGTCATCATCAACTCCTGTATCGACATCACCGTCGTCCACGCCATGCAGTAACGCATCGATTTCGTCTTGTGATAATAGATCGGCGGTTGACATTTATTGCATTACAAATTCAGTGAAGTACACATCTTTAACGGTATTTTTACCGGCCATTTTTTCCAAAACTTTGCCAATTTCTGCCTGCATCATAGCTTTTAGTTCTTGCTTTCCTTCCAAGGTTTTCGCTTTTTCCGCACCCACCGCACTAATGGCCATCAACAAATTATTGCGTATCATCGGCTCATGTTTTTTCATTGCATCCTTACTCGCCTCGCCTTTCATCAGTATTGTCAGGGAAATTCTGATCACTTTTGCGCCAGAGCCGGCGGGAAAATTAACCAATAAGGGACTTGGTAAATCATAATAAACATCAGGCTCAGCGACTTTTTCATGGTCGGCTTCTTCTTCATGCGCGGCTTCTTCCTTGTGCTCCTCCTTGCCGTGCTTGGCATCACCTTCTTCTTTATGCTCGGCGTCAGCTGGCTTATTCAGAAAGAAATAAGCCCCACCTCCTGCGCCAGCCAAAATCAATATAACCGCGGCGATTATTATGATTATTTTCTTGGAAGACTTCTTACCTTCGTCTTTCCCATGGGCTTCTGCCATTTTCCACCTTTTAAATTTTTACAGCACAATACGCGCCAAAATACTCAAGTTCAATCAGACCACAGCCCTAAAAACAGCTGGATTTGATCATACAAGAAAAAACATCGTTTTAGAATAATAGTATAGCCGTCACTTGAAAGCAGTTAGGCATAAAGCGGAGTTCAGGTATGCAAAATATACCTGGAAGAATTGTAGCTCCTAAGTCAAATTTTTGACTCAGATTGTGAATGTTTTACAGAAAGGACTGCAAAGACCTCATGGCCTTTGCAGTTTTATCAAGATATTACAGCGAATTAACGGCGTTTAATTCTTGGAAGGCTTGCTCTAAACGAGTCACCATGCCAACTTGGCCGGCACGTTGCCAAACCCGTGGGTCATAGTATTTTTTGTTCGGCTTATCAGCACCTTCCGGGTTACCGATTTGGCCTTGCAAATAAGCTTCGTTTTTCTTGTAAAACTCCATCACACCGGCCCAAGATGCCCATTGAGTGTCGGTATCGATGTTCATTTTAACGACGCCGTAGCTGATAGATTCTTTAATCTCTTCTGGAGAAGAGCCGGATCCACCATGGAACACGAAGTTCAATGAGTTTTGCGGCAAGCCGAATTTTTCTGAAACGTATTTTTGCGAGTTAGCCAAAATTGTCGGCGTCAATTTAACGTTGCCCGGAGAGTAAACACCATGAACATTACCGAACGACGCAGCAATAGTGAATCTGTGGCTGATTTTGCTCAGTTGCTCGTAAGCGTAAGCAACATCTTCCGGCTGGGTATACAACGCAGAATGATCCATACCGCTGTTGTCGACACCGTCTTCCTCGCCGCCGGTACAACCCAGTTCGATTTCAAGAGTCATACCCATTTTGGACATGCGCTCCAGATATTTACCGCAGATTTCAATGTTTTCTTGCAAGCTTTCTTCGGAAAGATCCAGCATGTGCGAGCTGAACAATGGCTTGCCGGTTGCAGCAAAGTGCTTTTCACCCGCATCCAACATGCCATCAACCCATGGCAACAATTTTTTCGCCGCATGGTCGGTATGTAAAATAACAGGGACGCCATAATGCTCAGCCAAAGCATGCACGTGATGAGCGCCAGAGATCGCACCAACAATTGAACAACCTTGCCCTTCCAACTTCAAGCCTTTACCGGCAACAAATGCCGCACCACCATTGGAGAACTGAATCACAACCGGCGACCTTACTTTCGCCGCTGCTTCCAATACCGAGTTGATCGTATCGGTGCTGATCACGTTCACAGCAGGTAAAGCAAATTTATTTTCTTTGCAAATTGCAAAGATTTTTTGTACATCTTCACCGGTTACGACACCGGGCTTAACAACATCTAATATTTTTTGAGACATGCCATAAATCCTGCTTAGAAATCGGGTTGCTCAATAAACAGGCAACCCGAGAAATTCGTAATGGAACACTGGCAACAAGAACAACTCGCTGCCAGCTATCTTTTTAAGCTTCCAAACTAGCCAAACGCTCTGACAACAATTTTTCCAAAGCTTCCAAAGCTTTGGCGAAGCCGTCGATGCCTTCAGCCAATTTTTCTTTGGCCATACGGTTTTCTTCGTGCATCCGCTCAAAAGTTGCTTTATCGACAGTGATTTTTTCGATTGCGGCGTTCGCTGCATTAGCAGGATCCAGTTTACGCGGCAGGTCACCTTCAACGGATTGCAGTTCAGCCAACAGCGATGGAGCAATAGTCAACAAATCACTACCGGCCAGTTCGGTAATTTCACCGATGTTTCTGAAACTTGCACCCATTACTTCGGTTTTGTAACCGAACTTTTTGTAGTAGTTGTAGATTTCAGTTACTGACAATACCCCTGGATCTTCAGTCGGGGCATAAGAGTCGCGGCCGGTGTCTTTTTTGTACCAATCCAGAATGCGACCGACGAATGGCGAAATCAGTGTGATGCCGTTTTCTGCGCAAGCAATCGCTTGATGCAAGCCAAACAACAACGTCAGGTTGGTGTGAATGCCTTCTTTTTCCAATACAGCAGCAGCTTGGATACCTTCCCATGTTGCAGCAATTTTGATCAGCACGCGCTCTTTAGAAATACCGGCGGCTTCGTATTGTTTAATCAGGTCCCGGCCTTTGGCAATGGTTCCTTCAGTATCGAAAGATAAGCGCGCATCTACTTCGGTTGATACACGACCCTCGATGATTTCCAGTATTTTTAGGCCAAAAGATACCGCCAAACGGTCAAATGCCAAAGAAACGACATCCGCGGCAGCGGCGGCAGCACCCAAGGTTGCTCTTGCACCTTTCAACGTATCATCAACGATACCTTGATACTGCGGCATTTGCGCGGCAGCGGTAATCAATGATGGATTAGTGGTCGCATCGCGTGGTTTAAATGTTTCAATCGCTTGAATGTCACCGGTGTCGGCAACAACAACAGTCATTTCGCGGAGTTGTTCGAGTAAATTTTTTGCCATAGGATTATCCTCAGATGTGTTGTTAATTTTTCCCCCTCGTTTGAACCGAGCTTTACAAGTAAAAGATGTTCAGCAATTCTTGCAGGAGATTGATTGCAAAAGAGTCCCTGGTGATGAAACTCTATTTTTAGATAATTTGATAAGACTGAATCGCCACTTGGCATATATTCAAAGCCGAAACAAACGCTTTAAAACATACGAAGTGGCGATCATTTAAATCTGCCGGATAAGAGTTAACGCTTAACCCTTAAGTTCCCGCGATCAGCATCATAAATCAGATGCTATTAAGCTTTATCACGTAAATACTTTTCCACGCCAGTCGCTTTCGCAGCGGCAGCTTCCCGATCTCTTACGATTTGCTTTGCCATGTATTTAGCAACGCCTGTAGCAGGATTGGAATCTTGTTTTTCCAAGTATTTGGCAACACCGGTTTTATTCGCACCCATCTTTTCCAAATACTTTTCCACGCCGGTAGCACCAGATGCAACTTGGTAATCATTAGCTGAAGAACCTTTGGCACTTTTAGGCGATTTTTTGTTGTAAATAAAAAATCCTGCTACCGCCAGCAAAACCAAGCCAATGTAGGAAAAATCTGAGGACGCGGCTTTTTCTGTTTGTATAACATCTACCGCTGCTTCCGCAGAAGTTGTGGAGGCAGATGAGCTTGACGATTTAGCCGCACTTGGTGCTGCTGCGCTGTGCTTATACTCAGCATCGCTGTATAACACTTTAGGTTGAAAATTCGTCGCAGGGAAAGCTGGATCCGCTTCAACTTCTTTTGCAGCAGGTTTCGCCGCAGGTGCTGGAGCAGCAACTGGCGCCGATTTGCTGTCGTTATATTCAGGATTGGTATAGAGCACCTTTGGCTGATAATCAGCCGCCGGATAATCCGATCCCGCCATAGCTAAGGAACTGGTCAGCATTAGAGCTGCCATCACGCCTTTCGT
>Ga0123395_1015738_pt1 | contig 11152 bp, 10 predicted proteins | sample T10HHNH4metaT_FD_89923 | JGI IMG/M metagenome (GOLD analysis project Ga0123395, IMG submission 89923) | Methane-oxidizing artificial microbial communities from Washington, USA to study methane cycling - T10-HHNH4 metaT (Metagenome... ... | reverse complement strand
CCGGCTTTTCAGCGCGCGACGAACCGATCATGAATCTAAAACTGTATTTGTTAACCCGCATTACGGCGGTAGCCTTACTGTGTTTATTGGCCACGCTGACGTATGTATTGCAGCGCAGCGCGCAACAATCGGCAGCGCAAGCGCAAAGCACCTTGGCCGCGCTAGGCAAACAACTGGAGTTTCAATTATTGAAAGTAAGTGCCGGGGAAAAACTGACCAATCCCTTCCCGGATTTTGATTTATGGAAACAGACCGGCAGCGAGCCGGGCATTTGCGCCAGTTATCTGGCCAATGACGGCGAAACGATGCGTAACTACTGCAAAGGCATCGACCTATCCACTCATCACTATCCCAAGCATTTTGCGGAGCTATACCGACGACTTTTCGGGCCGGAATTCGACTGGCAACGGCCGATAACCTACGACAGCCAGGTTTACGGGGTATTAACGGTTTCGGTTAGCGCCGAATTGTCGATAGCCCGCGCTTGGGATGATGCCCGGGATTTACTGGCATTGTCGGCAGCAACCATCACGACGGTTTGCCTGCTGGTTTATTTAGCCGTCAGCCGCGCCCTGCTCCCGGCTCAGGCTATTGTGGAAGGACTAAACCGGCTCAGCTCGGGCGATTTGGCGTTCCGGCTACCCAATTTCGACTTACTCGAATGGCGACAAACCGCGACAGCAATCAACCGACTCGCCGAAAACCAGCAACAACTCTTAGCGGAACGGCAAAAACTGGCAGTGATGTTGATGAACTTGCAAGAAGAGGAACGCCGCTATCTGGCGCGAGAACTTCACGACGAATTAGGCCAATGTCTGACTGCAATCCACGCCGTTGCGGCCGGCATCTCCCAAACCGCCCAACAACGATGCCCGGAGCTAGTCACAGAAGCTGAACAAATCTCCCGATTTACGCAAGCCATGCAAAACAGCTTGCGTGGCTTATTGACGCGCTTACGACCGACGGAATTGGAAGAATTAGGCCTGGACGCCAGCCTGCGTAGCCTGATAACTAGCTGGAACGGTCTAGGTAAAACGCACTACAGCCTGCACATCAACGGCGATTGCAGAATGCTGACGGAGCCGCTGGCGATCAGTCTGTTTCGCATCACCCAGGAAGCCGTCAGTAATATCGCCAAACATGCCTCTGCCAGCCAAGCCGTTATTACCCTAACAGTCGACGGCACTCAGGCATCGATTACCATACAAGACGACGGCAACGCCATCGCTTTGCCGTTTGCTGCACACCATGGCATAGGTTTGCTGGGCATGCGTGAACGCGTAGCCGCCTTAAACGGCCAATTTTCTTTGCACCTGGCCAAGCCGCATGGCTTGATAATCCAAGCCCGCTTGCCAATCGAGCAGCCGGAGAGCGCCGAATGAATAAGCAAACCACTATCAATATTTTGCTGGTAGACGATCACGCCATAGTCCGGGAAGGCTACCGTTCCTTAATCAGCAAACAAGCGGACCTGAAGGTCATTGCTGAAGCTGCGAACGGCGTCGACGCTTATCGCCTCTACAAGGAATGCCAACCCGACGTGGTGGTTACCGATTTAACCATGCCCGGCTTAAGCGGCCTGGAATTGATAGGACGAATCAAACAGCGCGACAACAAAGCCAGGATACTGGTATTCAGCATGCATCAAAATCCCAGCTTTGCCCGCCAAGCCTGCCGCGCCGGCGCCTTGGGTTATGTCACGAAAAGCAGTGCACCGGATCTGCTGTTGCAGGCGATACGGGACATCTACCTTCGCAGGCATACGCTCAGCACCGACATCGCCCAAGCGTTGGCGTTGGAAAAACTCGGCAATGAATCCACGGCGCTGAATAGTTTAACGGCCAGAGAATTCGAAATTCTGCGACTGCTGGTCGAAGCCAACAGCCAGGGCGCCATTGCCAAAACCTTGAATATCAGCCCTAAAACCGTTGCCAACTGTCATTACCTGATCAAAAACAAGCTGGGGGTGAACAGCGACATCGAGTTAACCCGGTTAGCAATCAAACTCAATGTGCTTAGCTTGCTGGACTTGGCGGATCCGGCGCAAGCCACCCTCGCACCAGTGACCAACCCACTTATCAATTAATTGATCGCATATTGTTCGCGTGCCTCCAGCGCTTCCGCCAACGCCAAATGGCCCGCCGCGTCAAACAATATGCGCTGCTCGGTGAAAAACTCGGCAGCGGCGTCGATGGCGTCCATGATCACCGCGACCACAAAGCGCTCAGCGTGAGTGGATGCCACCATTTTCTCCGGTACGGCACATTCTATCCGCAACGTCTGCGAGGCTTTATCAAACGAATGCAAACGCAAACCTTCGAAATCGGCTTTTTCCTGGCGGCTGGGTAATAAAAATATCAAATCCAGAATCGGCGCCCGTTTTTGAATCGGCTCCTCGCGGAACCTTGCCAAATCGACGGCGGTTTTGATAATGGCTTTGGCGATGACACTCTCGTCAAGCGCGCGGTCCGGCATCATGGATGCAATGTGTATAGTCATATCAACCTCTCTAAGTAACCCGTTTTTAGTCTACTCAGCAAATACCATTCCAATATCCAGCTTTACAGTTAAGAAGCTCAAGTCAGGCCGACAATCAACGGTTAATGACAAATCAAGGGCAATGCGTTACTAAAAATTGAGTTGGCGGCATTAAGAGTTGGAACGGGTATTTGTTGTAAAGCCCACATAATCAGCATACCCAACAACGATAGACGCGACAATGGACTAAACGCAAAAGCCGGACCACTCATTGATGCGAAAAACTCAATCTATTGGCAGCGCTAACAGCCGCAAATTGTAATAACATGCCGGCGTGACTAGCGCCGCGCGACTAGCATCATCAACGTCTAATTCGTGAACCAGCCAAGTGTTTGCCGAACCGTATTCTGGCGGAATGGCTAGCAACTGCCCGCCCTTTTCCAATTGAAATTCGCATTGTTCTATTCCCAAAGCAATTCCCCTACCCACCGCTTTGACGAAAGCCTCTTTTTTGGTCCATAGTCGGTAAAACACCTCCAACCGAGCATCCACCGACAATTGGCACCAATCCTGATATTCTTGATGGGAAAAACAACGCTCCGCCAGCCTATCGAGACGCTGCCGCGGCCTACAGGTCTCGATATCGACACCAATATCGGCGAAATCTGCAACCGCTAATAATAAAGTATCGGCACTATGCGAAAGGTTAAAATGTAGCGCACCGCCAATCAAAGCAGGCTTGCCATAATGCCCTGTTTCGAACACCAGGGAAGATGGCTCTACATCAAGATAGCCAGCCAGAATTTGCCGCAAAAAACCGCGCACCGCAAGGTAACGGTCCAGCAATAAGGCTGACTTGAATACCTCTGCTTTGCATCTCTCGTCATCTGTCAACAATCCGGTCAATTGTCGCAACGCCGTTGCCGGTACGCGCATATCCCCATGCCAAACATCGACAAAATACTGTTTCACCATTTCTCTCTTACTGTATAAACCTATCTATTTACTAACAATCCCAAGCAAAACCCTTGGTTTTCCTTGACGAAAAGGGTCAAAAACAGTAGCTTATCCAACCTTTTTTGTAAAATCTGCATTTCCCCGATCGATTAGTTTTTTGAGGACGTAAAATTGGAACTCAGTGGCGGACATATACTTGTCCAATGTCTTAAAGATGAAGGTGTCGAATTTGTATTTGGCTATCCGGGTGGCTCTGTATTGCACATCTATGATGCCATTTTCCATCAAGACGAAGTGAAACATATCCTGGTCAGACACGAGCAAGCGGCGGCCCATGCAGCTGACGCCTATGCGCGCGCGACCGGCAAACCCGGCGTGGTGCTGGTGACCTCGGGACCAGGAGCAACCAATGCCGTCACCGGCATTGCCACAGCCTATATGGATTCGATTCCGATGGTGATCATCTCGGGACAAGTGCCGTCGCCGGTGATAGGCAGCGATGCGTTCCAGGAAGTCGATACGGTGGGTATTACCCGGCCCTGCGTTAAGCATAACTTCCTGGTCAAAGACGTCAACGACCTGGCCGAAACCATGAAAAAGGCCTTTTACGTGGCGACCACCGGTCGTCCTGGCCCAGTGTTGGTCGACGTACCCAAGGACATGACCGATCCGAACATCAAGGTGCCCTATAAGTATCCAAAAAAGATCAGCATGCGTTCTTATAACCCCGTGGTGACAGGTCATAAGGGCCAGATCAAGCGGGCGGTAGAAATGTTGCTGACCGCGCAAAGGCCGATGATTTATTCCGGCGGTGGCGTGATTCTCGGTGAAGCGCATAAAGAGCTGACCGAATTGACCCAATTGCTGGGTTATCCGATCACAAATACCTTGATGGGCTTGGGTGGCTATCCAGCTACCGACAAACAATTTGTCGGCATGCTGGGCATGCATGGTACTTACGAAGCCAATATGGCGATGCACGAGAGTGACGTCATTCTGGCGGTCGGCGCGCGGTTTGACGACCGAGTGACCGGTAAGTTGGCTGAGTTTTGTCCATACGCGAAGATTATCCATATCGACGTCGATCCGGCCTCCATATCCAAGACCGTTAAAGTGGACGTGCCGATTGTTGGCGATGTAAAACCGGTGTTGGAACAGATGCTGGAGCTGATCAAAGACAGCAAAATCAAACCATCCAAATCGGCATTGGAATCCTGGTGGCAGCTGATTCAAAGCTGGCGCGATGTACATTGCCTGGAATACGACCGCAACAGCAAGGTAATTAAACCGCAATATGTGGTGGAACAGCTGTATCAGGTCACTCATGGCGAAGCCTATGTGACATCAGACGTTGGTCAGCACCAGATGTATGCAGCGCAGTATTATCACTTCGATAAACCTCGGCGCTGGATCAACTCCGGTGGCTTGGGCACGATGGGCTTTGGCTTGCCGGCTGCAATTGGTGTGAAATTGGCGTTTCCGGAAGCCAATGTCGCCTGTATTACCGGCGAAGCCAGCATCCAGATGTGTATTCAGGAACTGTCCACGGCCTTGCAATACCATGCGCCGGTGAAGATTATCAACCTGAATAACCGCTACATGGGTATGGTGCGGCAATGGCAGGAGTTTTCCTACGAGAGCCGTTATTCGCAATCGTATATGGATACCATCCCCGACTTCGTCAAACTGGCAGAAGCCTACGGCCATGTCGGCATGCTGATCGAAAAACCCGAAGACGTGCGCGGCGCCCTGGAACATGCGTTCGCCTTGAAAGACAGAACGGTATTCCTGGATTTCATCACCGACCGTACCGAAAACGTTTACCCTATGATTGAAGCAGGCAAAGGCCATCACGACATGAAATTGCGCGTCGCACCCGGCACCCCGGTAGACAGGGAGTTGTCATAATGAGGCACATCATTTCTATCCTGATCGAAAACGAATCCGGCGCGTTGTCGCGCGTGGCGGGCTTGTTTTCCGCGCGCGGCTATAACATTGAGTCCTTGACCGTAGCGCCGACCGAAGACCCAAGTCTGTCGCGGATGACATTGGTCACCAGCGGCAGCGACGAGATCATCGAACAAATCACCAAGCAGCTGAATAAGTTGATCGACGTGGTGAAATTGATCGATTTGGCGGAATCGGCGCATATAGAAAGGGAATTGATGCTGGTGAAAATCAAAACCAGCCACGACACGCGCGAGGAAGTGAAACGCATGGTCGACATTTTCCGCGGCAAGATTATCGACGTCACCGCCAACAGCTATGTGGTGGAAATGACCGGCCAATCCAGCAAACTGGACGCTTTTATTCACGGCTTTGAAGAAGGCAGCATCATCGAAGTGGTGCGCTCCGGCCCGACCGGCATCTCCCGCGGCGAAAAAGGCTTACACCTGTAACATTTATTATTTACCCAGCAACGAGAAAACCTATGCAAGTTTATTACGATAAAGACGCCGACCTTTCTGTTATCAGAAGCAAAAAAGTAGCCATCATCGGCTATGGCTCACAAGGCCACGCGCACGCCAACAACCTGAAAGACTCAGGCGTTGACGTCGTCGTCGGCTTGCGTGCCAATTCAGCGTCAGTCGCCAAAGCTCAAGCCAGCGGCTTGACTGTAAAAGACGTACCAGAAGCCATCGCCGGCGCCGACGTGGTGATGATTCTGACCCCAGACGAGTTTCAATCCAAACTGTACAAAGAAGAAATCGAGCCAAACATCAAAGAAGGCGCTGCTCTAGCATTCGCGCACGGTTTCGCAATTTTGTATAACCAAGTCGTGCCTCGTAAAGACCTGGACGTGATCATGATCGCCCCCAAAGCGCCAGGCCACACCGTGCGTTCAGAATTCGTCAAAGGCGGCGGTATTCCCGATTTGATCGCGATTCATCAAGATGCGTCCGGTATGGCTAAAGCCATCTGCTTGTCATACGCATCGGCTATCGGTGGCGGCCGGTCCGGCATTATCGAAACCACCTTCCGCGACGAAACCGAAACCGATTTGTTCGGCGAACAAGCGGTATTGTGCGGCGGCGCGGTGGAACTGGTCAAAGCCGGTTTTGAGACACTGACCGAAGCGGGCTACCCACCTGAAATGGCCTATTTCGAGTGCTTACACGAATTGAAACTGATCGTAGACTTGATGTACGAAGGCGGCATCGCCAACATGAACTACTCGATCTCCAACAACGCGGAATATGGCGAATACGTCACCGGCCCGAAAGTGATCAACGAAGAAAGCCGTTGGGCGATGAAACAAGCCCTGGAAGACATTCAACAAGGTAAATACGCCAAGCAATTTATCCTGGAAGGCCAAACCGGCTACCCTGAGATGACTGCCAGACGCCGCCTGAATGCAGAGCATCCTATCGAAGTCGTTGGCGCCAAATTGCGGGGCATGATGCCTTGGATTAAAGCCAATCAAATCGTCGATAAAAGCAAAAACTAAGCTTATCGGCTAGGATTAAAGCCCATCTATACGATGGGCTTTTTTTTTTGCCCGTAGGATTTTGCCAAATGCCTGATCATTCTCGCTTCAACCAGCTTTATCTCGGCATCATAATTGCGACCTTGGCACTACCCTGCTCCGCTGAATTCTTGCAGTGGAGCAACAGTGAGATTCAATATCTGCATGGCGGCAACTACCAGGAACCTTTCAACCCCAACGACGTCAGCCAGTCCATTACCACCGTCACCCACGCCCACGGCTGGGCTTACGGCCGCAACTTCTTCTTCATGGATACGCTGTTTACCGAATCCGGCCAAGCCGCGCAAACCAATCTCTACGGCGAAGCCTATAGTACTTTCAGTCTCGGCAAAATCACCGGCTTGGACCTGTCATACGGCATATTCAAGGATTTTGGCGTTACTGGCGGCATTAACCTGGGCGAAAATATGAACAGCCAACGCAGTGGTTTTCGGGCGTGGCTGTACGGCATTACCCTTGATTTCAATCTGCCAGGTTTTGACTATTTCAATGTGGACTTTTTGCGCCAACGCGTTACCGAAACAGCAGACATAGGCACATCCTGGCAAATCACGCCAGTGTGGAAACTGCCTTTCGAGATCGTCGGCACGAAGTGGAGTTTCGAAGGCTTTGCCGATTTCATCGGCCGCAACCACGGTACCTCTCGCCAAGCTTTGGCTCAACCGCAGCTAAGACTCGATATTGGCGACTTATGGGGCAATCGTAGCCATCTGTATCTGGGCATCGAATATCAATACTGGCACAATAAATACGGCATTAAAGGCCTGCACGACAACGTGCCGCAAGCCTTGCTTTTGTGGAAATTTTGATGCCAATTGCCCGGTATTTAGTTAAGCAGCTGTCATATTCAGCATGTACAATGCCGCCAACTTTTCAACCTTTGTAGACACATTATGATCAAGAAGCAACCGCTTACGCGTCATCGTGGCATTTACCTACTGCCCAATCTGTTCACCACAGGCGCCATGTTTGCCGGATTTTATGCGATCACGTCAGCGATTAACGGCCGCTTCGAAACAGCGGCAATTTCCATGTTCATCGCGATGGTGCTCGATGGACTGGACGGCCGAGTTGCCCGCCTGACTAACACCCAAAGCGAATTCGGCGTGCAATATGACAGCTTGTCCGACATGGTGTCGTTTGGCGCCGCTCCGGCTATTGTGATGTATCTTTGGACCCTATCCAGCATGGGCCAAGCGGGCCTGTTCGCCGCGTTTGTGCACATGGCCGGCGGCGCGTTGCGGCTGGCACGCTTTAATACGCAAGTCGAGGTGGCCGATAAACGCTACTTTCAAGGCCTACCAAGCCCAGCGGCGGCAGCTATTTTAGCCGGCGGCTTATGGTTCTGCGTGGAGAATGGTTACGACGTGGAAAATATCAAATACTTGGTATTGCTGACTACCATCAGCACCGGCTTGCTGATGGTAAGCAATTTCCGCTACTCCAGCTTCAAGGAAATCGATTTTAAAAACAAAGTGCCATTCATCGTTGCCATCATCGCGATGCTGGTCATCAGCTTCATCTTGGCGCAACCGCAGCGGATGCTGTTTCTGTTATCGGTCGGCTATGCCGTATCCGGCCCCATCGTCACCTTGGTTTTGCGCAAACGTAAGCTGCAAAGTCGTAAAAGTTAGCGGATGCAAAATACTGGCGGCAAACTGTTGCTCGACGCCTTGGAAAGACACTGGCGCCAATATCGCAAACGGTTGAAAGCCTGCCGCCAAAGCGCCAACGAAGATAACGTCCACGAATTACGTGTCAGTACCCGGCGCTTACTGGCGCTGATCGAATTGCTGCAAACCCTGGCACCGCAGACCACGCTGCTAAGAATTCGCAAATCCCTGAAAAAACAGCTCGACGGCTTCGACCAACTGCGCGACACTCAGGTGATGCTGTTCGAATCAGCCAAGTCCCTGCCTATCCTTCCCGAGCTAGAGCCGTTTTTAGCGCACATGCATCGCTGCGAACAGCGCTTATTGCTGGAAAACCAGTCGTTCATTGCCAGCTTGTACCAACCAAAACTGCGGCGCAAGCTGAAAAAAGCTGGCAAATACTTCAAAACTCAAACCGCCGACATCGATCTTGAACTGGCCGTATCAAGCGCCATTGACGATATTTATGGCATGGTGATAAATCGCTATGAAGCACTGGACCCCGCCATTCCTGCCAGTATTCATCATCTACGCATCGCCGTTAAGAAATTGCGCTACACGCTTTTCGCAACGCAATCCATTGATTCCGCCGTGACTGAAACGGACTTAAGCCTGCTGAAAAGCCAGTTAAATCGCATGGGCGATATTCAAAACTCTGTGGTAATGTTGCAAACACTTGAGCTATTTTTTCAACATCAGATACCCACCGCAATAGAGCAGTATTATCGACGGCAACAACAAGAGATGATCGACTCATTTATGACATGCTGTTCGGAGATTTTGACGTTTCGGCATGCGACCCAAAATGACAGAAACTGGGTTTTTGAATCCGCTTAGAAACTAGCTATACTCATTGTCGATGTACTTATTGGCACCAATGGCAAGCTGATTTGCCAGAAATAAAGAATTTTCTAGTAAGCCATTGAAAGACAATGTGGCTGGACAAATAGTGCGAGCCATTAAATCTACTATCAATTGGATTTATATTTTATCATTGCCTCAGGACAATCAGCGGCTGCCGAGAAAACTAACTCCGTCAAACTTAAACACTCAAAATCAACAAGAAAAAGTTCATAACGTGGCATTACGAAATATTAGAGGCGGTTTCAATGGCATCAGATGATAGAAACTCACCAAAAATTGGTGTTCCGTCGTCACCCTATCTGGTTTACACCTCAGCCGGTCACCGATCCAATATTAAAAAATGGGTCACGGGCAAAAAAAATTTCGACTTATGGGTTACTCAATACGAAGGCGAAAGCGATTATCACCGGAGCGTTGCTGATTTTTACAACGAGCGAAAAGGCGGCAAATATCCAAATCTACATGATATATATAACTGCTGGGGAGAGCTACTCAACCACTATCGGGCAATATTCGTACTTGACGACGATATAGAATTAAGCGCCAACCAAATTAGCCAGTTATTCCGAATTTTAGAACGCTACAAGCTCGTCTTGCTACAACCTGGTTTCTTGAGCGTCGGCAAAATAAGCCATGAAGTCACAAAAGCAAACCATTTCAGGTTTGCGAGGCTTACCAATTTCGTGGAAAACTGCGTGCCATTGTTCTCTAAACCTATTCTGGATCGCTTTATGGCAACTTACGACCCGGGTTTAATAGCCTTCGGAACTGATTGGTGGTATTTACACCTTCTGACTGATGAAGAGCGCGAAACCGGAGTGGCGGTAATTGATTCAGTACCTTGCGTAAATCCGGACGAATGGCTGGAACAAAAACCGCGAAAAATAGATCAAGTGGAGCCGGTCAATAAAGGCATAGAGATTTGGCAGGAATTTAAGCGCGAGCGCGGCATCGAGATGCCGCCGGGTGGTGTCAGAAGCTTGGGACTATTATGGCCTGAAGCCTTAGAAGACTGGCTTACTCTAATCTCAGCTCCGTTAATCCGCTGCAAAACATTTCTGTTCTACCCCTTTTATTTCATGCGCCTGAAGCGCTTTTATTGGGATATTCATAGGCGAAAAATATTTTAAGTCCGCAATTCAGCAATGGCGGAATAATGCGAAATGCTGGCTATCCAAACCAGCGCAAAGGATCTTATTCAATAAGAATATAATTTTCCTTTCTCCAATTGAAAACTTAGCTCGGCTAACCTCCTTCAGAATAGCATTTCGCAACTAGCTGACGGCCCAAGGAATTATTCGTGAACTATTTAAACGAAATTAAATGCTATTTAAAAATCAAAATTTCCCAAATATTGATGCGGTACCCTACCCATCATAAACCACTAAAAATACAACATGCGCCTAAAAACAAACCGAAGGTACTAATTTTAGGAATATATTTAGAATACAGAGAAAACACATTTAATCACCTGATAAATGCGTTTAATCAATCAACAGCATGTGCTGTTGATCAAATCTGGGTATCATTGAACCCTAAAAACTCTCCAAAAGCCAACGAAACCGAATATAAAAACCATGCCAACCTAATGCTGGTTAAGCAGATATTTGAGCTTAAACCAAAATTTACGATATTAAATGAAATTCTAGAAGAGGTTGACATAAGCAAATACGATTATCTTGTCTTTACCGATGACGACATTTTTGTTGACGAT
>Ga0123395_1007880_pt1 | contig 11398 bp, 10 predicted proteins | sample T10HHNH4metaT_FD_89923 | JGI IMG/M metagenome (GOLD analysis project Ga0123395, IMG submission 89923) | Methane-oxidizing artificial microbial communities from Washington, USA to study methane cycling - T10-HHNH4 metaT (Metagenome... ... | reverse complement strand
GTCGTGGAGCGGGCGGAAACGGCGTATCGCCAGGGTGCAGCGCCGCTGGCAGCCACCGAAGGCTTCATCCGCCAAATTCTGGGTTGGCGCGAGTATGTGCGCGGCGTGTATTGGGCAAAGATGCCGGAGTACGCCGAGCACAATTATTTCGGTCATGACCGACCTTTGCCCTCCTGGTTCTGGACCGGCGAAACCCGAATGAATTGTCTAGCAGCGGCCATCGGCCAATCCTTGCAGTACGCCTATGCCCACCACATCCAGCGCTTGATGGTGATCGGCAATTTCGCTCTGTTGGCAGGCTTGGCGCCCGAGGCGGTGCATCGCTGGTATCTGGGGGTGCATATCGACGCCTTCGAATGGGTGGAATTGCCTAACACGCTGGGCATGAGTCAGTTCGCCGACGGCGGTGTGTTGGCGACTAAACCTTATGTGTCCAGCGCCGCGTACATCGACCGGATGAGCGATTACTGCAAGGGCTGCCACTACGACAAAAAAGCCCGTACCGGCGATCGCGCCTGCCCGTTCAATGCTCTGTATTGGCATTTCTTCATTCGTCATCGCGCTAAGCTAAACCACAATCCGCGCCTGGGTATGGTGTATCGAAATCTGGATCGGTTTGCAGTTGCTGAGCATGATGCGATAGCCCGGTGTGCGGAAACGGTTTTAGCGGATTTGGAGAGGCTTTGAAAACATCGACAGAAAAATCTCCGTCTCCCTCCGGGAGAGGGCTGGGATGAGGGGAACAAAAACCATCAATGTTCGTCCGAATTCGCTGCGTTGATCAAACCTGCTGCATACTGCGTTAATAAACTTACCGAATACGATTTATGAATTTAACAATTAAACAGGCCAATCCTCAGGGAAAGGGAGCTGTTGCTGTATTGGACAGTTTGCAGCAAGCCAAAAAGCAGCTGATCGCACCCGCCAAAAACATTCAGCAAATTACTAACGATTTATTTACCTCGTTGTTTGTTTTAAATAGCCAAATTCGTTTTAAACCGACCACGGGACAAGCGTATTGGCTGTATTTTAAGGATGGCCAATACCGCCTATCGTTGATTGCGCCGGAACAATGGGCGCCAAGCCAATCCGGCCGTTTCATAGGCACCTGCGAATTACAGTCGGATTTAACCTGGACCTTGGCGTTATCCAACGCTTGCGCCAACGATGACGCTTTTATCCAAGAGATAGCAAATCGCAGTCTGCAACTTGAACAGAAAATGCAACAGGCCGAAAAAATCGACGACGTAATGCCGGTATATCTGGAAACCCTGCCGTATTACTCCCGAGTGCTTGCGGCGGCGCTGGCTTTTTCGCTGAAGCAATCCATGCAAAAATCGGGTATTTTGGGTTTGAGTTTTCGGCAAGCGGAGACGTTACTGATAAACCGTAGCGATCAATCAGTGTAGCGAGCAGTTCTACCAAAATACTCTGCGTGAACAGAATGAAAGCCTACGTGCTAGCGTCGGCGGCGGGCTTCGGCCAACACTTGCATATGCCCAACCCTTCCCAATCAGGGCGAAAATATAGATCGCCACTGTCGCCAATAATTCAGGACGGACTCCTCCGCTCGTTGTCGGTAATCATAGTCGGCGCGCAGAATCGCGGCCGCGTGACGTCGCGCATCAGCAGCATATCCCGGAGTCGGTTCGAAGCGCCGGGGTAAAAACCGGTCTGCTCGGCAAAATCCGCCGGATTGCGAAACGTGCCGAACAGGATGTCGAATAACGGCAGGTCGGAATAATTGCCGGCGTGCAGCCCATGCTGATGGTGCACGGAATGGCTTTCCGGCCGTTGCAACAGGTAGCCCAACCAGCACGGCGTTTTGACGTTGGTGTGCTGAAACACGCTGCAAAACGTCGTCGCATATAGCACCCAGGTTGCGGCTTGCGGCGTAATGCCGATCAGCAAGGTCAACGTCAAACTGGACAACACCGTCCAGCCCAGCATGTCGAGCGGACTGAACCAGAACGCGCCGTAACTGTCCAGCCGCTCGGCGCTGTGATGCCATTGATGAAAACTACGCCACAAGCCGTTCGACGCATGCATGCCCCGATGCCACAGGTAAACGCCAAACTCGTACAGCAATAGTCCGGCCAACGCACCGTAAACATCGCCGAGGCCGGTCAGATCGAACCTCTGATGCGGCAACAGGTATTCATTCCACAGCAGCGGCAGATAAGACGATAATAACCAGTAGCAGACGAACGCGGCGATACCGCGCCAGCGCCAACCTGGCACGGTCGGTAACGGCCGCGCCGGCAGCAAGGCTTCCCAGGCCATCAACAGCGCGTACAGCGCAAACAGGGTTAGCGAAATCGGGTCCAGCAATAATTCGATAGGGGTAGGCATGGCGACACACTCGATTGATTCCAATACAGGCGATACCTTAGCCCAAGCCGATGCACCGGGCCATCGCCAAATCGGCGCGAAAACCGACGAATCGGCCATTGCGCCCATACCGGTGGCAATTCTGGTTTTTCCGGCCGCCAGTGCATCGGTGATTTTCGGTTTGTACGATTTATTACTGTCGGTAGGTCGGGACTGGCCGTTAATCGTCAGCGGTCAAGCCGGCCCGCAAGCCATCCGGCCGCTGCTGGTGGCTGCCGACTCAGGCCCGCTAACTGTCTGCAATGGCATTCCAGTGTCGATCGATCACGCGCTGGCCGATTGCCCGCCGGTGGCAGTGGTGTGCGTGCCGGAAGTCAATATTCCGCCCAGCGAGCCGATGGCCGGCTTGTTCGACCGGGAAATTGCCTGGCTGACACAGCGCTATCAAGCCGGCGCTACCTTAGCCGCTTCCTGCTCCGGGGCAATGCTGCTGGCGGAAGCCGGTTTGCTGGACGGCCACGATGCCACCACCCACTGGGCCTATTGCGCGACATTGCGGCAACGCTTTCCCAAGGTCAACGTGCACGGCCAGCGTTCGCTGGTGTGTTCCGGCGACGGTCAGCGCCTGATCATGGCCGGCGGCGGTACTTCCTGGTTGGATCTGACCTTGTTTCTGATAGCCCGGCTGGTGTCGGTGGAAGCAGCGATGCAGGTCGCCAGACTGAATCTGATCGACTGGCACCAAATCGGCCAACAGCCTTATGCCCGGTTGGCGCAGACTCGCTAGGTCGAGGATGCGCTTATCGCGCGTTGTCAGGTTTGGATTGCAGAACACTACCGTAGCCCTGCGCCGGTTACGGCGATGGCCCGGCTCAGCGGCCTCGGCGAGCGCAGCCTGAATCGTCGCTTCAAAGCCGCGACCGGCTTGTCGCCGTTGGAATATGTACATACGCTACGTCTGGAAGAAGCCAAGCAGATGCTGGAAGCCGGCGACCAGCCGGTCGAAACCATCGCCCGCGATGTCGGCTACGAAGATGCCGGTTTCTTCAACAGGCTGTTTCAACGCCAGGTCAAACTGACGCCGGCCCAGTACCGCAAGCGCTTTCGCGGTTTGCGGCTGTCGTTGGACGGGCCGGCTCGAGGGTAAATCCAAGCCGGCCCGGCACTAATTATTCGGCGTCCTGTACGAAACGGGGCAAACTGAATTTTTTGCGGTAATCCCGGGGCGCCACACCGGCGATGCGTTTGAACAAACGGCGGAACGAAGCCGAGTCTTCGTAGCCGACCAGCCAGCTAATCTGTTCGACCGTGGCGTCGGTTCTTTCCAGGCGGCATTTGGCATCTTCAATGCGCAGCTGCTGCACGTATTCGATCGGCGAATAACCGGTGGCCTGGCTGAAACGGCGTTTGAAACTGCGTTCCGGAATCCCGGCCCGCTTTACCAGTGCCGCGACCGGCGCGGCGACCGCAAAATACCGCGCCAGCCAACTTTGCGCGTCTTTCACCACGGCGTCTTGATGGTCGGCGGGTTGTTCGAACACCAAGTACGGCGTTTGACCGTCGCGATGCCATTCCAGTGCGAAAAACTTACAGAAAGCTTGCGCGGTGGCGGGGCCGGCGAAGCGCGCGACCAGGTAAAGCACCAGATCGTGCCAGGACGCGGAGGCGCCGGACATGACGAACTGCTCGCGGTCTCCGGCAATCACCAACATTTTCTCCAGGCGTAGCGACACTTGCGGGAAGTTTTGCCGAAAGGTCGGTGCAAAAGCCCAATGCACCGTCGCCGGCTTGCCGTCCAGCAAGCCGGTTTCCGCCATCAATAACACGCCCGAGCAGGCCGAACACAAGATCGCACCCCGCGCATGCATCGCCCGCAGCCATGCCACGGCTTCGGGATAACGCCCGCTGTTCCAGATGGCTTCCGGGACCGCAACCGACGGAATTATCACCACGTCGCTGGCGCGAAGCTCCTCGAACGTGCGGTGCGGCTGAAGCGTCAAGCCACTGGCGGTGCGAAAGGCCTCGCGGGAAGGGCCGACGATATCGACTTGAAACGGCGAGGTTTCGGGAACTACATCGTCATAGCCGCTCAACATCGAAAAGGCGTTCAAGACATCATAAATCCCGCTGAGTGTCGAAAACATAGCATCGGGGATCGCAACGATACTGACGTGAATCTTGGCCATGGTTAAAACCTCGTGCCGGGAGCATACCCTGGCATAAATGAACCGAACTTGGTCATTTTGACACTCGCCCGGTGAAGTTAGAAGCCGCAAACTATGGTCACCACTTTTTACCCGATTAATAGGAGGACAGATGGCCGCTTCTGCGCAGCAACCCGATCCGGAACAATTACAACACTTTCTTGACCGCGCGGTCGGCGATCTGGCCGCCTCGTACGGCGGCGTGATGGTCAGCCTCGGCCACCGGCTGGGGCTGTACCAGGCCATGGCCAACGCGGGACCGTTGAGTCCGCAACAACTTGCCCGAAACGCCGGTTGTGCCGAGCGCTACGTCCGCGAATGGCTCAACAGCCAAGCCGCCGCCGGCTATGTCCTGTATCATCCGGCCAGCCAAAGCTACGAACTGACGCCGGAACAAGCCTTGGTTTTGGCGGATGAGGACAGCCCGTTTTTCATGGCGCCGGCCTGGAACGTCGCCGCGTCGATGTGGTTGGATGAGGAGAAAACCCTGCATGCATTTAAGACCGGCAGCGGCGTCGGCTGGGGCGACCACCACGACAGGCTGTATTGCGGCGTTTCGGCGTTTTACCGCAATTATTACCAGGCGCACTTGGTATCGCAGTGGCTGCCTGCCTTGGCCGGTATCGAAGAACGCCTGCACACCGGCGCCAATGTGGCCGACATTGGCTGCGGCCACGGCCATTCCACCTTGCAAATGGCTACTGCATTTCCGAAATCCCGATTTTACGGTTTCGATAGCCATGCCGGTTCGATCCAAGCTGCGCAACGGCATGCCGCGCGCCAGGGACGGGCTGAACAGGTGCGTTTCGAAGTCGCGCATGCTCAGGCATACCCGCAGACCGGCTTCGATCTGATCTGCTTTTTCGATTGCTTGCACGACATGGGCGATCCGCTGGGCGCGGCCAAATATGCCGCCGAAGCCCTAGCTCCGGGCGGCACGGTGATGCTGGTGGAACCTTACGCCAACGACCGTGTCGAGGACAACCTGAATACCGTCGGCCGCCTGTTTTACGCCGCCTCCACGACGATTTGCTGCGCCCACTCGTTGTCAGAAGACGTAGGTCTGGCTCTGGGCGCACAAGCCGGCGAAGCGCGCTGGGCCGGCATCTTCCGCGAGGCCGGTTTCAACAGTCTGCGCAGGGCAGCGGAAACGCCGTTCAACCTGATTTTGGAGGCCAAAGTGTAGCAAGTTGCCCGATGAGATGAGTCAGTCCTATCGACAGCGAACCGATCATGGTCAACCTCGCCCAGCCACGCAACGGCGTAATCGGTCGCGTGCCGCCAGTCCGTGTTGCCATTCGAGATGAATTACGGATTTACCTTCAATGGCAATATCGAAGGATTGCCGGTCCGTCATATTATCCAATAGCGCTTGTATGGTCGGCACCGCCAGCGCAATAGCGCCGACCTTGCCGTTTGGCGAGGAATAGTTAAAGGCGGTTACCGTTTGCGGCTGGCCGTCCGCTTGATCCAGCGTCACTTTGATGGTGCCGACCGCTTGGGGGCTGGGAATATCCGGTCCCCAAAAAGTCATCAGCGCGCCTTTGTAGTCGCCATCCGGGCCCGACAGTACCAGCGCGCCCTTCAGGTTGGTATACAGCGCGCTGCAACCTTCGCCAGGACGCGGCGGCTGACCGTTTTGCTGATATTGCCACATGCCATTGCCCATGGCTTTAAGTTCCGGATCTTTGTTGAGTGCGGTATGTAAGCGGTCATAGCCCAGGGACATTGTTTCCAGCACCGAACTCATCGCCCCGATACGCGTTTGCAGCGGATCGGGGCGCGGTGCCGGTGCTTCGGCATCTTCGGCGGATTCGTAGACGTTGTTAATGTTCTCTTCGCAGACCGGCATCGCGGCGACGCCATGCGAACCGCCCGTGATGCCCAGCTGCACTTCGCCAGGCCCCGGCCCGTTGGGACAGATATAAGACGCCTGTGCGCCAGTTGCCAACCCGGCCATCAGCACCCAAACCAAAGGCCAACCGGTAATTATCTTTCGGGCAGCCAACTTGCGAACCAGATTTATTAGGGTCATGCATACTCCGTAAATTAAGAGAAATATCGTCTCTCCCGCGCCGGCGGGAGTCCAGTTACCACGGTGGATTTCCGCTTTCGCGGAAATGACGGCTACAGAGAGTTTCAAGGCCGGATTAATAGGCCTCACCGCTCCCCGGCAATCGGGCTTGACCCAGTTCGGCCATCGCCTGAAACACGTAAGCCAGCAGCGGCTGGTCGATAAACGTACCGAAGAACAGATAAGGCTCTGCCTGATTGGCGGCTCGAATTTTGGCATGAGTTTCCGGGTTATCGCCGGCGTAGGCGCGGAACAAATCCAGCCAGGTCCGCGCCAGTTGCTGCATGCGTGGATCGTTCGGCGGCGTGCCATCTTCCAGATGTTGGCGTATGGAGGCAATCAGCGGCGGCCAGTCGTCGGCGTGCTTGCCGTAGTTCTCACGCATGAAGTCAAATTCATCCGGTGCGAGGTATTTTTCGTAGATCGTCAATTTGGTCTCGATGAACGCGCGCTGGATGTAAGTGACGAGTTCCGGCGTCACGCCGGTTTTAGCTTGTACCGACGGTTCGCCATACATCATCGCATTGAGTTTGACCAGCAACCGAGGGTCGCCTTGGGTGTCGCGCACCAGCATGCCTATCCATTGCCTTGCCAACGCTTGGGCCTCGGCACTCTCCGGCACGAGCCCAGCCCGCATAGCTTCGTGCACCGCTTGAACCAGTGCCGCCCATTCGCCGGCGGTGGAGTTCTCGTCTATATCAAGCAGCGGCAAGCGCTTTAAGTCGTTGGCGGAAAAATATTTATCGTACATGGTCATCATCTCCAGTGTGGTTAGCCAATCGGCAAGCTCCGGTTCTTCTCCGCGCGTCAATTGCAGTTGCAGACCGGACAAGCGGTCGCGCAAGGCTTTGCTTTGCGCGATCTGCTGGTCCAAGGCTTCAATCTGCCGTTCGACGATAGTCGCGAGATTCAGTCCGGAGTTTGCCAAAATGTCTCCGATAGCGGCCAGCGACAAACCAAACCGCCGTAAGGCTTGAATTTGATGCAATCTGGAAATGTCGGCCCGGTTATACAACCGGTAGCCGCTATCGGAACGCGCGGAAGGCTTAAGCAAACCGATGCTGTCGTAGTGATGCAGGGTACGGACCGTCAGTCCGCAACGTTTGGCGAGATCGCCCACTTTAAGCAACATGGATTAGCTCCTTCCTTATGCGTGCCGCTAGCATAGAGCGTGACGTTGCGTCAGGGTCAAGGGCCATGGTTAAGATAAATCGATTGCCGATTGGCGTTGGGTTAGCCAGGTTTTGATGGCCCGGGCCCTGAGCCTCAAGCCATCACATCCAGTTTCGGCGGCAAGGCCATGCCGTCGATACGTTTAACGTTGTTCAACACTTTTTCCAGAAAAGTGGTGTCTTCGTGACGGCTTTTCTGGAAGTCGATCATCCCCTCGATCTGGCCCAAATAATCTACCTTCAGGTCGCCGGCATCCGGTGCGGCGAATGGGTTGCTGGTGGAGATTGGAATATAAGGCACTACGTCCAGCAAACCGTCCACGCCGGATTTGATCAACGCGTTGATTTCATTGAGCGAGACCTGGCGCATATTAACGGTCCGCGACGCTTGGCTTTGCTCGGCTACCTCGACAACTTTACCGATGGACTGAGGCGGCAAAGTTTTTCCGCTGACTGCTTGGTTAGCGGCAAGGTTGGTTCCTATAGTCGAAATATTCATCGCAAACTCCTGATTTAAGGGTGAGTATCCATCGCACCCAGCAAAATAGGCGCCATTTGTTGCGGCTTGGGATAATCGAAGCGGCGTCTTTTTACGAGTAGCCGTTGTCGGCCACCGGCAAGAGCCTACTCAGCAAGGTGTATAAGGCCTCCGGGTCCAACGGCTTGTGCAAGACCAGATAGCCCTCCTGCTCGGCTTGGGCCAAAGCCGGCGAATCGAATTCGCCGCTGATCATGGCCCCGGCGGCGTCAGGGCAGCGTTCCAGCAAGGCTTGCAACAACTCGAAACCGCTTTCGCCGGAGCGCAGGCGCTGGTCGCAAAAAACGGCGTGGGGCACGAAACCGCCATCAAGCAAGCCAAGCGCTTCGTTGGCGGATGCCGCGCAAGCCGTTTCCACGCCCCAGGCGCTCAACAAAGCTTGCCAGGCGTTGCGCACTTGCGGTTCGTCGTCGATCACCAGGCAGCGGCCGCTAAGCGTTGCGGCTTGCTCGGCAGGTGCGACGTGTTGGTCTGCCGCCATAGCCCACCGCTCGTGACTGGGAGCGGCGGCCGGCAACCGCAACCAGAAGCGCGAACCGCGGCCTTCCCGAGAACGCAGGCCCTGGCTGGCGCCCATCAAATCGGCGCAACGCGCCACCACCGCCAAGCCCAAGCCGTGACCGGCGTTGTCGATGCGCCAGGCATGCTCGGGACGAAAGAACGGCGAGTAAATCCGCTGTTGGTCGTCTTCGGCGATGCCGACGCCGGTATCCCACACCTCGAACTGCCAGCAAGCGTTACGCCGCCGCGCCGCCATCAGCACCCCGCCTTGCTGGGTATAGCGCAAGGCATTTTGCATCAGGTTGATCATGGACTGGCGCAGCAACATAGCATCGGCGATGACGAGCGCCCGACCGCCGCTCAAGCGCACTCTGAGATCGATTTGCCGTGAGCGGGCTTCTTCCCGAAACAGCGTGGCGACATCGCTCATCAGCGGGTCCAGCGCCACAGTTTGCAGATTGACCGGCTGGGCGCCCAACTCAATTCTCGACAAGTCCAGCAGCGAATTGAACATCTGCGTAATCGATTGCACGCTTTGTTGCAGATCTTGCAAAGCGGGCTGCAAAGTCGGTTCCTGATTGCGGCGGGAAATCGATTCGATCAAAAAGCCCATGGCATGCACCGGCTGGCGCAGATCATGACTAGCGGTGGTCAGAAATTGGATTTTGGCATGCAACGCGGCTTCGGCTTCATCCTTGGCGCGCCGATAATTCTCGGCCAACTTGGCGCTATCTTCTTCCAGTTTTATTTGTTGCAGGAAAAAACCATGGGCAATGGAGGAGTGCCGGTGTATCGACAAGACGTAACTGAAGCACAAGGGCATAATTAAATGCCAGTGCTCGGGAAACGCCCAAGGCGTCAACAATGTACAGCCGCCCCAAGCGGCACCGAAAAACCGCTGAAACGCACTGAATACGGGTGATTGGTGGGTGGCGTTGGCGGCCATGATTGCCGCCAAACTCATGTAAAGCAGCAACGTATATTCGAATGGGACCCGACCGGCGACGATAAGCACCAGCGCCGCCAAGCCCAGCCCATGCGCTAAGGCCATGCGCAGAATGACGGGCAGCCAATGGGCGACTGCCGCAAGCGGATCGAGACGGGCCCTATCAAGCAGGTATTGCCGCTGTTGCAGGCGCACGGCAAGCACGACGATAAAATACGACACCGTCCAAACCAGCAATCCCAAGACGTTTTGATCGAGTTGATGCTTCCAGTACACGAAGGGCAAGCCTACAAACGGGATAATGGTGATGCCGTACACCAGCCGGTTATGCGTCATGTCCAGTAGTCGGGCTTGGCCGGCCGGGCTGATGTCGGCAAAGCGCAATAGCTTGTCGGCAGTAGATTCAGGCTGGGCGGTTTGCATCAGGAACCTTCCAGCTTTTTGCCGCGCAACATAGTGATCACCTCAATCCGATTTCGCGCACCCAAGCGCTCCAAAATGCCGGTGACGTGTTCCTTGACGGTTTGCTCGGATAAGGACAAATTCAGCGCGATGCGCTTGTTCGGCAAACCCTTGAGCATCATCGCCAGCACTTGGCCCTGGCGGGCGGTCAAGCCGAGTTCGCGCGCGGTGACAGGCAATTCTTTATTTTGCAACTCGCGCCCGGCGAACTTTACACCGCCGTAAAACCAACTGTCACCCCGCAACAGCGCGGCAATGGCCCGACCGAAAACCTCCGGCGACTCCTGTTTATGCAAAAAGCCGTCTGCCCCCGCCAGCCTTACTTTGTCCAGCACCGCCGCGTCGTCGTCGGCGCTGATGGCTAGTAGGCGTGTGGCCGGGCTGCGCTGTTTTAATTCTGCCAGCAAGCCCAGAGACGCGCCGTCTGGCAACCAGAAATCCACCACGGCCAAAGTCGGCGGGTTGACAGGATTAAGAGCAGCCCAAAATTCGGCGACGGCAGACACCGGTCGCGCCGCGCTAAATCCGCAATGGGAAAGCAAAAACTCCGCAATGCCGCTGGCCGACAAAGGATGATCGTCTATCACCAGTGCGCTCAACCCGTTTTTCACGCAAATCCCCTCATTAACATTGATAGACGACGTCTGGCGTCGTTTCCGGTTTCCGGTTTAGAGCCTAAACACACGCGAATAGCAAATGCAAAAACGCCATCTTGTCTTGACCCAGCCCCTACATATTGTCGCTTAGGCGGGAGCCCGATTTTCACACTGGGTTAAGGCGAAGTCGTCCCCGATTGCTGCATGTATTTCAAAAATCAGAGTCGAACTATTCCAAGTAACCCCTTTAGAGTCAACACCTAAGACCAGCCAAGCACCAGAGGTCATTAACCCGGCCCGATGTATCACTGGTATTCCGTTCGGGCTGAGATTCTATGGTTTTCGTCAAGCTGCATTGTTGAGGCAACCAATTTTCTGAGCGTCAAATCGGGCATCGGCTTGTTGCCAAAGCGAGAATGCGATGCGTAATAATTTTCTGGCGATAATCACCAGCGCCTGAGTTGCCGAGAACTCTCTGGCTCTTAACTCTTGGTAATAGGGTTTCCACACAGCCGTTTTGACGGCTGCCTGGGCGCAGTTGTATAACAGCCGTCTCAGTTCACCCGGTCCCCGT
>Ga0123395_1084175_pt1 | contig 12121 bp, 8 predicted proteins | sample T10HHNH4metaT_FD_89923 | JGI IMG/M metagenome (GOLD analysis project Ga0123395, IMG submission 89923) | Methane-oxidizing artificial microbial communities from Washington, USA to study methane cycling - T10-HHNH4 metaT (Metagenome... ... | reverse complement strand
CTGGTAAATTATTTTACGCTTCGTCAAAAACGATCCTGGCCCCGCGCCAGCCCCCATCCCAAGGAGAAGGTCATGAACGAAACAAGGCCGGAATCGATGTCGGCATTCTGGATGCCGTTTACGAATAACCGTGATTTCAAGGCCAACCCGCGCCTGCTCGTGTCGGCCGAAGGCATGTACTACAAGGACGTCGATGGCAACGCCATCCTCGACGGCACGGCGGGCCTGTGGTGCGTGCCGTGCGGCCATGCGCAGCCGAAAATCGTCGGCGCCATCCGCGAGATGGTGGGCCAGCTGGACTTCGCGCCCACCTTCCAGATGGGCCATCCGGCCGCCTTCGAGCTGGCGGAAAAACTGATGGACTACACGGGGCATAAATTTGGCCACGTCTTCTACACCAACTCCGGTTCCGAAGCCGTCGACACGGCCTTGAAGATCGCGCTGGCCTACCACCGGGCGCGCGGCGAGGGCGCACGCACGCGCCTGATCGGCCGCGAACGCGGTTACCACGGCGTGGGCTTCGGCGGCATTTCCGTTGGCGGCATCGGCGGCAACCGCAAGACCTTCGGCCCCTTGCTGCCCGGCGTGGACCACCTGCCGCACACACACAACCTGGACAAGAACGCCTACACGGTGGGCGAGCCCGAATACGGCACCCACCTGGCCGATGAACTGGAACGCATCGTCGCCCTGCATGACGCCTCGACGATTGCCGCCGTCATCGTCGAACCGGTGGCCGGTTCCACTGGCGTACTGATTCCGCCGAAAGGCTATCTGAAACGCTTGCGCGAACTGTGCACCAAGCACGGCATCCTCTTGATCTTCGATGAAGTCATCACGGGTTTCGGCCGCATGACGACGCCGTTCGCCGCCGACTATTTCGACGTCGAGCCGGATCTGATGACGACGGCCAAGGGCCTGACCAACGGCATGGTGCCAATGGGCGCCGTGTTCAGCAAAAAGTATATCCATGACGCTTTCATGGATGCGCCGCCCGGCATTGAACTGTTCCACGGCTACACGTATTCCGGCCACCCGTTGGCCTGCGCCGCCTCGCTGGCGACCCTGCAAGTGTTCGAGGAACAGGACATCCTCGGTCACGCCAAAGCGATGCAGGCATATTGGAGCGACGCCGTGCATTCGCTGAAGGGCCTGCCGCACGTGATTGACTTGCGCAGCATCGGCCTGATCGCCGGCATTGAGCTCGATCCCATCGCCGGCAAACCGGGCACGCGCGCCTTCAACTCCTTCAAGCAAGCCTTCGCCGACGGCGTGCTGATACGCACGACGGGCGACATCATCGCCCTGTCGCCGCCGCTGGTGCTGGAAAAACAGCATGTCGACGAGCTGTTTGGCAAGCTGGCCAAGGTACTCAAAAATCTCGATTGAGACGGCGTCAACCCGGGGTCAGACCCGTTGGGTCTGACCCCAGCATTTTTTGGGTTTATAAAGAGGAATACCAATGACTGATCTCGACACGATTACCCACTACATCAACGGCGCCAAAGTCGACACCCACAGTGGCCGCTACGGCGACGTCTACAACCCGGCCCTCGGCGAACCCGTCGCCCGGGTGGCGCTGGGCACCGTGGAAGACGTCGACGCGGCCGTGCAGGCGGCCGCCACCGCCTTTCCTTCCTGGTCGGCCACGCCTCCCCTGACGCGTGCCAGGGTACTGTTCCGCTACCTGCAGCTGTGCCAGCAGCACACGGACGAATTTGCCGCCATGCTCACGCGCGAGCATGGCAAGACCTTTGCCGATGCGCAGGGCGAAGTGGCGCGCGGCATCGAGATGGTGGAGTTTGCCGTCGGCATTCCGCAGTTGTTAAAGGGCGAATTCACGGACCAGATTTCGCGCGGCATCGACGCCTGGTCCATGCGCCAGGCGCTCGGTGTGGTGGCCGGCATCACGCCATTCAACTTCCCCGTGATGGTGCCGATGTGGATGTTCCCCGTCGCTATCGCTTGCGGCAATACCTTCGTCTTGAAACCGTCCGAGCGCGATCCGTCGGCGTCCCTGCTGCACGCCAAACTGCTCAAAGAAGCGGGCTTGCCCGACGGCGTCTTCAACGTGGTGCAGGGCGATAAAGTGACGGTCGACGCCTTGCTCGACCACCCCGTCGTGCAGGCGATCAGCTTTGTCGGCTCCACGCCAATCGCCGAATATATCTATGCGCGCGGCAGCGCCAGCGGCAAGCGCGTGCAAGCCTTGGGTGGCGCGAAAAACCACATGGTGGTGATGCCCGACGCGGACATGGACATGACGGTCGATGCGCTGATCGGCGCAGCCTACGGATCGGCGGGCGAGCGCTGCATGGCCATCTCCGTCGTGGTGGCCGTGGGCGACGCGGGCGACAAATTGATCGATGCACTGGCAACGCGCACGGCCGCACTGAAAGTGCGCGACGGCATGGAAGATGGTGCGGAAATGGGACCGGTCGTGTCCTTGGCCGCCAAGCAGCGTATCGAAAAACTCATCGCCTCTGGTGTGGAGCAGGGCGCGACGTTGGTCGTCGATGGCCGCAACCACGTGGTGCCGGGCCGCGAGAACGGCTTCTTTGTCGGCGGCACCTTGTTCGACCACGTCACGCGCGACATGAGCATCTACAAGGAAGAGATTTTCGGCCCCGTGCTGTGCGTGCTCCGGTGTCCTGACGTGGTGCACGCGGTGGAGCTGATCAACGCCAACGAGTATGGCAACGGCGTGGCCATCTACACGCGTGACGGCGGTGTGGCGCGCGAATTCGTGCGCCAGATTCAGGTCGGCATGGTGGGCGTCAACATCCCCTTGCCCGTGCCGATGGCCTTCAACAGTTTCGGTGGCTGGAAGCGCAGCATGTTCGGCGATCACCACGCCTATGGCCCCGAAGGCGTGCGTTTCTACACGCGCCACAAGGCCGTGATGCAGCGCTGGCCGAACACGGCAAGCGCTGGTGTGGAATTTGCTTTTCCCCAGATGAAGTAAAGGTTTCAAATCACAAGCCGGCCGCACATAACAAGAGGAATACGCGATGATCGAGTCTTTGAACTATTTGCCGCATCCCACCCTGCCCAACGAGGAACTGGCGGGCCACTTCACGGATCTGGCGCCACCGCTCACGGCGCGCCAGGCCGCCATCGAAAGCGCCCGCTGCCTGTATTGCTACGACGCGCCGTGCAGCCGCATCTGTCCGTCGGAAATCGACGTGGCCAGCTTCATCCGCAACATCCACGACAAGAACATCAACGGCGCCGCCGCCGGCATCCTGAAGCAGAATATCCTGGGCGGCAGCTGCGCCAGGGTCTGCCCGACGGAAATCCTCTGCGAAGACGTCTGCGTGCGCAACCACGACGCCGAAGGCCAGCCCGTCAAGATTGGTCTCTTGCAGCGCTATGCCGTCGACCACATGCACTTCACCCGCCATCCGTTCCAGCGGGCTGCAAGCACGGGCAAGACGATTGCCATCGTCGGCGCGGGTCCCGCCGGCCTGTCGTGCGCGCACCGGCTGGCCATGCTGGGCCACGACGTGGTGATCTTTGAAAAGGAAGGCAAGGCGGGCGGCCTGAATGAATACGGCATCGCCAAATACAAGCTGACGGACGACTTTGCGCAAAAGGAAATCGACTTCCTGCTGGACATCGGCGGCATCGAGATCCGATGTCGTCAGGTGCTGGGCGAGAACCTGCAGCTGCGCGACCTGCACGCGCAGTACGACGCCGTGTTCCTCGGCCTGGGCCTGGGCGCCAGCCGCAAGCTGGGCTTGACGGGCGAGGAGGCGCCGGGACTCCTGGCCGCCGTCGATTACATTAGCGCGCTGCGCCAGGCCGACGACCTGGCCGCGCTGCCCGTGCCGAAACGGGCGATCGTGATTGGCGCCGGCAATACGGCCATCGACATGGCCGTGCAGATACAGCGCCTGGGCGCCGAGGAAGTCACCCTCGTCTACCGGCGCGGTTTCGACGCCATGACGGCCACCCACCATGAACAGGAAATCGCCAAGGCCAACCAGGTGCGCATGCTGACGTGGGCCCAGCCGCAGCAAGTGCTGCTCGGCGCGGCTGGCAAGGTGGCCGGCATGCGTTTCGAGAAAACGCGGATGCAGGGCACGCGTCTGGCGGGCACGGGCGAAACATTCGACGTGGCGGCCGACGCCATTTTCAAGGCCATCGGCCAGAGCCTCGACACCGAGGTGCTGCATGATCCGATGGCCTCGCTGCTGAAACGCGAAGGCGACAAGATCGCCGTCGATGGGGGCTTTCGCACGGTGCTGCCGGGGATCTATGCGGGCGGCGATTGCGTGGCGCCGGGGCAGGACTTGACGGTGCAAGCCGTCCAGCATGGCAAGCTGGCCGCACTGGCCATCCATTCCGATTTGATCAATAAAGTGGAGGCTGCATAATGGCTGATCTCAGCATCGAATTTTGCGGCATCAAGGCGCCGAATCCCTTCTGGCTGGCGTCCGCACCGCCGACCGACAAGGCCTACAACGTGGTGCGCGCGTTCGAGGCGGGGTGGGGCGGCGTCGTGTGGAAAACCCTGGGGGAAGACCCGGCCGCCGTCAACGTCTCGTCGCGCTATTCCGCCCTGTATGGCAAGAACCGCGAAGTGGTGGGCTTCAACAACATTGAACTGATCACCGACCGCTCACTGGAGATCAATCTGCGCGAAATCACGCAGGTGAAAAAGGACTGGCCCGACCGCGCCATGATCGTCTCCCTGATGCTGCCGTGCGAAGAGCACTACTGGGCCGACATCCTGCCCAAGGTCGAGGCGACGGGAGCGGATGGCATCGAACTCAATTTCGGCTGCCCGCACGGCATGCCGGAGCGGGGCATGGGAGCGGCCGTGGGCCAGGTGCCCGAGTACGTGCAGATGGTCACCGCCTGGTGCAAGAAGCATAGCCGCTTGCCCGTCATCGTCAAGCTCACGCCCAACATCACGGACGTGCGCATGCCGGCGCGCGCGGCCAAGGCGGGCGGCGCGGACGCCGTCTCGCTGATCAACACCATCAACTCGATCACCTCGCTGGACCTGGACCGCATGGTGGCCTTGCCCATCGTCGGCGGCGCCAGCACGCACGGCGGCTATTGCGGGTCTGCCGTCAAACCGATCGCCCTGAACATGGTGGCCGAAATCGCCCGCGATCCTCAGACGCGCGGTTTGCCCATTTCCGGCATCGGCGGCATCGGCAACTGGCGCGACGCGGCCGAATTTCTCGCCCTGGGCGCCGGCTGCGTGCAGGTGTGCACGGCCGCCATGCTGCATGGCTTTCGCATCGTCGACGAGATGAAGGATGGCCTGTCGCGCTGGATGGACGAGAAGGGCTATGCACGCATCAGCGATTTTTCCGGCAAGGCCGTGGCCAACACGACGGACTGGAAATACCTGGACATGAATTACCAGGTCATCGCGCAGATCAACCAGGACGACTGCATCAAATGCGGCAAGTGCTATGTGGCCTGCGAAGACACCTCGCACCAGTCGATTGCGCAGCTGATCGACGCGGCCGGCACGCGCACCTATGAAGTGATCAAGGACGAATGCGTGGGCTGCAATCTGTGCGAAATCACCTGTCCGGTGCAGGGTTGCATCACGATGGTGCCGCAGACGACAGGCAAGCCGTACATGAACTGGACGCAGGATCCGCGCAACCCTCGGGCATTGGCGGAGTCGGCATAGGGCACGGTTATTGCGTGCGTTTTATTTGTAAACAGCGGCCGGCCTTTGCGGTAAGCTAGATTGACTTAAAGGTCGCGCCGTTTCTATAAAACCGATCCCCTCCCAACCGATGGAGCATACCTGTGAACCACGACTATTCAGGCAACACGCAACTCTGGAATGAAGACCTGGCGCCCACCACGGCGGCGCAGCGCACCTGGCGCTGGTATCACTTTGCCGCGCTGTGGGTCGGCATGGTGATGTGCATTCCCGCCTACACCCTGTCGGCCAGCCTGATCGACAGCGGCATGTCCGGTTACCAGGCCGTGCTCACGGTATTTCTCGCCAACGCCATCGTGCTCCTGCCCATGCTGCTGATCGGCCATGCGGGCACCAAGTACGGCATCCCGTATGCCGTGCTGGCGCGCGCCTCGTTCGGCACCATGGGCGCGCGCTTGCCCGCCCTGATGCGCGCCATCGTCGCCTGCGGCTGGTACGGCATCCAGACCTGGTTCGGCGGGCAGATGATCTATACCCTGATGGGCGTGCTGGTGGGCCATGAACTGGGCGGCGAGAAGATCGCGGGCCTGGGCATCAACGGCAGCCAGTTGCTGTGCTTTTTGGCTTTCTGGGCCATCCAGTTTTATTACATCCTGCATGGCATGGAGTCGATCCGCAAGCTCGAAACCTACACGGCGCCGCTGAAAATCCTGATCTGCTTCGTGCTGCTGTACTGGGTGCACAGCAAGGCCGGCGGCGTGGCCAGCCTGCTGGATCAGCCATCGCAATTCATCCCTGGCGGTAAAAAGGCGGGCCAGTTCTGGAGCGTCTTCTGGCCATCGCTGACGGCCATGGTGGGTTTCTGGGCCACCCTGGCATTGAATATCCCCGACTTCACGCGCTTCGCCAAGACGCAGCGCGACCAGGTGATCGGCCAGTCCATCGGCTTGCCGGTGCCGATGGGCCTCCTGGCCATGCTGGCCGTGATCGTCACGGCAGGCTCCGTCGTCATGTACGGCAAGGCCATCTGGGATCCCGTCGATCTGGCCAGCCGCATGACGGGCGCCGCCGTGCTGATCGCCCTGATCATCCTCCTGATCGACACGGTCAGCGTCAATCTGGCCGCCAACCTGGTTGGCCCCGCGTATGACTTTTCCTCGCTGGCGCCGAAGCAGATTTCGTACAAGATGGGCGGCTACATCACGGCTTTCATCGCCATCGTCATGATGCCGTGGAAGGTGCTTGAGTCGACGCAGGGCTACATCTTCACCTGGCTGATCGGCTACTCGGCCCTGCTGGGACCCATCGCCGGCATCCTCATCGTCGACTATTATTTTGTGCGCAAGACGCAGCTGGACGTCAAGCAGCTGTACCGCGACGACGGCGTCTACTCGTATGGCAATGGCTGGAACATGGCGGCGCTGATCGCCTTTGTCATCGCCGTGCTGCCGAACATCCCGGGCTTTTTGAATGCGGCCTTTCCCGCGGCGTTTCCCGGCGTAGCCGAAGGATTCAAAACCATCTACACCTACGCCTGGTTCGTGGGCGTGGCCATCGCCGCCGTCGTGTACGGCGTCATGATGAAGGGCAAGGCCGTGGCGCACGTGCAGCAGGCGCCGCAGTCGTAATCACTGAAGGAGACAAGATGACTACACTGATACGTGGCGGTACCGTCGTCAACGCCGACCGCGCCTTTCGCGCCGATGTGCTGATCGAGGGCGCCATCATCGCCGCCGTCGGCGAGCACCTGGCCGTACCGGCAGGGGCTACCGTGATCGACGCGGGCGGCCTGTACGTGATGCCGGGCGGGATCGACACGCACACGCACATGAATTTGCCTTTCATGGGCACCGTGACGTCGGACGATTTTTTCACGGGCACGGCGGCGGGTCTGGCGGGCGGCACCACCACCATCATGGACTTCGTCATTCCCGCGCCCAAGCAGTCGCTGATCGAGGCGTATCACCAGTGGCGCGAGTGGTCGGCCAAGGCGGCTGGCGACTACACCTTCCACGTGGCGATCACCTGGTGGAGCGAGCAGGTACATGAAGACATGGGCACCCTCGTGCGCGAGCATGGCGTGAACAGCTTCAAGCACTTCATGGCCTATAAAAACGCCATCATGGCCGACGATGAGACGCTGGTGAAAAGCTTTACCCGCTCGCTGGAGCTGGGCGCGCTGCCCACCGTGCATGCGGAAAATGGCGAGCTGGTTTTTCAATTGCAGCAAGCCTTGCTCAAGAAGGGGATCACCGGGCCGCAGGCGCACCCGCTGTCGCGCCCACCGGCCGTGGAAGCGGAGGCGGCCAACCGCGCCATCGCCATTGCCAACGTGCTCAATACGCCTGTCTACATTGTGCACGTCTCGTGCGCCGAATCGCTTGACGCCATCACGCGGGCGCGCGCCAACGGCCAGCGCGTGTATGGCGAAGCGCTGGCGGGCCACCTGGTGATCGACGACAGCGTCTACCAGAGCGACGATTTCGACTACGTGGCGGGCCACGTCATGAGCCCTCCGTTTCGCGGCAAGCACCATCAGGCAGCTTTGTGGCACGGCCTGCAAAGCGGCAACCTGCACACGACAGCCACCGACCACTGTACCTTTTGCGCCGAGCAGAAAGCGGCCGGCAAGGACGACTTCACGCGCATCCCGAACGGTTGCGGCGGCGTTGAGGAACGCATGGCCGTGGTGTGGGACGCTGGCGTCAATTCCGGCATGCTGACGCCTTCCGAATTCGTCAAGGTGAGTTCCACCAATGCGGCGCAAATCTTCAATATGTATCCGCGCAAGGGCGTCATCGCCGCGGGCAGCGATGCCGACATCGTGCTATGGGATCCGCAGGGCACGCGCACCATTTCCGCCGCTACGCAGTTCGCCAAGGGAGGCTTCAACGTCTTCGAAGGGCGCACCGTGCGCGGCATCCCCAGCACCACGATTGCCGCTGGCAAGGTGGTGTTCCACAAGGGCGAGCTGATGGCCGTCGAAGGGGCAGGGCGCTATGTCGAACGGCCCGCTTTTTCCGCCACGACAGCTTAAGGAGTTGATGATGGATGCATTGCGTATCAATGGCGAGCGCCTGTGGGCGGCCCTGATGGAACTGGCGCAGATCGGCGCGACAGCGAAGGGCGGCGTGAAACGCCTGGCCCTGACGGACCTCGATAAACAGGGCCGCGACCTGGTGGTGGGCTGGGGCCGCGAAGCGGGCATGAGCATCACGATCGACCAGATCGGTAATGTCTTCATGCGCCGCGACGGCACCGACAATACGCTGCCACCCGTGATGACGGGTAGCCATATCGACACGCAGCCCACGGGCGGCAAGTTCGATGGCAATTACGGTGTGCTGGCCGGCCTGGAAGTGGTGCGCACCCTGAACGATTTACACATCAAGACGCGGGCGCCCATTGAGGTGGCCTTCTGGACCAACGAGGAAGGCTCGCGCTTCGTGCCCGTGATGATGGGGTCCGGCGTGTTCTGCGGCGCCTTCTCGCTGGAGACCGCGTATGCTGCCAAGGACACGGAAGGCAAAACGGTGGGCGAGGAGCTGGCGCGCATCGGATACAAGGGCGAGCAGGTGCCGGGCGACCATCCGATAGGCGCCTACTTTGAAACGCATATCGAGCAGGGCCCCGTGCTGGAAGACGCGGACAAGGTGATTGGCGTGGTGCCTGCCGTGATGGGCCTGTCGTGGTATGACTGCGTGGTGACGGGCATGGAAGCGCATGCGGGACCCACGCCCATGGGCTTGCGCAAGGATGCGCTGCAAGTGGCCACGACCATCATGCAGGAAGTCGTCGCCATTGCCAACCGCTACCCGCCGTATGGGCGCGGCACGGTGGGCATGGTGCAAGTCTTCCCGAACAGCCGCAACGTGATTCCCGGCGAAGTCACATTCAGCATCGACCTGCGCAATGTGAACGACGAACTGCTCAACACCATGCATGGCGAGATCACGGCCTTTATCGATGCCACGCGCGAGAAGTCAGGCTTGGGCATTTCACTGGAAAGGGTGTCCTACTACCCGCCATGCCCGTTCCACCCCGACTGCGTGGGCGCCGTGCGCAACGCCACGGCAAAGCTCGGCTACTCGGTGATGGACGTGGTCTCCGGCGCCGGACACGACGCCATCTACGCGGCCAGGCTGGCGCCGGCCGGCATGATCTTCGTGCCGTGCAAGGACGGCATCAGCCACAATGAAATCGAAGACGCCAAGCCCGAGCACCTGGAAGCGGGCTGCAACGTGCTGCTGCACGCGATGCTGGAGCGGGCCGTGGCGGTGTAGCCTTACGGCTTCGGCTGGAAGCTGCGCAAGAACGCCAGCAGCGCGCGCCCCGCGATGTCGGCGTCGTCCGCCGTCATGGTTTCCAGCGGGTTGTGGCTGATGCCGCCATTGCCGCAGCGGGTAAACAGCATGGCCACATCGGTGATGGCGGCCATGGCCATGGCGTCGTGGCCGGCGCCCGACAACAGCGCATACGGTGCGATGCCGACCGATTCCACGGCTTGCGCCAGCTGCGCCATCAGCCACGGCGCGCACGGCGCCGCACGCGCCGACAGCAGCAGCTCCAGATGATAGTCGATCTGGCGCCGTGCGCAGATAGCGGCGATGCCATCAAGGATATCGTCGACGGCCGCCTGGCGCACGGCATCAACGGCTGCGCGGATATCGAGCGACAGGGTGCAGGCGCCGGCGATCACGTTGACGGAACCATTCGGCACGTGCAGCTGGCCCACGGTGCCCACCAGCGCCTCGCCCTGGTTGCAGCGCTGTTCCACCAGCAGGATGATTTCGGCGGCCGCGCTGGCGGCGTCCTTGCGCATGGTCATGGGCGTGGTGCCCGCGTGGCTGGCCACGCCGCCAAGATTGACCAGGTAGCGCGAGCTGCCGGCAATCGCCGTGACGATCCCCAGCGGCAGGTCGCGTTCCAGCAGCACGGGACCCTGCTCGATGTGCACTTCCACATAGCCGAGCAAATCCGCCGGATCGCGCGCGATGGCGCCGATGGCGCTCGCCTCGTGGCCGGCGGCGGCCAGCGCGTCGCGCATGCTCACGCCATCCGCGTCACGCTGTTCCAGCAGCGACACGTCGAACTTGCCCGTGATGGCCGTGCTGCCCAGGAACGTGCTCTTGAAGCGCACGCCCTCTTCCTCGGCGAAGCCGACGACCTCGAAGTGGAAAGGCAGCTTTTCGCCCCGTTCGTGCAGGTGGCGCACGACGGCGATCGGCAGCACGATGCCCAGCCGGCCGTCGTACTTGCCGCCGTTGCGCACCGTGTCGTAATGGGATCCCGTCATCAGGGTCTTCGCGCCGGGGATATCGGACAGATAGCGGCCGACCACATTGCCGACGGCGTCGATGTGCACCTGCATGCCGGCGTCCCGCATCCAGTCGGCCAGCTGCGCGGCCGTTCTCTGGTGCGCCGGCGTCAGGTAGGCGCAGGTCAGGTTGTAATCGCTGTCGCTCCAGCCGGCCAAGGTTTCCGCGTGCTGCATGATGGCCGGACCGAAGTCCAGGCGCACGTCGAACAGGTCGTTCAGGCGCAGCTCGGCGATGCGCTTGATCTGCCGCAGCGATTCGGCCAGTTCATCGGCGCGCCGGTTCTTCAGGCGCCGGGCAAATGTGGCGATGATGTCCTGGCGCGTCAAGCCTTCGCCCGTCGGGCCCTTGACGGCCAGGATGAAGGGAAAGCCGAATTTGGCGTTGTATTCACTGTTGAGGCGCTGCAGGGTGGCAAATTCGTCGGCGCTGCACAGGTTCAGGCCGGACTTGGCCTGTTCGCGCGTCGATTCCGCCGTCAGCTGGCCCGCGATGGCTGCCTTGCCGGCCAGTTCCGGGTGGGCGCGTATCAGCCCCAGTTGCTCTTCGGGCGAGGCGTGCGCCAGCACGCGCTGCAGCTCCGTCTTGAGCGCCGTCAGGCTGGCAAACGGCCGGGCGGCGGCCGCGCGCTGGGCGATCCAGGGCGAATGTTCATAGATGCCATGCAGCCGTGCGATAAAGTCTGCCGGGCTGCCGGCGTTCAGGTCTGAAAGGGTGGTCATGGTTTTCCGATCATGCAAGCGGTGATGATAGCGCCCCGTTCCTGCGTCCATTATATGCGCGTGCTGATAGCGGCTATCGCTGCACCAGCGCCTTGGCGGCCGCGCTGACCTGGTCGCGCAGCCATTTGTGCTCGGGCGCCTGGTGCACGCGCTGGTGCCACAGCTGGTAAAAGCGCATGGGCGGAAATTTCAAGGGCACGGTATACGTTTTCAGCGGCAGGGTCTTTTCATAGAAACGCATGAATTGCCGGCCCGTGGTCAGCACCAGGTCCGTCTGCGTCAGCATGTAGGGGATCAGGCCGAAATACGCGGATTCCACCACCACGTTGCGCTGCAGGTTTTGCCGTTCGAGGAAGGAATCGATCACGCCGTGGTAGCCGGGCATCATCTGCGACGGCGCCACGTGGGGCAGGCTCAGATAATCGTCCAGGGTCATGGCGTCG
>Ga0123395_1008964_pt1 | contig 12428 bp, 13 predicted proteins | sample T10HHNH4metaT_FD_89923 | JGI IMG/M metagenome (GOLD analysis project Ga0123395, IMG submission 89923) | Methane-oxidizing artificial microbial communities from Washington, USA to study methane cycling - T10-HHNH4 metaT (Metagenome... ... | reverse complement strand
GAACAAGGCCAGGGCCGGAATACCCAGTTTGACGCATTCTTCAGCCGTTTTAAGTAACACATCGATGCTTTGACGTTGTACGCCAGGCATGGATTTTACTTCTTCAACCTTACCTTCGCCCTCCAGCACAAATACCGGATAAATCAGGTCATTCACCGTGAGGACGTTCTCGCGCATCAAACGGCGCGAGAAATCATCTTTACGCATGCGGCGTGGGCGGATAGCGAGAAATTGATTACTCATGAGCGTCCTTTTGCTTTATCCAAATACCCTGGCCAGTTCAGCGCCGGGATCGTCCTGACGCATAAACGCTTCACCCACCAGAAAACCATTCACATCATGGCTACGCATCAATGCGACATCTTCAGGCGTAAAAATGCCAGATTCTGTGACCACAAAGCGGTCCTCAGGGGTGTTTTCGAGCAAATCGAGCGTGGTTTGCAAGCTGACATCAAAAGTGCGCAGGTTACGGTTATTGATACCCAACAAAGGCGTTTCCAGTTGCAGGGCCAATTCCAGTTCATCAGCATCATGCACTTCTACCAGCACCGCCATGCCGAGATTGTGGGCCGTGAGCTCCAACTCCCGCATTTGTGCCAACTCCAGCGCGGCAACAATCAGCAAAATGCAGTCAGCGCCCATGGCGCGCGCTTCATAGACCTGATAAGGGTCGATCATGAAGTCTTTGCGCAGTACCGGCAGCTTACAAGCGGCGCGGGCTTGTTTTAAATAAGCTGCGGAGCCTTGAAAATATTGTTCATCCGTGAGTACGGACAAGCAGGCGGCGCCGCCTTTTTCATAGCTTTTGGCGATTTCAGCCGGATTGAAATCCGCACGAATAATGCCTTTGGATGGACTGGCTTTTTTAATTTCAGCAATCACCGCTGGTTTATCCGCATCGACCTTATCAACAATATTGCCGATAAAATCACGACAATCAGGCTGATCCAGCGCTTCATCACGCATCGCATTCAGCGGCTTGATCGCTTGTGCCTTAGCGATTTCTTCGCGTTTGGTCGCTAAAATTTTATTTAAGATATCAGACATAATTTACTCGCATGTTTTATCGTTTAACTGTCAGCGCTATAGCGCTGGCAAGGCTTATTCGTAAGTGTGGCCCTGATGTTTAATCCAGCCATGTTGGCGACCCTGCGGATCATGATGCGTCCAGTGCATGATGCCACCTTTGGGGTTGTAAATATACTCGCCTTTAAAGGTCACCACATCGCCCGCACTCAATGCTTCCACCCGTGGTGCCAGATCAATATTATGCGCGAATAACAAGGTTTGTTCAGGCGAAATACTGACTAAAAAACGTTGGTGCCGGGCACCTTTGTTATCGTCAGGCAGCAGTTTTTTCACCACGCCGCTCCCCGCCAGCCAGACATGGCTTTGCTTTTGGGCAAAGGCCTGCTTAACGGCGGTATTGTCTTCCGCGGTCAGGCCAGCAGATAGTGATTGCAGGTTAAGCGTTTGAGCCGGTGATTTAACTTCAACGGTTGACTGCTGCTGATTGCTTGTACCATAGCCACTTGCGCCCTGTTGCGACGTTTGCTGACACGCAGCCAGCAAACAGACCAGCGCAATCAATCCGTAGCGTTTCATGCCGCCTGGCTCAAGGCTTTCAGTTGTTGCAGTTTATTCAAGGCCGCGCCTGAGTCAATGGATTGCGCCGCTTGCGCAATGCCCGATGGCAAATCATTTGCCAGGCCAGACACATAAATGGCAGCACCGGCATTCAGCAATACAATATCGCGCGCCGGGCCTTTTTCACCGGACAGCAAACCCATAATAATCTCGCTGGAATGCTGTGCGCTTTCAACCCGGATACTGTTGATGTCATGTAATGGCATGCCAAACTGGGCCGGGTTCAAAGTGTACTCACTGACTTGTCCGTCTTTGAGTTCCGCCACATAAGTGTCGGCAGAGAAAGATATTTCATCCATTTCATCCGCGCTATGTACCACCATCACATGCTCACTACCCAACTTTTGCAAAGTCTGAGCCAGTAAGGGCACAAGATCGCGATGAAATACGCCCATGACCTGGCGCTTGGCACCGGCCGGGTTGGTCATTGGGCCTAACAAATTGAACATGGTACGCACCCCAAGTTCGCGGCGCACGGGCGCGGCATACTTCATGGCTGCATGATGATTTGGTGCAAACATAAAGCCAATGCCCGCTTCATTGACGCAACGCACCACTTGCTCCGGCGTCAACGCGATATTCACGCCCAGCGCTTCCAGCACATCGGCAGAGCCGCTTTTTGAAGATGCTGCACGGCCACCATGTTTGGCGATTTTTGCACCAGCCCCTGCAGCGACAAAGGCTGACGCCGTTGAAACATTAAATACCTTGTTAGGCGCACCACCCGTGCCACAGGTATCAATCAAATGACGCGTATCGCTAATATCCACTTTACTGGAAAGCTCACGCATCACCTGCGCGGCAGCGGCAATTTCAGTGACGGTTTCGCCTTTAACACGCAAAGCAGACAAAAAGCCCGCAATCTGGATCTGGGTAAATTCACCACTCATGATCTGCTGCATGATTTGCAGCATTTCCTCATGCGTGAAATCGGTATGGTCAATCAGTCGCTGCAAGGCGATTTTAGGCGTCATACTCACCATTAATAGCCCTTCAGGAAGTTGTCCAGCAACTCATGTCCGTACTCGGTCAAGATAGATTCGGGGTGGAATTGCACACCTTCCACGGCCAGTGTTTTATGCTTGACGCCCATGATCTCGCCATCTTCAGTCCAGGCAGTGATCTCCAGGCAATCCGGAATGGTTTCACGCTCAATGACTAGCGAGTGGTAGCGCGTCGCGGTATACGGGTTAGGCAGGTTCCTGAAAACGCCGGTATTGGTATGGTGGATCAATGAGGTTTTACCATGCATCAGGGTTTTAGCCTTGATGATCTTGCCGCCAAAGGCCTGGCCGATGCTCTGGTGGCCCAGGCACACGCCCAGCAGCGGAATTTTGCCAGCGAATTCATGAATCAGTGGCACAGAAATACCTGCTTCATTCGGCGTACAAGGACCAGGGGAAATCACGATTTTCTCCGGCTGCATTGCTTTAATCTGTTCCAGCGTGATTTCATCATTGCGGTGCACATGTACGTCTTGACCCAGCTCGCCGAAATACTGCACGAGGTTGTAGGTAAAAGAGTCGTAGTTATCAATCATCAACAACATATCAGGCTCCCTTTCCTGCATGGGTTTGAATATTGGCGGCTTGGTTATCCAGGCCGGCCTGCACAAGTTCGGCGGCACGAATCACTGCTTTGGCTTTATTTTGGGTTTCGTCCCACTCAGATTGCGGCACCGAGTCGGCAACAATACCGGCACCCGCCTGCACATAAAGCTTGTTGTCTTTAATCACCGCCGTACGGATAGCAATCGCCACATCCATATCGCCGTTAAAGCCTAAATAACCGACTGCGCCAGCGTAAATACCACGCTTGGAAGGCTCCAGCTCTTCAATGATTTCCATGGCGCGTACTTTGGGTGCGCCGGACACCGTACCTGCAGTAAATGTCGCTTTAAGGACATCAATTGCATCCAGGCCTGGCTTGAGCTGGCCTTCGACATTGCTGACGATATGCATCACATGCGAGTAACGCTCTATGGTCATGTTGTCAGTAACTTTCACCGTCCCCGTCAGCGCGACACGGCCAACGTCATTGCGGCCCAAATCCATCAATTGCACGTGCTCAGCACGTTCTTTGGGGTCAGCCAGCAACTCGGCTTCCAGCGCCAGGTCATGATCCCGATTCCTGCCACGTGGGCGCGTACCGGCAATCGGGCGCGAAGTCACCGTGGTGTCTTCCAGACGCACCAGGATTTCTGGTGACGCACCGACGACATGGTGGTCGTCCATATCGTAATAGAACATATAAGGTGATGGATTGAGGCTGCGCAGGGCGCGATACAGGCTCAGTGGCGATGCATCAAAGTCTTGCACCATGCGCTGGCTGAGCACCACCTGCATAATGTCGCCTTCGAGGATATATTGCTGGCCCTTTTTAACCGCCGCTTTGAAGTTTTCTTCACCAAACTCTGACACAGCTGGGGTTTTGCTGGTTGGCAAGGCTGCGGGAATCTCGACTTGTGTACGCAACTTCTCCAGCAAGGCATGCATACGCGCACAGGCGGTTTCGTAGGCATTGGCTTTAGCCGGATCAGCGTAAACAATAAAATACAATTTGGCAGATAAGTTATCCACCACCGCAATTTCTTCTGACACCATCAGCAAGATATCAGGCACACCAATCGCATCCGGCTTTTTCTTTTTGCCCAAACGCTTTTCAATGTATTGAATGGTCTCGTAGCCAAAATAGCCCGCCAGGCCGCCGGTGAAACGTGGCAAGCCATCGTATGGCGGTGTTTTAAAACGGGCCTGGTAAGACTTGATAAAATCGAGCGGGTTTTGATCGGTGTGCGATTCAATGACTTGATCGCCTTGAATGACTTGCAAGGCCTCATCACGCACGACAATGCGCGTGGTGGCTGGCAGGCCAATAATCGAATAACGGCCAAAGCGTTCGCCGCCTTGTACGCTTTCGAGCAGGTAAGAGTAGGGTTGATTCGCCAGTTTCAGATACAGCGACAAAGGCGTATCCATATCGGCAAAGGTTTCCATCACTAGCGGAATACGGTTATAGCCTTGCGCCGCCAGCGCGTCGAATTCGGTCTTGCTCAAAGTGCTTAACATGATGCTTTTTTCCAGTTTGATTCGTTGAATGTGTCGCGCGCAAACGTCACGACAGCGTGGTGCAAATGGCGTACACCTGCGCGTGGGGCAGGGCTAGCCTCGCCACGAACGACGCCAGCTTAATACTGGCCAACTGGAAGAATGATGAGCACAAAACATCATGATATATGGGTAAATTTTTTGTTATGCCCGCTTAAGAGAGCAGGTAACTCCAGCAAATTCACCACTTCGGTGAGTTGCTGCACCGTGGCATCCACAGTGTTAGCATCAATCGCGCGACCCTGATTATACCCATAAGGCACGGTCACGACAAAGCACCCGGCTGCATGCGCGGCTTGAATATCGGTTTCAGAGTCACCGACCAGCATCGCTTCAGCTGGCAAGGTGTCTAGTTTTTGGCAAATATGCAACAGTGGTAACGGATCCGGCTTCTTCTTGGATAAGGTATCGCCAGATACCACAATTTCAAAAAAATCCGCCAATCCGGCATGTTGCAACAAGGGCAGGGTGAATTTTTCCGGCTTGTTGGTCACACACGCCAGACGATAGCCTTGTTTTTTTAACTGCTGCAACGCCGGCAACACACCCGCAAAAGCCTGGCTGTCAGTGGCGTTGGCATCATAAAAGCCATGATAAAGCACTTGCGCACTGGCAAACTCTTGCTCGCCAGGCTCGCCATGCATGCTACTGGTCAAGCAACGCTTGATCAGGTTTTGCACGCCCTCACCAATATAGGTAGTAATTTGTGCTTGTGGCAACATCGGCTTGCCTAAAGCCACCAGCATACGGTTGGCGGCTTCGGCAATTTGCGGTGCGGTATCAAGCAGGGTGCCGTCCAGATCGAACATCACCACCCTGACTTGGAACCGCATATGAATTACCCTTGCAACGCTTTAAATTTAGACCGTTGCCAACGCAGCGCGTAACTGACTAACAATCGTGTCATAACGGTTAGGATCAGTGTCTTTACCTGCACCAAACACAGCGCTGCCCGCTACAAATGTATCGGCACCGGCTTTAGCAATGTCAGCGATGTTGTTCGCGTTCACGCCACCGTCCACTTCCAGCCAAATTTGACGGCCGGTTTTTTCAGTGTAAGCGTCAATACGTGCACGTGCCTGTTTCAATTTGTCCAAAGTGGCTGGAATGAATTTCTGGCCACCAAAACCCGGGTTCACAGACATCAACAGAATCATGTCGACTTTGTCCATCACGTAGTCCAGGTAATGCAATGGCGTAGCTGGGTTGAATACCAGGCCAGCTTTACAGCCGCTGTCACGAATCAATGCCAGGCTGCGGTCGATGTGGTCAGACGCTTCCGGGTGGAAAGTGATGATGTCAGCACCCGCTTTGGCAAAGTCAGGGATGATGCGGTCGACAGGTTTTACCATCAGGTGCACGTCGATCAGCGCGCCAGCGTTGTGAGACAACTCACGAATGGCATCACATACCAGAGGACCAATAGTCAGGTTAGGCACGTAATGGTTATCCATCACGTCAAAGTGCACGATATCAGTGCCAGATTTGATCACGTTTTCGATTTCCTGACCCAACTTGGCAAAGTTGGCAGAAAGAATACTTGGGGCGATGCGAAAAGTTTTGTCCATGCTGGTGTTCCGTAGGTTGGGTTCCGTGAATTAATCTAATAAAAATTTAGCAAAACCAATATTTTACCGCCAATTTGTGTCAAATTGACAGGATTCTTGCTTGTGGCGCGTGAATATAAGAAAATGTCGGCACTTTAGCCATGGATTTCAATTCCAAACGCCCATGAACTGTTTGCAAGCGCCGATTTGTTTGTCTTTTCACCCTGTCCCGCAGGTAAAATAGCGCCATGCAACTGTATACCATTGGTGTCAACCACACCACCGCCCCCATTGCCATCCGCGAGAACGTTGCGTTTAACAACGACACCTTGCCGCATGCGCTGGCGGATCTGGCCCGACACAACGTGGCAGAAGTGGCTATTTTATCGACCTGCAACCGTACAGAAATCTATGTGCAGTCTATCCGCCCCGAGGTCGTCATTGACTGGCTGGCTAACTACCACCGCCTGGAGGCAGATAAACTACTGCCTTATACCTACACGCTCAGCAGTCACGAAGCGGTAAAACACGCTTTTCGCGTCGCCAGCGGCCTGGACAGCATGGTATTGGGCGAGGCGCAGATCCTGGGGCAATTCAAGCAGTCGGTTAAAATTGCGCAAGACTCCGGCACCCTGGGCACCATGCTGCACAAATTGTTCCAGCGCACCTTTGAAGTGGCCAAAGAAGTGCGCACCAATACTGACATTGGCGGCAGTTCGATTTCAATGGCCGCTGCTGCCGTTAAACTGGCGCAACGTATTTTTGGTGACCTGAGTTCACAAAGCGTGCTATTTATTGGCGCAGGCGAAATGATAGAGCTGTGTGCCGACCATTTTGCCGCGCAAAAACCCAAAAAAATCACCGTTGCCAACCGCACACTGGAGCGTGGCGAACAGCTCGCGGAAAAAATTCGCGGCCAGGGCCTGAATGTGCAAGCGATCTTGCTCAATGACCTGCCCGAGCGCTTTCCAGAATTTGACATCGTCATCACCAGCACCGCCAGCCAGTTGCCAATTGTCGGCCTGGGCATGGTAGAGCGCGCGATTAAAGCACGTAAGCACCGGCCGATGTTTATGGTCGACCTCGCCGTGCCGCGTGACATTGAGCCCGAAGTCTCCGCGCTGGATGATGTGTTTTTATACTCGGTCGACGATCTGGCGCAAGTGGTGACCGAAGGCCTGGGCAACCGCCAGGAAGCCGCCGTCAATGCTGAGCTCATCGTGAATTCGCGTGTTGAGCACTTTATGCAGTGGCTCAAACAACGCGAAGCGGTGCCCACTATTAAAGCCTTGCGCGACCAGGTAGACACCGTACGTAAAGCCGAGCTGGAAAAGGCGCTTAAATTGCTGCAAAAAGGCGAATCGCCGGAAAAAGCCCTCGAAGCCCTGAGCAATGCACTCACCAATAAATTTTTGCATGGTCCCAGCCATGCGCTCAACAACTCTCACGGCGATGCCCATGCGCATATGGAGCACCTCGTGAAACAACTCTTTCAAATTAAAGAATAACTTTTCAAGCCTGGCATCCGCGCACGCTTTGAAGATTAGGTAACCACATGAAACCAAGTATGTTACAAAAGCTCGCCAACCTCAGCGAGCGCCTCGAAGAACTCAACCGCCTGCTCAGCAGCGAAGGCGTGACTGACAACATGGATAACTACCGTAAGATCATGCAGGAACATACGGAAATTACGCCTATTGTTGAGCAATACCATATCTACATCCAAACCGAGTCCGACCTGAAAGAGGCGCATGCCATGCTGGCCGACCCGGAGATGAAAGAATTCGCGCAGGAAGAGATAGACAGCGGCAAAAAACGCCTGGAAGAAGTCGAACTGGCTTTGCAGAAATTGTTGTTGCCCAAAGATCCTAGCGACGACAAAAACATCTTCCTTGAAATTCGCGCCGGTACCGGCGGTGACGAATCCGGCCTGTTTGCCGGGGACCTGTTCCGTATGTATTCACGCTTTGCCGACCGCCAGGGCTGGAAAGTGGAAGTCGTCTCTGCCAACGAAGGCGAAGTCGGTGGCTATAAAGAGGTCATTGCCAAAATCATCGGCTACGGCGCTTACTCAAAACTCAAATTCGAATCCGGCGGCCACCGCGTACAACGCGTGCCAGACACCGAAACCCAGGGCCGTATCCACACCTCAGCCTGTACCGTCGCCATTCTGCCTGAGGTAGAAGAGGTGGGCGATGTCGAGATCAACCCGGCCGATATCCGTATCGACACCTTCCGCGCGTCAGGCGCCGGTGGTCAGCACATTAACAAAACCGATTCTGCCGTGCGCATTACCCACGCACCAACCGGCATCGTGGTGGAATGCCAGGACGGCCGTAGCCAGCACGCCAACAAGGCACAGGCCATGCAAGTGCTGGCCGCGCGCATCAAGGCCAAACAGGTCGATGAGCAGCAAAGCAAAATTGCCTCCGAACGCCGCAACCTGATTGGCTCGGGTGACCGTTCTGAGCGTATCCGCACCTACAACTACCCGCAAGGCCGGATCACCGACCACCGCATCAACCTGACGCTGTATAAAATTGAAGCCATCACCGAAGGCGATATGGACGAGTTGATTAATGCGCTGGCGACCGAGTATCAGGCAGATTTGCTGGCCAGCCTGGGCGAAGACGCGTAACACCTAAGATGACGGTCACGGCGACTATCTCCAAACATACGGGCAGTTGCCTGTGTGGCGCAGTACGCTACGAAGTGCGTGGTGAGCTTGGGGCGCTGGTATATTGCCACTGCCAGCGTTGCCGCAAAGCCTCCGGTTCTGCATTTAATGCCGTCACCCCTATTTCTGGCGCAAATTTCACCATCACGCAGGGTGATGCAGCGCTAAACACCTACCGCAGTGACGCCGGAGTCTGCCGTACGTTTTGTAGTCACTGCGGCTCGCCGATCATGGCGTACCGGGAAAGCACCCCAGAGGCTTTGAGGCTGCGCGTTGGCTCGCTGGATACCCCCTTAGCGACGCACGTATCGGCACATATATTTGTTGGTTCAAAAGCCGAATGGGACGATATTCACGATACAGCGCCGCAATACGCAGAGCGACCTTAACAGAATACTGACTAAAAAATGACTCAACTCCGTATTCCCGCCGCACCGCGCAGTATCCAGAAAGATAACCCAATCAAGTTTTTGCTGGATAGCGAGGCGATTGATTGCCTGGCGCACAATATTGGGCTGGTGCATACCAGCTTTGATGCAGAGACCTTTAAACAATTAGCGCTGACCAATATTGCGCCACTGGGGTTTATGGATCGCTCGGCACACATTGCAGCTGCGTTAAAAGCCACTCTGCCCGCCAAGTTTTCAGAAGCAACCGAAGTATTAATCAATACACTCACGCCCCCCAATACACATACCGAACGCCTGGGCCTGGGCGTGTTTTTCTACCTGCCACATACACGCTTTATTGCCGAGTATGGCCGTGATGCGCAACATAATGGTGGCGAGGATCCGTTTGAAGCGGCGATGCGTGCACAATATGAATTGACGCGCCGCTTTACCGCAGAGTTTTCGATTCGGCCTTTTTTGATTCACGATTTTGAACGCACCTTGCATCAACTCACCTTGTGGCTGAATGACCCGGACCCGCATGTGCGCCGCTTATGTTCTGAAGGCTGCCGCTCACGCCTGCCCTGGGGCGCTCGCATTCCGCAACTGATTGCCGACCCGACGCCAGTGTTACCGATTCTGGAAGCCCTTAAAAACGACCCGAGTTTGTATGTGAGGCGCAGTGTGGCTAACCACCTGGGTGACATTGCAAAAGACCATCCGGCATTGGCGTTTGACGTATGTGAGCACTGGCTCACCAATGCAGATAAAGACCTGAAATGGGTGATCCGCCATGCAGTTCGCCATCCGGCCAGGCAAGGCAATGCCACGGCCATTGCTTTGCGCAAAGCGGCTGGGGGCAGATAATGCCGAACACCGTGCAACAATGGCTACAAACGGCCCGGCAACAGTTGGCGCAATTTGTCCCGCCGGATGAGGCGAGTATGGAAGCGCAAATATTATTGATGCATGTGCTGAATGTGAACCGTGCCTGGCTGATTGCACACGCAACTGACAACCTGACTGACATGTCTATCACCAAGGTCGAATCACTCTTGCAACGCCGTTTGCAAGGCGAACCGGTTGCGCATATTTTGGGCTCACGCGAGTTTTTCGGGCTCGCGCTCAAAGTCACGCCAGACACCCTGATTCCACGCCCAGATACCGAAACTCTGGTCGAAGCCGCCTTAGCAAAAGTCAATGGCCGCATACGCGTACTGGACCTAGGCACCGGCACCGGCGCCATCGCACTGGCCATTGCCAGGCATGCACCAGCGTGTGAAGTCGTTGCGGTAGACGCGTCAGCCAGCGCGCTCGCCGTGGCGGCGGAAAATGCTGCGACGTTACAGCTTAGCAATGTGCAATTCCTTGCCAGCAACTGGTTTGCGGCCTTGCCTGCGCACAAGTTTGACCTGATTGTCAGCAATCCGCCTTATATCGAAACAGATGATCCGCATTTGCTACAAGGCGATTTACGTTTTGAGCCCATCAGCGCACTGGCCTCTGGTGCAGATGGCTTGCAAGATATCCGACAAATTGTCGCCGAGGCACCTGGCTACTTAAATGCAGGTGGCTGGTTGCTGTTGGAACATGGCTACAATCAGGCCGAGGCCGTGCAACAACTGTATCATGCAGCGAGGTTTGAACAGATTCAAACGCTACAGGATTTGGGCGGCAATCCCAGAGTCACGCTTGCGCAATGGCCCACAGCATCGACACACCAATAATAAAAAACTCACAGGGAGACACTCCATGATTCACAAATTACGCTTGGCAATCCGTAATGATTTAGAGGCACCAGAAGAAGCCAGACACTTTGGCTCCGGCTGGTTAAGCGGTGTCGCCGCACTGGTACTCAGTATCGCCAGCCTGTGCCTGTTGCTGGGTGAGCGTCTGCAAGGCATATTCTCAACACAAGCGCTCTCACCGCTCTATGCCTTGCCACAGTTCACACTCATGCTTCAGGTATTACTCGTTGCCAGTTTTCTGCTCGCCTGCAGCAACCTGGTGTTACGCCGTAATCGTATTTTGGGCTTTACCGCGATTTTGCTGGTATTGCTCACCATCACCATTGCTGAAACGCTCAATGCACAAGCTGCTCGTGCCAGCGGCGTTGCGCTTAGCCTGGACTGGTTTGTCCTGAATATCTTGCTCACCGGCTTGTTATTTATCCCACTGGAGAAACTGTTTGGCCGCTTAACCCAGCAAGCGTTGTTCAGGGACGAATGGCGTGAAGATTTATTTTATTTCCTGATCAGCAGCGTGTTTGTGCAAACACTGACCTTATTCACATTGGCGCCTGCGATGACCATTGTGCATCACACCGGCGACTGGGCAACCCTGCGACAAACCATTGCCAGCCAACCACTGTGGCTGCAGGTAATCGAAATCATGTTTCTCACCGACTTTGTGCAGTACTGGTTTCATCGTGCTTTCCATCAAGTGCCATTCTTGTGGGGCTTTCACGCCGTGCATCACTCCGCCAAAAAGATGGACTGGCTGGCAGGGTCACGCATGCACATCGTTGAAATCGTTGGTTTGCGCAGCATGACAGTGGTGCCCATGTATGCACTGGGTTTTGCCGAAAGCGCATTGCATCTTTATATTTTGCTGGTGTACCTCAACGCCACCTTTGTCCACGCCAATGTGCGCTTTAATGTGGAGTGGCTGAAACCATTGATTGTCACGCCGCGCTTTCACCACTGGCATCACGGTATTGAAAAAGAAGCGATTGATGTCAATTTTGCCATTCACTTCCCGTTATTTGATAAGCTGTTTGGCACTTATTACATGCCAAAAAACCAATGGCCAAGTGGCTATGGCATCGGCGGCCATCCGGTACCGAATGGCTACTGGAAGCAATTCATGTATCCCTTTAAAAAGTAGTCCATACACATTGCGCACGATTTTTGCTGCTAGCAGTCTATCTGTGTGTAGTGAAAGGCCAATCATGTTTAATTTCAATTCGATCAAAGCCGTGTTATTTGACCTGGATGGCGTGCTCTATATCGGGCAGCAGCCAATGGATGGCGCCATTGAAGCGGTGGCCAAGATCCGCAAG
>Ga0123395_1050796_pt1 | contig 12650 bp, 10 predicted proteins | sample T10HHNH4metaT_FD_89923 | JGI IMG/M metagenome (GOLD analysis project Ga0123395, IMG submission 89923) | Methane-oxidizing artificial microbial communities from Washington, USA to study methane cycling - T10-HHNH4 metaT (Metagenome... ... | reverse complement strand
TTCATACCATGCCGTAACGGCGGCTATTCAGCCGCGACAAACCGTGGTCTTCAATTTCTGGCACGCGGCCAATACACCCGAGCTTGCCGAACACGTGCAAAGTTTGTTTGCCGACATGCATTTTTCGGAGCTGCCGGCAGCACTTAACCCTTTGGCCTCGGCTGCGGAATCGAGTCTGCCCGAGGAGACGACATTTCATGCCGGTTTGGCTGCGCTTGCGCTCCATCGCTGGGGCTATGATGAGACTACTGTTATCGCGGGCTACCGGCACAGCGCCGGTCTTTCTGTCTGTGACACCAACGCTGCCGAGACCTTTTCAGCCGTACGGCTGGCGGATTGGGTTGCGTGTTTGTATCGGGATTCGTTTGACCTGGCCCGTTGGCAAATCTTGCAAGACGAGCTTGAAGGAATGGAAATATTTACACGCCTGAAGCCTACATGGCAGCATTGTCTGCCGGAATAGAGATGGCCTGACAATGGAAAGTCTGCCACCCATTCCGGTAACGGATTGTCGCAATCGACCATTAGCCGACAGGCAAATATTATCCCTTAAAACGGCGCGGCGGCTGCGCAAAGCTCATAGGCCATCGGTGGTTTTCCTATTTTTTGAAACCGCGATAGATTTTAGTTCGGAAAGAATTGACTTCGTCACCACGATACGAAATTACACATTCCATATGATTATTTGTAATGTTACAACTCAAGGCGAATACCTACCTCAATTACGCGTTCGACCGGAATTTTGAAATATTCGATAGCGCTGGATGCGTTGTGGAGCAAGAATCTAAATAGCGCCCTGCGCCATTTCGGCATGGGGCTTCTCCGGCGAAACGATATTCTCTCGTTACCGATGAAAAACGATGCAGCTTTTTGATCAATTACCAGTCCCTCATGGCTGCATAGCTGGAGTGCGCGACGCACGTCCTGTTCTTCCTGAAAGCCGAAATACATCTTCACCCTATAAAAATTGCCCTCGTCACCGAAAGCGCGAATTTTGATACGGTGAGACTCATCGACGTACGGCTCGTCTTTGGTGACTATCGTCAGCACAATCATTTGCTCATGCAGCGCATGATTGTGTGCCAAATTGTGTAGCAGCACTTGCGGTACGCCGTGTAGATTTTTGGCTAAATAAATTGCGGTACCGGGCACTTTGGCTAGCTTCTGGCCCTGAACTTTGTCTTCCAGTTCTTCAAACATCACCCGTTTTTCATCCATGTTTCTGGCCAGTAACTCGCGACCTTTAATCCAGGTGGTCATGATCAGGAACAATACGACACCCACGGTCAAAGGCAACCAACCGCCCTCGGGTATTTTCAGCGTGTTGGCCAAGAAATATAAAATATCCAGGGTCAAAAAAATTGACAGAAAGTTGATACTGGTGACTTTATTCCACCGCCACAATTCCGAAATGACGATAAACGCCAGTATCGTGGTAGTAATCATCGTGCCCGTTACCGCCAAGCCATAGGCAGAAGCCAATGCGGTGGATGATTTAAAACCGGCTACCAGAATAAATACCGATGCCATCAACAACCAGTTCACGGCTGGAATATAGATTTGGCCCATTTCGTCACCCGAGGTATGCAGAATATTCATGCGTGGCGAATAGCCCAACTGGATAGCCTGTCTAGTCAACGAAAACGCCCCGGAAATAACGGCTTGCGAGGCAATCACCGTAGCCAATGTCGACAGAATTAACAAAGGGTAAAGAGCCCAGTTTGGCGCGAGCAGATAGAACGGGTTTTCAATCGCGTCAGGATGGCCCATCAACAGCGCCCCTTGTCCGAAGTAATTGAGTAGCAGGGCAGGAAACACAAAACTAAACCAGGCATACCGAATCGGCTTTAAACCAAAATGGCCCATGTCGGCATACAGCGCTTCGGCACCGGTAATGGCCAACACCACCGAGCCCATGATTAAAAATCCTTTCCAACCCAATTCACCTAATAGACTAATCGCGTAATAAGGATTGATAGCCTGTAATACTTCAGGTTGCTGGACAATATTGACTAGGCCCATGATCGCTAAGACCGCAAACCAAACACACATGATAGGCGCAAACAATTTGCCGACCGCCTCGGTGCCCCTGGCTTGAATCAAAAACAAGCCCCCCAATACCGCAAAGGTTATCGGCAACACGTAATGTTCCAGCTTTGGCGCGATGATTTGCAGCCCTTCCACCGCGCTCAACACCGATATAGCCGGTGTGATAATGCTGTCGCCATAAAACAGCACCGCGCCAATCAAGCCGGTAGTGACGATGAAACGGGTTTTTTGCGGATTGTCCTTGGCAGTTTGAAGGGCCAAAGCCAGCAAAGCCATGATACCGCCTTCGCCCTTGTTGTCGGCGCGCATGATGAAAATCGCGTATTTGGTGGTGACGACTAGCGTCAGTGACCAAAAGATCAGCGAAAGCGCGCCAAGAATATGGGTGGTATCCGTCGTTAATCCGGCATGAAAGACTTCCTTAACGGCGTATAGGGGGCTGGTGCCTATATCGCCAAAGACGACACCTATCGCGCTCAGCGTTAATCCGGTTAATGGTTGAGATTTATTGTCGGCAGACATTACAAAAAACCTGTGTAGATCAGGAGAAAATCAAGCAGACCGTTTTTGGATCTGAATCAAATGAAAGGCTCGAAACAATTGGTTTAGCAAACCCGAGTCTTACCAGGAAAAGCGCGCGACTATACGCAATTTCATCTAAAAAAATTGTAAAAATTTGCCCTGTAAACTCGGAAATTTTCGATTCTGACGCTCAAATTGCTAGTTTTGAATCAGTATTTGGCTGCGGTTACGCCAACGGTTTCACCAATATCGGGAAAACAGCGCCTAATCCTTTAGTAATAAACTCCACGGCTATCGACAAAATGATCAATCCAAAAACCCGTGTAATTACATTCATGCCGGTTCTGCCCAGCAAATGGGCTATTTTCTCGGCCATTAACAAGCATGTCAGAACGATCAAGGCTATGGTGGCGATGACGCAAACGGCCAAGACGTCATAATTCCAGGACGGATTTAGGTTATGGTTGACGATCACGGTACTCATTGCGCCGGGCCCACTGAGCAAGGGAATGGCCATTGGCACGACCGCGATAGACTCTTTATCGACAGACTCGGCCCGTTCCTCCGGCGTGTTTCTGGATCGATCATGCGACGCTTTGACCATGGAAACGCCCATTAACATGATGACTATGCCACCGGCAATTTGAAACGACGGAATGCTGATCCCAAAAAATGCCAGCCAACTATTGCCGGCAGTGTGTGCAAATAGCAGTACCGCGCCAACCGACAAAGCACAAACGCAGGCGATACGTCGCCTCTCCTCAGAGCTGCGGTGATCGGTCAAGCTGATGAAAAGCGGGATAGCGCCGATAGGGTCCACTACCGACAAGAGTCCCGCAAGCAATTTGATGTATTCATCTACTTCCACAATCATGGTTCTTTCACGGTAGCTTTTGGCCTTTTATCAGGATGTCATCGATGGGAATATGTGGGGCAGTGAGTTTTGCAGTCATGATCTGAAGTTCGTGCAACAGTGCCGCCATCTTCTCATTGCTAATGCCGGACAAAGGTAAGCGGCATCCACCCACATTAAGACCCAAATGATTCATGATGGCTTTAATGGGTGCGGGATTCGACCCTGACTTTAACAATGCCCGGCAAAAACCATGACTGGCTTGCGCAATAAATTTCGATTGATTTAGTTCCCGGCGCTCGAAACTGGCGACCAGTTCGTTCATCACGCTAGGCATCACGTTGGCCGCCACGGAAATGACGCCCACGCCACCCACCGCAAGAATCGGCAAAGTCAGCGAGTCGTCGCCGGAAAACACCGAGAAAGGCCGGTCAAGTTGATAAGACCGGTAGACAATTTCGGTGATTTGATCGAGATTACCATTAGAAGCTTTTAATCCGATAATAGACGGGCATTTTTCGCAAAGCGCCATGATCAGCTCGACGCCCAACTCGACACCGGTTCGGCTGGGAATATCGTAAAGAATGATGGGAAGACCCACTTTATCCAGTTCTTGATAATGCGCCAGTATCCCCTCCGGGCTAGGCCGGTTGTAATACGGCGTGACAACCAGGCAAGCATCTGCACCTAACTTGGCGGCTTGCTCGGTCCGTCGCACGGCTTCTCGGGTACTGTTCGAACCGGTGCCCGGAATGATTTTGAGAGAGGTAGACCGGGCGGCTTCGATTGTTGTCGACACCACAGTTTCCCACTCGTCGTCCGACAAAGTCGGCGACTCGCCGGTCGTGCCGCAAGGAACGATGGCCACCGTGCCACTGATGGCGTGGAACTCGATTAATTCGACAAGTTTTTCCCGGTTGACGGATTGGTCGTTATCGCCATGAAAAGGGGTAACCAGGGCTACAACGGAGCCGTTCAATAGTTGCATAGTGTTTTTATCCTCGATTGAGGTGTTACGAGACTTTCAGTCGATAACCGACACCGGACTCAGTCAGTAACAATTTTGGCTGGGTGGGGTCTGCTTCCAGTTTCTGGCGGAGTTGACTCATGTAGATGCGCAGATAATGGGCGTTCTCCTCGAAAGAAGGCCCCCAGACGTCCTTAAGGATTTGCTGATGGGTCAGGACTTTGCCGGCATTTTTAACCAAGACCGTTAGCAAGCGGTATTGAATCGGGGTGAGGTGAATTTCTTGGTCATCGACACTGACCACGCGATTGAGTAGGTCCACTTTCAGATTGCCGGTGCTGAACACATCAGACTGACTTTGTTCCTGCGGCCTGCTCGCATGCCGCAGCGCCACGCGTATCCTGGCTAACAATTCGCCAAAACCGAACGGTTTGGTCAAATAATCGTCGGCCCCGACATCCAAGGCGTCGATCTTCTGCTGTTCGCTGCTCCGCGCCGACAATATGATGATGGGCACGGCTGACCAGGCGCGAATAGCTTTGATCACCTCGACACCATCCATATCCGGCAACCCCAGATCGAGTATCAGTAAGTCGGGCTTGCGCACACCAACCTCGACGATACCTCGTTTGCCGGTATCGGCATCAAATACGTTAAAGCCGTGAGTACTGAGACTGGTGCGCAGAAAACGCCGAATGGAGGGATCGTCCTCTATGACAATAATGACAGGATCGGTTTTAGCCATAACAAAACATCCTTAGCGTGGGCATTATTCTTCCGGCTCCACTGTAGGTGGTGTTTGATCCAGCGGCAAGGTAAAAATAAATACCGCTCCGCCGTCGGCGCGGTTACGCGCCACAATCCGGCCACCATGCACCTCTATGATAGCTCGACAGATTGCCAAGCCCAGACCTACGCCACTTTGCGCGGTCTCATGCCGGGTTTGGTAAAATTTTTCGAACAGCCTTTCTTCCTGGCCCTTGGGGATACCGGGGCCGTGATCGGCAACCGCTATTTCCACCGAAGCGTCGTTAATCTCGGCAACAATCTCCAGGCCGCTGCCTGGCGGTGTATAACGCACAGCGTTTTCCAACAGATTGATCAGCACCTGTTCGATCATCACCGCATCGGCCAGAATCATCGGTATACCTTCCGGCAATTTGACTTTCACGGGCCTGCCCAGCAGTTGCGTGTGCAACAGCGTCAACACCGTGCCGATGATTTCCTCGAGCGGATACCACTGCTTGTTCAATTCCAGCACACCGGCTTCCAACCTGGCCATGTCCAGAATATTGTTGACCAGATTCGACATGCGTTCCGCTTCGTCGACAATGCCTCGGCTCAGATCCAATTTATCTTGCGGTTGTAATTGGCCCTTGTCTTCCACCAGCGCACTGGCGGAGCCGATAATCGTTGCCAACGGGGTGCGCAAATCATGGGAAATCGCGCTAAGCAGGGAGTTACGCAAGCGTTCGGCTTCCATTTGCAATTGGGTGGAACGGGCCTGTTCCGAAAAGCGTATCCGGGCCACCGCCTGGCCGATCTGGCGCAAAAAAGTTTCCAGTAGTTTCTGTTGCTCAGGTAGAAAAACCCGACGCAAATTGACCGGCAACAGCGCCAACACCCCTAACACTTTGTCTTCGTTATGAATTGGAAAATAAACCGCATCGGCGCCAGGCAAGGTGTTGGTACCATGCCCGGCAATTTCTTTGTGGTCGAATACCCATTGGGCAACACTCAGATCGGCGCCTCTTAATGACACGGCAATACCCGGCTTCCTGGGAAAAACCACCCGGCCATGACTATTGGGAAACAAGATCACATTCGGACTGCTGAATTCCGAGTACAGATGTTTGACGGCGATACGCACGGCCTCGTCTTCCGACTGGATGCTGCTCAACTCTTTACTCATCGAGTACAGCGCCGCCGCCCGTCTTTCCCGATGCGCCGCTACTTTGGCCTGCGAACGAACGTTAATCATCAGGTTGCTGATGACGATACCGACCACTAGCATGGCCAGCAAAGTAATCAGGTACTGACTGTCGGACACGGAAAAACTGTAATAAGGCTGCACGAACAGAAAATCGAAACTACCGACGCCCAATAACGATGCCAGAATAGACGGTCCGCGCCCGAAACGCGTGGCCACAAACACCACGCCCAGTAAATACACCATCACCAGATTGGCCAACTCAACATGACCGAGCAGCAAACGGCCGAGAGCCGTGCTCAATAGGGTGACCGCGACAGCCCAGAAATAACCGCCGTAGCGTTTTTTGGTTTTGGTCGGTATGCGTTGCTTTAACCCCGGCAAAGGGGTCTTTCTTAATAAGGATAACTCGGACTGTAATTCCGTGGTGCGCCCCCGGATTTGAGGGCTACCCAATAGATAAATATTGATGTTGTGAGCATGTGCAATTAACACATCGACGACCGAACCCATTAGCCAGCGCCGCCAGCCCCGCCGACTCGGCTTGCCGATCACAATTTTATTGATGTTGCGCTCGCGGGAGAAACGGATCAGCGCCTCGCTCATCTCCGGTGCGCTGAGGGTAACGGTTTCGGCGCCGAGTTGTTCGGCCAAGCGTAAAATCCGCAAGATGCCGTCGCGCTTCACCGCCGGCATGCGTTGTAATTGCGGTGTTTCAACATACGCCACAATCCATTCGGCACGCAGGCTAGTCGCCAAACGCTTACCGGCCCTCACTAATCGCTCGGCCAAATCATTGGGGCCGATGCAAACCAAAATGCGTTCGCTGACCTGCCATACTTCGCGTATCGCATTGTCTTCGCGATAATCCAGCATCTGCGCGTCAACGCGATTGGCAGTTTGCCGCAAAGACAACTCCCGCAAGGCAATCAGATTACCTTTACGAAAGAAGTGATTGACCGCTTCCTGCGCTTGTTGCGGCAGATACACCTTGCCTTCTTTCAGGCGCAGCAACAATTCGTCCGGCGGCAAATCCACCAGTTCCACTTCGTCTGCTTCTTCAAATACGGTATCGGGCACGGTTTCCCAAACCCGTATGCCGGAAATCTGACCGATGTCGTCATTCAGGCTTTCCAGATGCTGCACATTGAGCGCTGTGTAGACATCAATACCAGCCTCTAGTAGTTCGTGTATATCCTGCCAACGTTTCGGGTGCCGGCAACCCGGCGCATTGGAGTGCGCCAACTCGTCAACCAAAATGATGGCTGGCCGGCGCTTTAGCGCGGCATCGATGTCGAATTCCTGCAGAACGGTGCCTTTGTAATCGATCTTCCGGGGCGGCAGAATTTCCAGTCCATCCAGCAAGGCTTTGGTTTCCTTCCGGCCATGGGTTTCCACGACACCAATAACCACGTCTAGGTTCTCGGAACGTCGCTCTCGAGCCGCCAATAACATCGCGAAGGTTTTGCCAACGCCGGCAGCAGCGCCGAAGAAAATCTTCAACCGGCCGCGTTTAGCTTTGGCCTGATCCCGCTCGACGCGGGCCAGGAGTTGGTCGGGATCGGGTCGTTCTGCATTCATCGTCGCCTTCCGGTGTTAGCTGCAAGTTGGATGTCGGTATAAAAAAGAGCTATCGCTGGTGGACATTTAGCTCACGTATTTCTGATGGCGCAGCAGGAGTTCTGTTGTGTTCGAACCGCGTCATACCGACTCTTCAATTGCTTCGCCGATGGTCCGGCTAGCCGTTTTGGTATGGCCGGCATTGTTCAGCAATAACTTTTGCAAGACTTCCATGCGCAGTTGCAATTGGGCCAATTCGTCGAGAATCAGCTCATGGCTACCTTGTAAACGGTTGCTCTCCGCTTCGCGTCCCAACGGAAGGCTACCCAAGATATCCTTATTTCTGCCGATTAAAGTCACCGAGACCAGTGCGGTGAACAACGAAAATAACACCATACCCAATAAAATCAATCCCGCCGCCAATACACGACCGAGAAACGATACCGGCACCACATCACCATAGCCGACATGAGTCATTGTTACCCAAGCCGACCAAATGCCATCCAGCGGCGAATGTATATTGACGTCGATCAAAAATAGCAGCATGCCGACCGTCAAGGTCGCAGCCAACGCCAGCAGCATCAGGTAACCCAGATGTTTGGATTTGAACAGATCAGCGCGTAGGTGATTAGCCCAATGTAGCGCTTGATAAAAGTCGCTTATTCCACTCATGATTTTTCTCTCGATATACGGACAGTGATTCTTTAAGTAACGCCATGATCAAATCATGCGTTCGGCGCAGCAGGCCAGCAGATAAGCGCGACGCGAATTCGCCTGAAACACGGGCGCTGTCGATTCTGTTGGCAACCAATCCAGGTGCAGTCTTAAACCGGCATTGGACATCAACACCACTTCGACGCCAGCGATACCGCTGATATATTTCACCACTTCGAAAGCATGCGGATTCGTCGGGTTCAAACAGATTTTCGGCCTGTCGCAACGTTCGTTAATGAAGCGCACCAAGGCTTCGAGTTCGGCGGGAGTATGCCCGTACGGTCTGGAAAAAATGCTTTTCCCCTCGCACCACAAAACCACTATCCACTCGTTTTTATCCGTGTTGTCGATACCAACGTAACTTCGCTCGTTCATGGGTTACCCCTGGAGTTGAAAACGTCTACAGTTTATGAAAAAGCTCGTAAAAAGGTCGTTAATATTCAAAGCATAAACATAAAGAAAATATAAAAATTCGCGGGATGAATGCTGAATTCAATGATCTCGGGAATAACGGCGGGAGGGTTTTGGAAACTACGGGCTAATTGGCTCAGTGCTACCAGCAATAATCAACGGCCCTCGAAACAGCGCATGCATCAGCTGAGTGACCCTCAATGTAATCGCCTCTTTATGCAAACATGTTGGAGGGATATTCCAGTTAAAACGCCCCCTAAGTTATGTTGAATGCAACGGGAAAAGTTATCCGAAATAGCGTGGGGAAGATTGCATGGGGGATAAACAAAATGTTATTGATTGGCTCCCATCGACCCAAACCCGTCTATCGAGTTTCTCCAAAGCGGTCATTCAGTGAAATACAGATTCTTCGAACTGCTGGACCATAAAGCAGACGTTAGTGGCCTCAACCTATCGGCCACTTGGCGGCATTCAATATTTAAACTGTATGGCTGCGAGATCACGGCTAGCTGCCATTCAGTGACAAAGCTCAACTGTGGCGTCGTATCCTTACTTAGCCAGCTAACGCTTTCTTTCCAAGGTGTGATGACCAACTCATCTACATATTTGGATCCCATTGATCTACAGCTATTGCTGTACATTCAGCGACGAGCAGATCGAGTACTGACTCGATCTTACTAACGTCATACACACCTTCGGCCAAAGTTACAGAAGTTTGTTTCAAGAACTCCTTGCTATAGGACTCCTTGTATTCGAGCGCCCCCTGATAGGTGTCTAAGCTTTTTTTGTAGTTGGTCCAGAGCACTTTGGCTGGTGGGTGGTCGCCGACCTTGAGGTCGAGATAGCACTCAATTGCCGCCGCGCGCCGGTTTATATCCGAGTCGCGGAGTCCCTCGGGTCCTTGCGCCGGAAATTGGCGGAATTCCTCGAGTTCGGGCAACATGATCCCACGCATGTTCGCTGGCATAGTGAGCGTAGACAGACGCTGATGGGCATCGAGCCCCTCAGCGTCATTGTCAAATACGAAAATCAGCTGGTTCTGGACGTCTATCTTAGCGAGCCCTTCAGCGAACTTAACTAGGCTGCCTGTACCCGAAAATGGATGGCTTTCGCTAACGTCGATGAAGCGAAAGAAATCCGCGATCCCAGGCCGCAGCAGCGCGAGCGCATGTTTTAAGATATGGACGTCCGAGCTGCCTTCGGTAGCGATCAGGAATGTCTCGGTTCGCCGGGCGTGAGGCACGAACTCCCTCTCTGTCGCCCACCCAGCCTCCACCAACGGCCCATATTGCCAAACAACAGGAGCGTCCTCGTTCGCCTCCGCCAAGACGCGCAGGACCGAATACGGGTGAAGGATGCCTACCAACCCGCCGAAAAAGCTTCGCTCCGAATATGCGTCGTTGTCATAAGAACGGTAGGCGGGAATTCGCTCAAACTGCATTCCATCAAATCGGCCTCGGATCATCTTTTCGCTTGCGCTGTCCGTACCCATGATAAAGGTGTCGTCGAGACTATCGAGCGGGTGTGAGGTAACAAATTTGCAAAACTCCGCAAAGCTCATCAGGTCAGGAATGGGCTCATCATCTTGAAAAGACGGCCTCTCCTCTAGCCAGCCTTTCGCGACGGCATCATATTCTCGGCGGACGCGTTCCAGATTGAAGCCTAGCAGTTCGAGGCGCGGAGCTACATGCTTAAGCGGACGCATGAAAGCCATCTCGGAAAGAGTTGGGTCTTCACCATTCTCTCGATACCAATCGTAGTTGAGCTGGTTACTTTCTATCGCTTTTCGATCTTTTTCCTGAAAAATAGAGCCATGATCAATTCCACGATGGTTCTTGCTGTACGTGACCGATACCCCGGCCACATCGAGCGTGATCTCTGTACCCACGTTTCCCCTTTATCGTAAATAGAAAGCCGGAGCTGCGCCGCCTATACTCCGGTGGATGGCGGCTGAAATAATGGCCGGTAATAGTCTTATCGCCGCCATTCAATCAACACCGACAAGTCTAATGTTTAGCCGTAGCCTGGGCAAACCTAAGTGAAATCCAGTCTATGGGCTAAACGAACGGCTTACCGAAAAAACCTTTTCTTGCAGCCAAGTCACCAATCCGGCTTTTACGGCCATTTCGGCCAATTTGTTCACGCTTAAAAACTTAATATGGTTCGGAATATTGGAGACGGATTCCAGATCCTTGGCTGGCGAATGCACCGCAAAATAAATATATCGATAGTCTTGGTCGGAAAAGCTTTCTTCTAGTTTCTTTAAGTCCGCCAATCCTGCTTGTGATTTGATCTGTACAACGTAACGGTCACCTGTAATGGGCTCTACAAGAGCAATGTCATAGGCTTTCTCATGTTGGCCCAAAATACTCACTCGCAACCAACCAGCGTTTCGAAAAATCAAATCAACGAATGTTTCAAAATCCTTCCAATGCAATTCTTTGATGGCAAAGATCAAACTGTTCTCCAACGCTAACCGGTGTAAACGAATTGATTCAGCCAAGTTGCCCGGCGTATTGTTCAGAAGGTTACGCAAAAGCGGAATTTGTTCATCCTTTACAGCACAGGTTGTCCACCTGTATCCTTGCAGCATTGCCAATCGACCAGGTAAACCATTGGTGAAAAGAGTTGCTCCGCTCGCATTCTTATCACTCCAGCCTTGGACTTTTCGGAACTTCGAAGTATCGTCCTTTTCCACTGGTGAAGACTGTTCGACTCGGGTCCACCAAAGCTTGTTTTGGGAAAACGTGATCCAAATATCCGTCTCGTCGGATTCAACAATGCGGCGCAATCCGTTTAGCGCGCGAGTGGCCCCGCCTTGCGGCCCTTTATGTGCAGAACGAAGCTGATTTTCTATCCTTTCCCAGCTTCTGGAATTGATGTCATCAACTGTCTGTTCTTCCCAACCGAATCTGAGTTTGTTGTCGGGCAAACTTTTGGCTTCCCAATCACCGCCTTGACCTAGCTTGATATAAAACGCATTTTTAAAATCAATGGATGTCATACTTCTCGCAAGTAATAGACTGGTGTAATTGTAAGGTTTAGGCCTTGTAGTTAAGCATTAATAATAGCTGATTAATGTCCGGTATTCATTCATCGTCGCCATTAACGGTCGAAGCGTAGTGGTCAGCTATGGTCCGGATGAGGTAGTGATAATCTCAATTTGCTCGCCGAATAGCGGACAGTCAACTGGGTCTTAGAATGACCTAACTATTTAAATTGGATGCTGCTCTCGACGGTCGGGTTTTGGCCGATAGCCACGTAAGTCTGCCAGCAATACATTGATCGATCACATGCAATTCCGGGACGGTTGGACAGTGCCGGGCCTGATTTTCTAAGGGATAAGGCTTCTCCCCTCAACCACAGGCCTTGAAGCCTCGCGCTAGTCGCATTTTGCTATTCGCTAAAGTTTCGCTCGCTTGGACGCAAACCAAAACGCGTTGCCGCAGGGCTTTGCAGGCTTGCGGGCAAGGTAAAAAGCTTTACTGCGATAGCACAAAGACCGCATGCGCGAGCTTAAATGGGAGTGTCCCAAATTTTGTGTAAACGGTAGTTTGGTTTAATGGCTAGGGAAGCGATCTTCGAACTGAATACTAAACCGATTCAAAGCGGCTTTCCAATCGTAGACGGGCATGGTCCAATTT
>Ga0123395_1054293_pt1 | contig 12664 bp, 13 predicted proteins | sample T10HHNH4metaT_FD_89923 | JGI IMG/M metagenome (GOLD analysis project Ga0123395, IMG submission 89923) | Methane-oxidizing artificial microbial communities from Washington, USA to study methane cycling - T10-HHNH4 metaT (Metagenome... ... | reverse complement strand
GATACGCGCCCAATCGCACAAGCAAATAGAAATCAGGCAATTAAGTTTTTTTCGCCGGCGCATACCGGGAATGACAGGCGGAAAAAATAAGTGATATGCCGCAGCCGTTTGCGGCGAATCCCCTATTGGCTGCAAGGCGCGTAAACACGGCGACGCTGGGGCTTGATCTAATATAAGGCTGTCAACCTCAGCAGCGGCGAGCAACCGGCCAGCGCTTTACAGCGGAAACTAACCGAGTCAGGCTTTCCTTCCGGTAGTGAGCTAAAAAACGCCTACAGCGAGGGCTGGGCAGCTGCGACGACCTGATTGCGGCCGGCGTCCTTGGCTAGATAAAGCGCTTTATCCGCCGCCCCGATCAAGGCCACCGAAGATAGGCCGTTTGCGGGATATGTAGCTACACCAAATGATGCAGTAACACCGATACAGATGTCGGCAACGGCAATAGGCTGCGCAACCAGGGCCAAACGTATCAATTCGGCGCGTTCACTAGCCGTTTGTAGCGAGGTATCCGGCAACACCAGAAAGAACTCTTCGCCGCCATAGCGGCAATCCAAATCGCTGGCGCGGGCATGACGCCTCATGATGTCGGCAAAAGCTTTCAGAACTGCATCACCGGCCTGGTGTCCATAACAATCATTGATCATTTTAAAATGATCCAGATCGCTCATCACCACGCTCACTTCATAGCCTTGCCGCTCAGCCAAACGCAATTCACGTTCCAAGTTTTCGTTAAGGAACAGGCGGTTATACAGCCCGGTCAACGGATCATGAATCGCCTGGTATTGGAGTTGCTCGTGCAGAACTTTGACTTGCCGCTCGGAACGTAATCGCTCGCTAATATCCGCCAATACGGCTATCAATGCAGGTTTACCACCGATATCAATTGCCGGACTAGCGGATACCTCTACCGTGATCATTTGGCCATTCCTACGCACGGCGTTGGCTATAAAATTGATTTTCGCAATATCTTTGTTTAGCGCTTTTTGCATCGCTTCGCGCAAGGCAGGCTGATCGGTATCGCTGATGAGTTCCATCATGCCCATATTCAAGAGGTGATCGACCTCGTAATCGAAGATTTCGGCAAACTTAGGATTCACATAATGAAAGCGGTCTTCGATAATCATGGTTATGCCGACCAAGGATTGATCCAGAACCCGGTGAAACTTTTCCTCGGCCTCTTGCAGCGCTCGATTGATCTTCTCGTTCTCCCGCAACGCCGCTTCCAACTCCTTTGTCCGAGCCCGTACCAAATTCTCCAGCATAATCGTGGTTTGAAATTGATCAAAATCCGAATAGTGTTGAGTGGAACTATGCTCTACTCGATTCATCAAGGCTTCTACAACCTTATTCAGGCGAACGATTTCCGCCCTTAATTCGCTCTCTGTATCGAGTGTATCTGTGTCAATCATCCTCGCCGCACCTATCAACTGCACCGATAGCAACCGCGGCGAAGGTCTGATTGACGTGCACGCCGCGAAACTGCTCGCCATACGTATTGAAACCTATCACCTTGTTATCACTCAGTATTTGTTCCGCTTGCGCCGTTAACCCGCGCTGTACCAGCTCAAGCTTTCTAAGTATGCAATCGCAAGCTAGCGTGACCTGAGGTTGACCGATCTGTGCCCGAACTTCGGCAAACGCCTGCTGTAGACTTTCGATAGGATCCACCCCTCGCGCGACTCTCAACACCAAGCCTTCCTCGATAGCGCAGTAAAATGTCAGACTTTGATCTTCGTTGGCACTACGAATAGCCCGCACATAATAGTTACCATCGATAGCGACCACGACCGGCGCCGCGGCGAAGTGCTCAGGGCTCAATTCTTCGACCATAACCCCGATGAGTCTGGCGTATTCCGGGGCCGCCGGTAGCCCGTTAATTTCATGTACGATGCGCCGTCTGGCATCGGCGTGTGTGACCACCAATCTTTCCGCCGTCGGTACAAAATGTTGCGCTTTGAATATTTTGAACGGTAACGACGTATGCACCAGCAATAACAAGGCACTGTCCGCATGAAAGTCACCATCGCAATAAACGTATGTTTTATGGAACAGCAAGTCGTCGGCCGCCGAGCCGCCAATCATGGCGATATTGCCTAATGCGTCTTGTATCGCATGGGTAACCTGCTCTTCGCGCACCGATAAGCCGTCGATCAACAAAAAACCAAAACAATTTTCGGCGTTAAGATGCGTAACTCTATCTTGCAAGCCATACAATAGTTCGTTGGCAAGCGCATGCCCTTCGGCGATTTGAAACTGTTGCAAGTTAGGAATTAGCCCACTGGTCGCAATAAAATCCGGCGCGGAAAAGCCGACACCTACCAGACTTTGTTGACTCAGTCCTGCATCGCCTATTTCGCCGGCGGTCGTGCAGCCAACCACATGCATACCTTGAAATCGACGTCTTATTTCGGAAGCCAGCACAGTTCGGTCATAACTATTCGAACAAAAGAAAATGACCAAGGTGGTATCGGAGTGGAGCAAGCCTAAAGCAAGTTCCTCGACCGCCCGCTGAGGGTCAGATAAACAGGAATGGGCAATGCGAATTGCCGTGCGGCGACTCATCTGCTATCTCGGCAGTTGCAGTTGTGGATGAACAGATATTTTACAACCGGGCTAGCGACTGTGCTGTAGAAAAAATCGAAAACTATGCGGATATACTTACAACTCTCATCTTAAGTGATGACAGAAATTGACGTTACTAGCCGTTCAACCATTCCATATAGAGTTGCACGCCTTGCTCGACGGTTTTGAAGTCATGGCTGCAACCAACTGCGCGCAATTTGTCCAGATTGGCTTCGGTGAAGCTTTGGTAGCAGCCTTTCAGGTGCGCCGGGAAGGGAATATATTTGATATGGCCGCGCTGGTGGAATTTAATCACCGCATTTGCCACGTCATTAAAGGTTTGGCTACGCCCGGTACCGCAGTTATAGATGCCGGATGCTTTGGGGTTATCAAGAAACCAAAGGTTAATATCCACCACATCGCCGACATAAACAAAATCGCGGCGCTGTTCGCCGTTGCCATAACCGTCACAACCTTCGAATAAGCGTAATTCGTCGGAATCTTTTATCTGATTGTTCAAATGAAAGGCCACACTGGCCATGCTGCCTTTGTGGGCTTCGCGCGGACCGTAGACATTGAAATAGCGTAAACCAACCACTTGCGCGGTCAAATTTTGCTGTCTGCGCAAATATTGGTCGAACTGAAACTTGGAATAACCGTAGACATTCAGCGGACCTTCGTAAGCCAATTCTTCCTTGAAGGTTAAATCGGCACCGTAAGTAGCGGCGCTGGAGGCGTAAATGAACGGGATTTTGTGGCTTTGGCAATAATGAAACAGCGTTTTGCTGTATTCATAATTATTGTCCATCATATAACGGCCGTCCCACTCGGTCGTACTGGAACAGGCGCCCTGATGGAAGATGGCTTCTATCGTTTCTGCTTGGAAAGCACCTTGTTGCAGTCGTTCCAAAAAGGTGCTTCTGTCCAGATAATCCGCTATCTGACAGTCGACCAAGTTTCGGTACTTGATACCGTTGCTTAAATGGTCGACTACTAAAATATCATCATAACCGCGGGCATTCAGGCCCAATACCAGATTGCTGCCGATAAAACCGGCGCCACCGGTTACGATGATCACGGCTTTACTCGGCTACCACTTTTACCGGCAGCGTGATAACGACGTCGGTGTGCAGATTGATAGCAATGTCGTATTCGCCGATGTTACGGATGACGCCGTTAGGCATACGTATTTCGTGTTTCTCGACTTTAATGCCGGCAGCAGTGATGGCATCGGCAATGTTTTGCGTACCAACCGAACCGAACAAACGGCCTTCGTCGCCAGTTTTATGGGCAATGGACACGTTCAATTTGCTAAGCGCTTCGCCACGAGCGGTGGCAGCAGCCAATTTTTCAGCCGCTTGTTTTTCCAGCTCGGCGCGACGCTCTTCAAACTCTCTGATTTTCTTAGGCGTAGCAGGGACTGCCTTGCCTTGCGGAATCAGATAGTTTCTGCCGTAACCCGCTTTGATGGTTACTTTGTCGCCCAGGTTACCCAGGTTCGCCGTTTTTTCCAGAAGAATGACTTCCATCGTTTTCTACCTCTTAGATCGACTTGATTGTCGAAAAATCCGGAGCTTACGCCCCATTTGGTTTTAGTTTATTTCGTAAGTCCAGCCAGGTGTCGGTAAGCCCGCAAAGTACAATCACCACCATGACATGCGGGATCAACATCAAGGTCACGTATAAAAACGGCACCATGAAACGACTACCCTTCATGACAGAGAACGCCGCATGCAAGACTGCGGTGCCTATCATCGTGTAGGTCACCAACAGCACCAACAATACATTCCAGCACAACTCCGCAGTCTTGCCGGAAGTGATCATCGCTACGCCAGCCACCAGCAAGGTGATTAATGTCAGATGCACATGCCCTTTCAACGCCAAAAACTCGGCTCTGAAACCGCCCGGGTTGTATAGCGCCGCTTGCCACCATCTGGCCAAAAACAAACCGAACAGCAAGCCGTAAACGCTGCCGGCCGCGGCAACCCCGGTCATGAAATGCGCCAACAGTTCCGCAGATTGTTTAATTTGCTCCATTGGCACATCCGTTTTACCTTCAAGCATGGGCTGTAGCATGAAGCTCAACACTTCGCGCCAAAGCTGTACCGGCTGTTCCTGAATCGTATATATACCCAGCACCACCGCGACACCCAACAATACGGCAATTTCAATTGCCAGAGTCAGATAACGGCCCTCGCGCAGTACTATCGAAATCAGCCAAACCGGCAGCCAAAAGGCCAGACCGTAAAGCAATGCGTACTGGTAATTACCGATCAATAAGGTGCTTAATACGGCGGCAGCCAGACATGAGCAAATCAGCACATACAAGCCTTCACTAGCCCCACGCCTCAATGTTACCAATGAGACAGCGGCTGAACTTACGATACTGACAGGAGGAAACAGCAGCGATAGCAAGGCTAGGCTGGATGCGACCGTCATGGCCTGCATCCGTCCTTTCATAATGAAAGTCGCCAGAAATTGCACGCGCTACCCCTCCCGCTAAATCACTTGTGTGCGTCGCAGAACGGCAACAATGCCAGGAACCGCGCTTGTTTAATCGCAGAAGTCAACTGTCTTTGATATTTAGCACTGGTACCGGTAATACGGCTAGGAATGATTTTGCCGGTTTCGGTAACGTACTCGCTCAATAAGTCCAAATCTTTATAATCGATTTTGATCGCGTCTTCGCCGCTAAAACGGCAACCTTTTTTGCGTCTAATGTTATTACGTGCCATCACAATTCTCTTGGTTCAATGTTGATTATTCGGAATCCGCTACGACTTCAGTCTCGACGACTTCTACTTCAGCTTCTTCGGTTTCTTCTTCGACTTCTTCCTTAACCCGGCTACCGGCTTTTTGACCGTCGTTGCCGCTGACGGCAATCGCGGAAGGCTCGGTTACGGCCGCTTTTTGCGCCAGGGTTTGGCTGCGCAAGATGGCGTCGTTGAAACGAAAACCGCTTTCCAGTTCTTCAAGAGTGGCTTGATCGCATTCGATATTCATCAACACGTAATGTGCTTTATGAATTTTTTTGATAGGGTAGGCCAAATGTCTACGGCCCCAATCTTCCAAACGGTGAATTTTGCCTGCGGCTTCTTCAACAGTGGATTTATAACGTTCTATCATAGCCGGCACCTGAGCACTTTGGTCAGGGTGGACTAAGAAGACAATTTCATAATGTCGCATGATTTCTCCTTACGGGTTTAAAAGCCTCCCATCCGTCAGGACAGTGAAGCAAGGGACGGGGATAAATTCCCCAAAAAGCTGGGCATTATAGAAATAGGCGCTGTTTTTGCAAAGCAATTTTTCAACAACGCCTAAAGTTGACTAGGCAAATAGGCTCAATAAACCGTTACTGGCAATGGCTCGGCCTGCTTCAATTTCTTCGAGAATAGCGTTGGAAGTATCGGTTGCTGCACTGTCGGTGTGGCCTTGGCCTTGACTATTGCCGCCGCGATTTTGCTCGCCGGCCGTTTGAAAGGACTCGCGTCCCGGTCTTTGTTCGGATTGTTGCTGGGAAACGTTAACATCCGCCAAATTCAAGTTTTGCCCGCCCAACATTTCCCGCAACTTGGGGATAGCCGCCTCTATGGCGTCCCTGACCGCCGCATGCTGGGCGGTGAAGACCACACTGGCTTGATCCTGATTCACATCAATCTTGATGGAAATGGGACCTAAATGCTCGGGATTCAAGCGAATTTCGGCGGAAGGCACCGCTTGTTTATGCATCCACAGCAACTTTTCGCCCAAGTCGGTGTTCCATTCCGGATGAGTTAAATGTTTTTCTATCGCCGGCGCCGGCGTTTGCCCGGCATTATTTACCGATTTATTCATTTGAGCGATGTCGGCCGTCATTCTGGACAAGCCCACGTCAGCCTCGCTACCGCCCATTTGATGCTTCGGCACGTCGCCCTGCTCAGTTTGAAAAGCATTGGCCGCGTTGTCTTGCGCAAATTGCTGGGACGCGCCCTCTTCGGCGGCAAGGGTTTTGGCAAAACCGCTCTCCGCTGCCATGGCCTTCCGCCCTTCATCCGTGCCGTTCAATGCCGTCAACGCTTCTTTTTTAGCATCCATACCCAACAGTTCCGGACTGTTTTTGACGGCAGACATCGCCTCACTGGTTGCTACTGCGGATTTTAATACCTCATTAACGCCACTCACGCTATCCGCAACCGGCAAGGGCTGAGCCTGCATCCCCGCCAACATCGCTGCATTCTCTGCCTGCTCATTTGCGGTCTCCGTATTTTCCGCAGCTATCTCGGCAAAGTTATCTTGATTTGCCGAGGTAACCGGTAAAACCGGGGCTTGTTGTTCGGTAACCGTAGCAGCCTCCAAGCCTTGCAGATATTGCAACACATCCGCCAAGGCTTGCATGGTATCGTCCAGATTAATATCCTGACCGAGCTTGGTTGCCGTCGGCAAACTCTTGCCGAACAGAGCGGTAAAATCCTGCATGCTTTGACTATTCAAGGTGTCCGCGCCCAAACCACCCAGCTGCTGTAAATTCGCCAAACCGGCGTCACCGGCCGCCCCCTTGCTCAATAAACTATTCTGCAATTGTGCCAGTTGCTCAAGCAGCGTCGCCGAAAACACGCCGGCACCGCCACCTTCGCCCAATAGACCTGTAGTCGCAACACTGGCGCTATCGGCAGAGGCTAATAGAGACAGCGGATTTAAACCTTGGATATTCATGGCATTTCTCCTGACATTTTTATTTAATCAAGCACTTCCCGTGCCATCCTTACGTCCTGATCGCGCAGCCCGGTCGTCTTGCTCGGCCTGTTCACGTTTTTGTTCGACTTTCATTTCTTCGACCAACGCCAAATCACTGACTTTTTGCAGACTTTTGGTACGCTGATGCGCATCTTCCCAGCGCTTGCGGGCCCGCTGCACCTCGCGCTCATGGTTGCTAACCGTCTGCTGCTGGCTTTCGATGGCCTGGTCGAGCTTGTCGGCAAAGGCCCTGAACTCCATCAACTGACTAATATTGATACCGGTCTGTTGTCTAAGGGCGAATTTACCTAAATAATCCAGACGGTAACTTTCTAGACTTTCGAGCTGGGCTTGCTGCTCTTGCAGCTTTTGCTGACTGATACCCAAGGCCTCCAAAGCGTCACGTTCCTGACGCGCATGCAGGTCGATGATGACTTTCAGGCGCTGGGACTTTTTCATCAGCTAGCCAACAATTCCGCTAACTCGCTCAGACTCCGGCTCAAGTCCACCGATTCATCCATGCTTTGTTGCAGAAAATCCATGATCGCCGGATTTTTTTCTATCGCTTTATCAATGCGCGGATCAGCTCCCGGCCGATAGGCGCCTACACTGATCAAATCCTTGTTCTGTTGGTAGGTGGAATACAAACGCCGCAAATCCCGCGCCATTTGCAGATGTTCCGGCTCTATGATGTCCGGCATCACCCGACTGATCGACGCTTCAATGTCGATTGCCGGATAATGACCGGATTCGGCCAGGGAACGCGACAGCACCACATGGCCGTCCAGTACACCTCGCGCCGCATCGGCAATCGGATCGTTGGTATCGTCGCCTTCCGCCAATACCGTATAAAACGCGGTAATCGAACCGCCGCCTTCGTCGCCATTGCCGGCGCGCTCCACCAATTGCGGCAATTTCGCAAACACCGAGGGCGGATAGCCCTTGGTAGCCGGCGGCTCGTCTATCGCCAAAGCAATTTCCCGGTACGCCTGGGCGTAACGAGTCAAAGAGTCCATCAGCAACAACACGTCCAGACCCTGGTCACGAAAATACTCGGCAATACTGGTCGCCAGCAAGGCGCCGTGCACCCGCATCAACGGCGAGTCGTCAGCGGGAGACGCCACCACCACGGCTCGGCGCAAGCCTTCTTCACCGAGGATCTTCAGCACAAATTCGTTAACCTCCCTGCCCCGCTCGCCGACCAGGCCAACCACCACTACATCGGCGTTGGTAAACTTGGTCATCATCCCCAGTAATACGCTTTTGCCGACGCCGGTACCGGCGAACAAACCCATACGCTGCCCGCGGCCGACGCTGAGAATGGCGTTGATCGCCCGCACCCCAACATCCAGAGCCTCACGAATTGGTTTGCGGCTGAGCGGATTGATGGTGGTGCCGGATAAGGAAACTTTGGCATCGGTATCCAGCGGACCCTTACTATCGAGGGGTTTGCCCGCGCCGTCGAGCACCCTACCCAACAGACCAAAACCGACGTTGGCCAAACTGTTCTTACCCATCGGAATCACCCGGCAACCGGGTTCCAGACCATGCGTATCGCCGGTCGGCATCAAAAACAAGCGGGATCCGCCAAAACCGACGACCTCAGCCGTAATGATCTTGCCGGATTTGGTAATCACCTGACACAACGAACCAATGGCCGCCCGGCAGCCTTCCGCCTCCAGGGTCAAACCCACCATGCGTGATAATTTCCCTTCAACGACCAACTCCAAAGGATCAGCTGCCAGTCTTTCCCTGTATGGCTGCAAGCGCGCCAACCACAAATCGGAACGGTCGGCACTGGGGATCATCGGCCAAAATCCTCGCGGCGCTCGCCGCCTAATACCGTGGCAATCACGGCGGCCACACGGCTTTCGACGCTGGCATCGATTCTGGACACTTCGGTTTCGACGGTGCAACCGCCACGACTCAACAAAGGATTTTCCTGTAAACGCCAGGGTGGCATGTTTTCATCGAGTTTTAACGCGGTGCGAACCAAGGCCGCATCTTCGGGATGTAAGTTCACGGTGACTTTCTGCGACGCCAGCGGCAAGGCATTGATCGCCTCTCTGACCACACCGACGATCTCGCCGGGTTCCAACTTCAATTCCCGGCGAATCAATTGACTGGCGATGGCGATGGTTAATTTAACCAACTCCTGCTCGACCGATTCGTCGAGTTGCTTGAAGGGCTCGCTGAGCGCTTCCAGCAAAGTTGTGAGTTCGGCAGCCTGCTTTTGCAGCAAATGCAAGCTTTCTTCATAGCCTTGTTTGCGCCCGGCCTCAAACCCTTCCTTTTGTCCGTCCGCATAACCTTGTTGCTTACCTTGTTCGAAGGCTTCTGCGTAGGCCTGTTTCTGAATTTCTTCAATCTGCTCGGCGGTCAGAACCTCTGTGACTTCTTCCAATTCAACCGCTTCGGAACGCGGGTTACTGAAATCCTGCAAATTAGTCCAGCGATCCAGAGCTTGCAGCTCGGACTCGGAAAATTTATTGCTCTTAGACGAACTCATCGCCACCGCCACCGCCGCCCAAGGCTATTTCACCGGCATCGGACAAACGTTTAGCAATTGCCAAAATGTCTTTTTGCGCGGCTTCCACTTCGCTCAAACGTGCAGGCGGCGCGGCTTCCAAATCGTCGCGCAGCATTTCCGCAGCGCGTCTGGACATATTGGCAAACACTTTGTCACGTAAACCGGTTTCCACGCCACGCAGGGCCAGCAACAACTGATCGGTGGACACTTCGCGCAACAGCGTTTGAATACCGCGATCATCGACATTAATCAAATCGCCGAATACGAACATTTTATCCTGGATACGTTGGCCCAAATCGGCATTGGCTTCGTTGATGTCTTGCATCATCGGATCGCTGACACCGCTTTCGATAAAGTTGAGGATGTTGGCCGCCGCGTCGATACCGCCGATTTGCGAGGATTTGACACCATCGCTGCCGGTTAGTTGTTTCTCCATGATGTCGTCCAGTTCGCGCAATGCTGCGGGCTGCACCCCTTCCAGAGTGGCGATCCGCATCAAAATATCCGAGCGCATGTTTTGCGGCAACAAAGTCAGTACATCAGCGGCCTGATCCGCGTCCAACAAGGATAAAATAATGGAGATGATTTGCGGATGTTCCAGGCGAATCAAATCAGCGATGGAACGGGTATCCATCCACTTCAATTGTTCGATACCCTTGCTGTTCGCACCCAGTAAAATTCGATCAATGATGCTGCCGGCTTTATCCGCGCCCAGGGCATTGGTCAGCATATTACGAATGTATTCGTCGGAATCCAGACCCAGGCCGGTTTCGTTTTTGATTTCGATGATGAATTCTTCCAGCACCTCATCAACCATGCCTGAGCTAATCGGCCCGAGCTGAGCCATGTTCGAACCGATCAATTGCACTTCTTTCGGTCCCATGTGCTTCAACACCGAGGCGGCTCTATCCTGTCCCACCGCCAATAGCAGCAGCGAAGCCCGTTGTGCATGCGTTAATTTCTCTTGCTCAGCCATCGTCTTTTAACCAGGTTTTGATCACTTGCGCGACCAATTTAGGATCTTCGTCGATCAGTTTTTGGACATATTCCAAACGTTTTTCGTAGCTTTGTGGGGCTTCGAGTAACAATAAATCTTCCACACCAGTGGTGATGGTGCGCACTTCGCCGGTTTCCTCATCGACCGAGACCGCGACAGCCACCGGCTTGCCGGTCTCATCGAAACGCACCACACCACCGGTTGCTTCCGCGATTGCCTTGGCTTGTTCAAGCGCTTCTAACTGTTCTTCCTTGGCAATCAGGGTGCGCAGACCTGGCCGCAATACCCCCATGATCAGCAGCAAGACGACAGCAACCGCGGCCAACTGTTTCAGCGCACTGGCAAACCAGGGTTGTTCCCAGATAGGTTCGGAAGGTACTTCTTCCATTGCATCGGGCAATCTGAACGCGACATTGGTTACCGTCACCTGATCGCCGCGGCTATTATCATAACCGACGGCCTGTTTGACCAAGTCGCGAAGTTGATTCAGATCTTCTTGCGAGTATGCAACTAGCGTAGCTTTACCGTCGGCTTGCACCACTTTTTTATCGTCAACCACGACCGCCACCGACAAGCGGCGTAAGGCACCGGTGGCGAGTCTAGTATGGGTAATGGTTTTATCCAATTCGTAATTACGGGTGGCGGTTTTGTTGGACGAGCCGGAACCGGATTCCGCGGCAGCTTGTTTTTCCTGGCCGCTGGCGACTTCCGGAGCGGTACCCGTTGGTGGAGGTTGATTTGATAAGGCTCCGGGCACACCTTGCACTTTGGATAAGGAGTTATTTTCTTCCTGAGTTTGCTCGCTACGTAGGGCCGGCAAATCCGGGTTAAACATTTCCTGGGTTTTTTCGGTGACGGTAAAGTCGACGTCGGCGGAAATTTGCGCCCGCATGCCGTCACCGCCTACCAGTGGCGTCAGGATGTTTTCGATCCGTCCACGCAGGTGTTCTTCTATATTTTTCTTATATTCGAATTGCTTGCTGGACAAGGACATATCTTCGCCGCCTTCCTTGCTGTTCAACAAACGACCTTTTTGATCCACGACCGTCACTTGACTGGCTTCCATTAACGGTACGCTGGAGGCAACCAAATGGATGATGGATTCGATTTGCTCTTTTTCGAGGGTGCGGCCTTGATACAGCTCCACCACCACCGAGGCACTTGGTTTTTTTCGTTCGCGGACAAATACCGATTGGACCGGAATAGCCAGCAACACTTTCGCGGATTTGACGTTTTGGATGGTTTGAATAGTCAGCGCAATTTCGCCTTCCAACGCTCTTTGAAAACGCATTTGCTCGACATTCTTGCTGGCGCCGAAGCCATTGTCTTTGTCCAACAACTCGTAGCCCAAGCTGGCGCTACGCGGCAGCCCTTGCGCCGCCAATTGCAGTTTCAATTCCCGGACACTATCCGCCGGCACCATGATTGCGCCGGAGCCGGTTTCAACTTTGTAATCCACATTCAATTTAGTCAACGCGTCGAGAATTTCAGCAGAATCTTTTTCGGCGACGCCGGAAAACAGTAAATCGTAAGACGGGGCCTGCGACCACAACACCACGGCCACGCCCATCGCAACGCTGAATGCCAAGCCCAACATTAGAACAAGCTGACGAAGCATCGGCATTTTGCTCAGGCTTTTCAAAGCAGGGTGCATTTTGTCGGCGTTTGCCATACTTGATTGGCTATGGGCCTCCATCGGTAGATTTCTGTCTAGTTCGCTCATGGCTTATATTCCGCTAGCCTACATTGACATGCCCATCACGTCCTTATAAGCATCCACCAGTTTGTTACGCACCTGGAGCATGGCCTGAAAAGAAACGCTGGCTTTTTGCGAGGCAATCATCACTTCCGCCAAACTGACG
>Ga0123395_1029402_pt1 | contig 13093 bp, 9 predicted proteins | sample T10HHNH4metaT_FD_89923 | JGI IMG/M metagenome (GOLD analysis project Ga0123395, IMG submission 89923) | Methane-oxidizing artificial microbial communities from Washington, USA to study methane cycling - T10-HHNH4 metaT (Metagenome... ... | reverse complement strand
TCTCTACCGCGCTACGCGATATGTCGTAATAGGCGGCGATCCGCTCGTAATTCCAATGGTGAAATTTGTGCAACACCAGAATTTGCCTGCGCCGTTCGGGTAATTGCTCAAGCGCTGCCAACATCAATGCCAGTTCTTGTTGATCGGAAGCTTGCTGTTCAGGCGTCGGGGTATCGTCCGGCAAATTCTCCAGCAGTGGTCTATCGTCGTCCGTATCGGCCGTTTTTGGTTCGTCGGCGCGTTGACGAACACGCTCTTTGCGTAGATGATCCAGTGCCAGGTTTTTTGCGATTTGGTACAGAAATGGCCGTGGGTAGCTTATGTCTTGGTTTTCTAGGGCGTGCAGCATTTTTATGTAAGCTTCATGCGCCAGATCTTCGGCGGTTTGCGGGCAGCCGACGATGCCGAAAATAGTGTGAATCAGCGAATCGCGATGGCTGAGAAATAAATCGTCGATGTTGAAGGCGAGGCTGTTCATAGCGAAGACGCATGTGACGTACTTGGAACCAGGTAGAATCGATCTACAGCAAAATCCGAACCAAAATTAAATAGTGTTGATTTTGAAAGATAAAATGACATATCACGTTGCGGCAGGGTGTGGCATATGCCGTTTTTATGCGTGAAATGCCTGATTTATTCACAATCAGAGTGGCCAGGACAAGAGAGTTGGAAGTGCTTATATCTACACACTTTTTCTGCGAAAACTGCTAGTCTTATCACCTCGATTAAGCGGGTGGGGCTGAGCTTGGAACAGGATATAACAACAGATCTGCGGGTGTTGGAAAGTCATTTGGACGGTATGCTCAACCGCGTCCAACACAACAGCCTGACCTTAAAGCGATTGCAAAGCTTTGAAATGCGTTTGCTGGGGCTTAGTTCGCTGGCGGAAATGATCGAGTTCATTCTGGGTGAAGCCAAGGCGCTGTTCGATTTGGACGTGATCAGCTTGTGTTTGATTGACCCTAAAAACGAGATCGCCAGTTACCTGGACGTGGATAATTATAATTTTCGGGACAGGGAAGGGCTGTTTTTAGCGAGTAGCGAATGGCAATTGCGGCATAGTTTTGGTTTGTCCGATCAGCCGTTTCTGGGCAGCTATCAAACCACGATTTGCGAGAAGTTTTTCTCCGAATCGAATCAACAAAAACCGGCGTCTGTGGTGATTGCGCCGCTGATTCGCCGGGATAGGTATTTGGGGTCTTTGAACCTGGGTAGTTACCATAACGAGCGCTTCATGCAAGGCATGGCCACCGATTTTGTCGAGCATATCGCTTCGGTGATCAGCATTTGTCTGGAAAACAATTTAAACGTAGAGACCATGCGGCGTACCAGCTTGGTCGATCCCTTGACCGGTGTGAATAATCGGCGTTTCCTGGAACAGCGTATAGAGGAAGAACTAGATCGCAGTCAACGCAATCGGGAGCCATTGTCCTGTCTATTTCTGGATATCGATTTTTTCAAACGTATCAACGACGGTTTTGGACATCAGGCCGGCGATCATGTACTGGCTGTCGTCGCTGGCATCATCAAGAAATTGCTGCGCAATAACGATGTGCTGGCGCGCTATGGAGGTGAGGAGTTCGTGGCCTTGCTGTCGCAAAGTGACGAAAGTACGGCCTCGGAAATCGCTGAGCGGATTCGATTGAGTATTGCCAATTTGCAGGTGGAGTATGGCGAGCAAGCTATTCCGGTGACTATTTCAATTGGTGTTGCTACTTATCAACCCAGCCGGGCACAAAAAAAACCGGTTACCGAGATTGCGTTGCAATTGGTGCAAACCGCCGATGCTGCCTTGTACGAAGCCAAACGCAAAGGCAGAAACCGTATTGAGAATGGTGGTTTGGTGTTGGTCACGGTGCCCGTTTAGTTGTAACCGTTGGGATTGTTTTTCTGCCAGCGCCAGGTATCGGTCATCATTTGTTTTAAATCCCGCTCGGCTTTCCAGCCAATTTTTGCTTCCGCCAAGCTCGGATCAGCGTAGCAGGCTGCAACATCGCCGGCTCGGCGTGGCGCGATTTTGTAGGGCACTGCCTGACCGGTTACGTCGGTAAAGGTGTTGACCATGTCCAACACGCTATAACCGTTGCCGGTTCCTAAATTTATCGCATCACAAATAGCGGTATCGGCAGTTTTTCCAAGCAGATATTGCAAGGCTTTGATATGGCCTTGCGCCAGATCTACGACATGGATGTAATCGCGCACGCCGGTGCCGTCCTTGGTGGGGTAGTCATTGCCGAACACCGACAGGACCGGCAACTTACCGATGGCGACTTGCGATAAAAACGGCATCAGATTATTGGGGATGCCGTTCGGGTCTTCACCTATCAAACCGCTGCTGTGGGCGCCGATAGGGTTGAAGTAACGCAGTATTGCAAACTGCCAGGGCTGGCTGTTGCCGTTCAAGCTGTCTGCATTGCCGACATCACGCAGGATTTCCTCGATAAACAGTTTGGTACGGCCATAAGGGTTGGTGGCTTGCAACGGAAAGCTTTCCAGAATCGGTACGCTGTGCGGATCGCCGTATACGGTCGCTGACGAGCTGAACACCAATCTTTTCACCGCAAACTCTTGCATTGTTTCCAGCAATACTTGCGTGCCGTAGATATTGTTGCGGTAATAGCTCAAGGGTTGCTGGCAGGATTCGCCGACGGCTTTCAGGCCGGCGAAATGAATCACCGCATCGATTTTATGTGCCTTAAAAATCTCGCGCAACGCCGCTTGATCGGTAATGTCGGCTTGATAAAAACCGGACTTTTGTTCGGTAATGGTTTCGATGCGTTTCAGCGATTCGATTTTGCTGTTGCTGAGGTTATCCACCACGATGACCTCGAAACCGTTATTCAGTAGTTCTACGCAGGTATGGCTACCGATATAGCCCGCACCGCCCGTCACCAAAATTGTGTTTTGCATCGTTGTGTTCCGTGGTTAGCGTTCGAGGATGTCTAGTCCTGCTTCGTCCGAGACGACACGCGGCAGACTTGCGTCGGGGTCGCGGCGCAGGCCGGTAAAATCGAACAAGCTGGCGTCGGCCATTTGCGAAGGTGCGATATTTTGCAGGCTGGCGAAAATGGTTTCGATACGGCCGGGGAATTGTTTATCCCAACCGTTCAGCATTTGCTTCATCGCCTTGCGTTGCAGGTTTTCTTGAGAACCACACAGATTGCAGGGGATGATAGGGAATTGCTTGAAAGCCGCGAAGCGGTTGATGTCTTTTTCCCGGCAGTAAGCTAGCGGGCGAATCACGATGTTTTGTTTATCGTCGCTGAGCAGTTTCGGCGGCATGGCTTTTAGCTTGCCGGCGTAGAACATGTTCAGGAAAAAGGTCTCGATGATGTCGTCGCGGTGATGCCCTAGGGCGATCTTAGTGATCTTATGTTCCTTGGCAAACCCGTACAGTGTGCCGCGCCTTAACCGAGAACAAAGGCTGCAAGTGGTTTGGCCTTCAGGGATGATGCGCTTGACGATGCTGTAGGTATCGTGCTCGATGATGTGGTAGGGCACGCCTATCGATTGCAGATATTCGGGCAGAACATGTTCAGGGAAGCCCGGCTGTTTCTGATCCAGATTGACGGCAATTATCTCGAAATTAATCGGCGCGGTTTTCTGCAAATTCAGCAGAATGTCCAACATCGTGTAGGAGTCTTTGCCGCCGGACAGGCAAACCATCACCTTGTCGTCGGGTTCTATCATATTGAAATCTGCGATGGCTTCGCCAACGCAGCGTCTCAGGCGTTTTTGCAGTTTGTTAAACTGGGTGCGGGATTTGTGTTCTGGATCTGACATGGATGTTGGAAAGGCGGCTAAAGGGACGTTTAGCCGCGCTTAAATTAGCCGTTATAGCGTTGGAAAATCAGCGTGGCGTTAGTGCCGCCGAAACCGAAGCTGTTGGACATGATGGTGTTCAGCGTGACGTTATCCCGATATTCTCTAACTATCGGAATGCCCGCCGCACCAGGGTCAAGCTGGTTGATATTGGCCGACGCGCTCAGGAAATTTTCTTCCATCATCAGTATGGAATAAATGGCTTCGTTGACGCCGGCCGCACCCAAAGCATGTCCGGTCAGGGATTTGGTTGAGCTAACGGCTGGTACGCCATCAGCACCGAATACTTCGCGCATCGCTTCCAGTTCACGGGTATCGCCAACCGGGGTGCTGGTACCGTGCGCGTTGATATAGTCAATTTTGTCGTGTACGGTCGCCAGGGCTTGTTGCATGCAGCGGACTGCGCCTTCGCCGGACGGCTGTACCATGTCGTAGCCATCGGACGTGGCGCCATAGCCGACCAACTCGGCGTAGATTTTGGCGCCGCGCGCTTTGGCGTGTTCCAGTTCTTCGATTACCAGCACGCCGCCGCCGCCGGAGATGACGAAGCCGTCGCGGGTTTCGTCGTAGGGGCGCGAGGCCGTGGCTGGCGTGTCATTATACTTTGAAGACAGTGCGCCCATCGCGTCGAACATCACCGACATAGTCCAGTGCAGTTCTTCGCCGCCGCCAGCGAAAACGACGTCTTGTTTGCCCAATTGAATCAATTCCATGGCGTGGCCGATGCAGTGGGCGCTGGTAGCGCAAGCGGAACTGATGGAGTAATTGACACCTTTGATTTTAAAAGGCGTCGCCAGACAGGCGGTATTGGTACTGGACATGGCGCGCGTCACCATGTACGGACCGACTTTTTTTACGCCTTTGGAGCGGAGAATGTCGGCAGAATCGACCAAGTTGGACGTTGATGGTCCGCCGGAACCCATCACTAAGCCGGTACGGATATTGGAAACTTGCGACGCTTCCAGGCCTGAGTCGGCAATAGCTTGCTCCATTGCCAGATAGTTGTAAGCTGCACCATCGCCCATAAAGCGTTTCACTTTACGGTCTATCGCTTCATCCAGGTCGATGTTGACCGGGCCGTGCACATGGCTGCGAAAGCCCATCTCTGCATAGACCGGCGCATGAACGATACCGGAACGGCCGGTTCTCAAGGAATCGACCACTTCGTCACGGTTGTTGCCGATGCTGGAAACTATCCCTAAACCTGTTACCACTACGCGTTTCATGATGGTTTCCTTAGAAATCTTGGGTGGACGTAAACAAGCCGACTCGCAAATCGGTCGCTTCGTAGATTTGTTTGCCATCGACTTCCATCGTGGCATCGGCGATGCCCATGACCAGCTTGCGTAAAATCACACGTTTCAAGTCGATTTTATAAGTGACTTTTTTGGCTGTCGGTAGCACCTGACCGGTGAATTTAACTTCGCCGCAACCTAGCGCACGGCCTTTGCCGGGACCGCCGAGCCAACATAAATAGAAACCGACCAATTGCCACATCGCGTCTAAACCAAGACAGCCAGGCATGACCGGGTCGCCTTGAAAATGGCAGTCGAAAAACCATAATTCGGGCGTAATATCCAACTCGGCAATGATTTCGCCTTTGCCGTATTTGCCGCCTTCATCGGAAATATGGACGATGCGGTCCATCATCAGCATATTGGGAAGCGGTAGCTGCGCGTTGGTCGGACCGTATAATTCGCCTCGGCCGGACATTAATAATTCGTCGCGCGTGAAACTGTGCTGCTTCTCCATCTTGATTTTTACCTGGTTGGTGGGTTCAAAAACTGCGGCATTATCTAATAACCGGCTTAAAAAATCAGCTCAATTTTTCATCCGGGCGTTACCTCGCGCAACAGATCGTCGAGCTTTAAGCTGTCGCGTTGCAGCCGCTGCTGGTAGATCAAGCTATACATCAACACCGATGCCACATAACCCCGCGTCTCTTTATAAGGTATGGTTTCGATCCAGATGTCGGCTGGTAGCTTGCGGTTTTCCGGCAGCCAGCGCTTCACTTTGTTGGCGCCGGCATTATAGGCAGCGGTGGCCAATGCGACGTGGCCATTGAATTGGCGCAGGAGTTTTTTGAAATAAAACGCGCCGTATTTGACGTTGAGCTCGGGTTTAAACAGGCTGTAGTCGCTATCCCAACTATCGCGTAAGTCTGCGGCGATTTGTCGGCCGGTGTTTGGCATGACCTGCATCAAACCTTTAGCGCCAGCCGGCGAGTCGGCCAATTCATCGAACGCGCTTTCCTGGCGGATCAAACCCAAAATTAAACCCGGATCCAATTGTTGTGAGGCGGCGTTGCTTTGGATTGCCTGGATATATGCCAATGGAAAACGCAGATTCACATCGTCCCAATGGTTGGCCTTGGCTATCGTGGCAATTGCCAGGGCCGGACAATTCGCTTGTTGTGCCAGTTTTGCCGCCACTGGTAATTGACTACTGTCGAGTTTGGCTATCGCGTACCACCATTGGCGTTTGGCTTCCGGTTTTCTGTCGATAGCCAGTAGTTCAGAAAACACCTGAAAATCCAGTCGATTTTGTAAAGTCTCGAGGTTCTCGATGGATACCGCCAACGGTCTATCGACTAGCTCGATGGCTTGCCTTAATTTGCCGGCCGCCAGAAAACCGTAAAAACTGCGATTTTTTGCCAGCTGTTGAAACAATGTATTGGCTGCTGCGCTCTGACCCGTTTCCGCCAAACCGCGAGCTTGCCAGTACTGCCATTTTTCCCGAGATCTTTCTTCGTCGTTCAGGCCGGCAATAGCGGTAGCGACATCTGGCCAGTTTTGTGCGTTCAATGCGGCTCTGACCCGCCATTCTCGTGCCGATTCGTCGCTATTTTCCAGTCGCGACAAACGGTCGTAAGCGCGACTATCGTGTTTTAAGGCCAACGCGATAGCTATGCGTTTTTCGATAAAAGCGGCCGTTGCCGGCGCAAAAGAGATTTGCGATTTAAGGCTATCCCAAGCCGTCATAGCCGCTTCAACGTTGGTTTCCAGCCAGCGGTCAATCGCATGGGCAAACAACTCACCTGCGTGTTCGGGGTATTCGCGCCAGCCAGTCTCCGATGCAACGCTTTCAGGCTGCCGGTGCAGCTTCAACCAGGTGTTGGCCAGATTGAGTTCCGCGCCGCTGAAAAATCGGGTCAAGGAGCTTGCAAGGCTTTGATTGTCACGCTTGAGTGCGGCGTGAAATCGTTGGTTTATCAGTTCATTATTGAAATACGGCGATGTTTTATAAACGTCGAACAAGGCATCGCAATTATCCGGTTGGGTTTTACCACTTAACCATAAGGCGCGGGCCTGATTGAATGCTTCCAAAGTTTGGCCGGTTTGGAATTGAGCCAGGCCGGCGTAGCATTGCAGCTCGGGATCGTCACTGCCTTGGTAATAGTTCAACAGCACTAGCCACTGTTGCTTTTTACCCAAAGCCAGCAACCACTTTTGCCGTAGCCCGGCCGCGTAACGGCTGGCGGCGTGGTCGTTTAAAAACTGTTTGATGTCGGTATCGGCATCCAGATGATTTTTTAGCCATTGGTATTGCAGATAAGGATACAGCGGGTAGCCTTTTAGGCCAGAAGCCAGCGCGAAATATTCGGCATCGCGATTCTGGTCAAGCGCTTGCTCGGCGCGCAAAAATTGCTGACGTTGGGCGGCTAAAGAGATTTCATCCGCCTGGGGACTGTTCGGCAAAACGCCGGTCAGAGCGGCAAGCATTAAAAAACACGGGATAAAATGCATATCAATTTCCACGACAGCCGAGACTAAACACTGAGCAAGAAGTTTTTGCAAAGTGGGTCGGGCCATTATAATCGTTAAACTTCATCGAATTCGTTTCATTACTTTGAAAACATCACACCGCGCGGCGCAAGCCGAATATTCCTGGCAGTACATCTACAGCATCGCTAAGCAGCATAAAAAACAACTGATCAACGGGCATTTAGTCGCCATATTGGCAACCGTTGCCAGCGTACCGGTGCCCTTATTGATGCCCTTATTGGTAGACGAGGTTTTGCTCAACCATCCGGGCGTAGTGCTGAATAGTCTCAACCCCTGGCTGCCGGGCGAGTGGCGGCAACCCATTGTTTATATCGCCATTATTTTGCTGGTCAGCTTGCTGTTGCGCTTGTTTGCCTTGATTCTTAACATTATGCAGACCAGGCAGTTTTCCAATATTGCCAAGGATGTGATCTTTCGTATCCGCGAAAGTTTGGTGAAGCACTTGCAACATATTTCGATGTCCGAATATGAAAGCCTGGGCAGCGGTACGGTCAGCTCGCACATGGTGACCGACTTGGACACACTGGATAATTTTATCGGCACCACGATCAGTAAATTACTGGTGGCGGTCCTGACCGTGTTCGGCACAGCGTTGATTCTGCTGTGGATGCATTGGCAGCTGGGTTTGTTCATTATCTTTTTAAATCCGCTGGTGATTTATCTGGCCAGGGCGGTTGGCTCCAGGGTCAAGGAATTAAAAGCCAACGAAAACAAGGCCTACGCGATATTCCAGCAAGCTTTGAGCGAAACCCTGGAAGCGATCCATCAAATCCGCGCCAGCAACCGCGAAGAGCACTATTGTCGGCAATTGATAGGCAGCGCGCTGGCGGTGAAAAATCACTCGACCATCTATGCCTGGAAAAGCGACGCGACGGTGCGTCTAAGCTTTTTGACCTTCTTATTCGGCTTCGACATATTCCGCGCCACTGCGATGCTGATGGTGTTGTATTCCAACCTGACCATAGGCGAGATGCTGGCGGTATTCGGTTATCTCTGGTTCATGATGGCGCCGGTGCAGGAGATACTGAGTATTCAGCAGTCATTTTATGCCGCCAAAGCGGCGCTGGCCCGCGTTAATCAGCTGACCCTATTGCAGCGCGAACCCTATTATCCGCATTTGCAAAACCCGTTTACCGGGCGTAAAACCGTGTCGGTCAGCGTTAAGAATCTGCATTTTAGTTATAAAGACGAACCGGTACTGAACGGTATTAATCTCACCATTCCGGCCGGCGAGAAAATCGCATTGGTTGGCGCCAGCGGCGGCGGCAAGTCTACTTTGGCACAAACCCTGATCGGCCTATATCCGCCGGGCAGCGGTATGATTTATTTCGACGGCGTGCCACTGGATCGGATAGGCTTGGACGTCGTGCGCGAGCACGTCGCCACAGTATTGCAGCATCCGGCCTTGTTAAACGATACGATACGCGCCAACCTGACCTTGGGCCGGGAGATTGCCGACCCGGAATTGTGGCGGGCCTTGGAGATTGCGCAAATGAAGCTCACAGTCGAGGAGCAGCCGCAAGGGCTGGATACTGTGGTGGGTAGACAAGGCATGCGTTTATCCGGCGGCCAACGACAACGTCTGGCCATCGCCCGGATGATAGTCAGCCAGCCGGCGGTGGTGATTCTCGACGAAGCCACGTCGGCGTTGGATAGCGAAACCGAGTATAAACTGCACCAAGCCCTGAGCACCTTTCTGGAAGGCCGCACGACCATCATTATTGCCCATAGACTCAGTGCCGTGAAACAGGCCGATCACGTGTATGTCTTCGAACAAGGCCAGATTTGCGAACAAGGCAAACACGATTCCTTGATACAACAAAACGGCTTGTACGCCAAACTTTACGGTGATTACCAATAGTGTCGGAATTATACGATTTACACAGTCATTCCACCGCGTCCGACGGCGCTTTGTCGCCCACCGAGCTGGTACTACGTGCCCGACAACAGGGTGTGACAGCGCTGGCCTTGACAGATCACGACACGACTGCCGGCTTAGACGAGGCTACTCAAGCCGCCGCACAAGCGGGCATCCGCTTGATTCCCGGCATCGAATTGTCGGCCAGTTTTGAAAGCCATTGTTTGCACATTGTCGGTTTAAACATCGATCCGCAGCATCCGGGCTTAGTCGAAGGTATTGCCAAGCAACAACTGATTCGCGACCAACGCGCGCAAAAAATTGCCGAAAAATTGGCGAAGAAGGGCATAGCCGATGCCTATCCAACCTTAAGACAAATCGCCGGTAACGGCGAAATCACCCGCCTGCATTTTGCAGATTTTCTGGTTAATCAAGGTTTTGTCGAAACCCAGCAGGACGCATTTGATCGTTATTTGAGCAAGGGCAAGCCCGCTTATGTGCCGACTGTTTGGGCCAGTCTGGCCGATTGCGTCGGCTGGATACGGGCGGCGGGCGGCGTGGCGGTGTTGGCGCATCCGCTGCGCTACAAACTCAGCAGCAAATGGATCAACAAGGCCTTAATCGCTTTTAAGGCCGCTGGCGGTCAGGGGATAGAAGTGGTGACCGGGCGGGCCAGCATCGACGATATTCGCTTAAGTTATTTGCATGCCAGCAAACATCAATTGCATGCGTCGATGGGTTCGGATTTTCATGCGCCGGGTAATCAATGGCTGGAACTGGGGCGTCTGGCGGCCTTGCCGGACGGCGCTGCGCCGGTTTGGCAGTTATTTTAACCAGGCGGTTTTGGATAATCAGGCGTAAACAGCTGGGAGAATTCGTCGGCGGGCAAGGGTTGATTCCAATAAAACCCCTGCGCTTTACGGCAACCGAGTAGATGCAGTTGCTCGGCTTGCTCCTTGGTTTCCACACCTTCGGCCAAGGTCAGCAGACCCAACGTATCGCCCAATTGCAGGATGGCTTTGACGATAGCGGTGTCTTCGGCTTTGCCTGAGGTTAAATCCCGGATAAACGATTGATCGATTTTTAGTTTGTTCACCGCAAAGCGCTTTAAATAACTGAGCGAGGAATAACCGGTGCCGAAATCATCGATGGCAAAGCTGACCCCCAAGGCGCGCAACTGGGCAATCGTATTGATGACAGCATTGGTGTCGAACATCAATACCGATTCGGTTAATTCCAACTCTAAATAATGCGGTTCCAGGCCGGATTCAGCCAGCGCGGTTTGCACCGATTCCAGTAAGTTGCCGCGTTTAAACTGTAGGGCGGAGATGTTGACGGTAACCAGTAGTTTCATGCCGGCGTCGTGCCAAATCTTGTTTTGCTTACAGGCTTCGCGTAATACCCAGTCGCCTATCGGTACGATCATGCCATTGTCTTCGGCGATAGGAATGAACTTGGCCGGCGGAATCATCGGACTGTTTTCCGGTTGCCAGCGCAGCAAGGCTTCCGCACCGATCACCGTATTGTTGTGTATGGAATATTGCGGCTGATAATGCAAGCGAAGTTCTTTGCGCTTCAAGGCCATGCGTAGGCCATTCTCGATATTCATCCGCTCGATTGAAGCCAGGTTCATATCGTTGGAAAAGAAGCGGAAGGTATTGCGGCCTTCGTTTTTTGCCGAATACATCGCCGTGTCGGCTTTGTTGAGTAAACCGTGAAAATTCAGGCCGTCATTGGGGTATAAACTGACGCCTATGCTGAAGGAGGTGCAAAGGGTCACACCTTCGATGACAAAGGGTTGTGTCAGTTGATCGAGAATTTTCAGCACAATTTGCGTGATCGCGTCGATGTCGGGAATGTCGGTGAGGATAATGATGAATTCATCGCCGCCTTGCCGGCAAACCGTGTCCACCTCGCGCACACATTGCACCAGGCGCTCTGCTATGCCTTGCAGCAAGCGGTCGCCGACGTCGTGCCCCATCGTATCGTTAATATTTTTAAAATGATCCAGGTCCAGAAACAGCAGGCCAACCAGGGTGTTGTTACGCACGGCATGGGCCATGGCCTGGTCGAAGCGGTCGCGCAACAAGGTGCGATTGGGCAGATTGGTGAGCGGATCGTGACGTGCCAGATATTCGATCTGGGCTTCAGCGGCCTTGCGCTCGGTAATGTCCGAAAAAATGCCGATGTAATGGCTGATGACGCCATGGGTGTTGTACATCGCGGAAATACCCAGCCAGGCCGGATAGGTCTCGCCGTTCTTGCGGGTATCCCAAATTTCGCCTTGCCAATAGCCGTTTTCGCGCAAGGCCTGCCAGATGCGTTGATAGTGGTTGAGGTCAAGATGACGTGCATCGAGAATTGAGGGCGTTTGCTGTAGCACTTCTTCGGCTCTGTAACCGGTAATAGTCGTGTAGGCCTGATTGCTGGACACGATGCGGGTATCCGGATCGCACAGGAAAATCGCCTCGCCGCTGTTCTCGAACACTTTGGCCAGCAAATTCAGGCGTTCGGCTGCGGTTTTACTATCGGTGATGTCGGTGTGGGTGCCCAGCATGCGCACCGGCTGATTATTGGCGTCGCGCTCGACGATACTGCCTATCGATAATATCCATTTCCAACTGTCGTCGGCGCAACGCTGCCGGTATTCCAGGCGATATTCTGCCAGTTCCCCGGCGATGTACTGCTGGTAAGTGTCGGAAACGCGTTGCCGGTCATCAGGATGCAAGCGCATTATCCAGCTGTCGATAGTAGCGTCGAAATTCGCGGGGTCGTAGCCGAGCATGCTGGCGTATTCCGCGTTGGTGATCATATTTCCGGTTTGTGGATTGAGATCATAAAAACCTTGTTTGGCTGCCTGCATGGACAGCCGCAAGCGTTCCTCGCTATCGGCGAGGGCTTGCTGTGTGCTGCGCATTTCGGTGATGTCGTGCGCCAGGCCGTTCACTGCAACCACACGACCGTGATCGTCGAGCATAGGTGACTCATTGAGGCTGAGCACACGCAGACTGCCATCCTTACTACGCACTTCCACTTCGTAGTTCGGTGGTTTGATGCCCGCCAGGCATTGCTCGGTGTAGGTTCTGGCAAGCCGATTGATCGGGTTGTTGGTCGCGATATCGAAACAGTCGCAATATAGTTCGTCGGGTTTGTAGCCGAGGATATGCTCCACTGAAGGACCTAGATAAGTAAAAATACGCTCGGTATCGTGGGAATACAGAAAGTATTCGTTACCGATGCTTTCCACCAAATCCCGGAAGCGTTGTTCGCTTTGCTTGAGTAGACTTTGTTGTTCTATAAGGCTTTGCGTGGTGCGGTGCGAACGCAACACATAGCTGATGCGATGCGGCAACAGCGGCCATTGGATGGGTTTGCCGATAAAATCGGTAGCACCCAGCCGAAAGGCGTCTTCCACTGCTTGCGTATCCTCGATAGCCGTCATCATGACAATCGGTACATTTTTGTCGCTGGCTGCACGCATGCCTTGCAAGCAAGTGAAACCATCCATCTCCGGCATCATCACGTCCAGCAGAACCAAATCCGGCTCCGCTGCATAAATTGTTCCAGTCCGGCCCGGCCGTTTTCGGTTTCGATCAGTTCGTAGCCGTCGGCTTGCAACATTTGCCTG
>Ga0123395_1092918_pt1 | contig 13332 bp, 8 predicted proteins | sample T10HHNH4metaT_FD_89923 | JGI IMG/M metagenome (GOLD analysis project Ga0123395, IMG submission 89923) | Methane-oxidizing artificial microbial communities from Washington, USA to study methane cycling - T10-HHNH4 metaT (Metagenome... ... | reverse complement strand
GTTTTGATCAGAATAAAACTAATTGCTGGCTTCTTCTTTTATTTCTATGAAATCTTTTATAAAAACGGGTTTTCCAGAAGCTGAAAATCCTTCAAGTGTCACTTCATATTTTCCTGATACATCAGAAGCATAAAATTTACTATTTGATGTTTTGCTCAAATCAATGTTTGGCTGCCATAGAAGCTGATGTCTGTAATCTGGAATTCTTACGTTCTTATTGCTTATGTAATCAGGACTAAAATAGTTTTTCTTTACCTGAGGTCTTAAAATTTCTGGCCTAACAATAAATTTTCCTTTGAGTTTAGTATCATAATCACCATTTTTTGTTGTGAACGAAACGATTCCATTAAAAGATTTTGAGCCATAATAATAAATTCCTCGCACTACATTTACTTTAAAAAGACTCTTAGGATTAAAGGCAAAAAACTCATTTAAGTCTTCAATAATTAATCCATCAACAATAATCATGGTTGGTAATGCCGATTCATAATTATCATTATTGTCAAAAACATGAATGGAGTAAATATTATCGTTTTTTCGATAGTAAACACCTTTTAGGATTTCTGTAATTGTTTCCTCGATATTTGGGAATCGCGTAAAATCATCTAATATAAATTCTTCAGATTTTGCTCCGAAAAAAGGAAGAGCTATTGCCGGTGATATTACGCTATCTTTTTTGACATCATAATAAGCATTTTCAACTTGAGTCGAAATTAAGCGGTCAGTGATATTTTGTTTGAAATCTGAATTGAATTGAACGACAGGAAAAGTTAAATTAGAAAAATCTACGTCCTTTTGTTTATCAATTTCAATTACATAATCTTCTTTGCCGCTTTCAAGAACTTGAACGATAATATTTGAATTTGAGTTCTCTTTTTCTAAAATAACAATGAATTTGCCTTGATCATCGGTTTTTACAATTTTCAGGTCGGCATTTTTTCCAACAATAGAAAGTGCTACTTTTTTGTTTTTAATTTCAGCATTTGCCGAAGATATTTTTCCTGTTATGATTTCACCTCGCAATTCAGGCAATACAAATTGGCCGCTTGTGATTTCGCCATTTTGGTAGGTTTTACCGCTAAAAATTGCTTTGTTTTGAACTAAAAAACCATCTGTTTTTCTAACGGACAAAGTATAATTTCCTTTTGTAAATTCGTCAGAATTTGATTTGACATTTAGTTCAATCAAATCTCGTGTATTGTAAGATTTGTTTTTTATATCAAATGAAATATTGCTGTTGTTTACAGTTTCTGAAGAAACGGAATTGTACGAAACTGTACTGCCACTTGGATTTTCTTTATACGGATTTACAATGTAAATATCGGTAGAAAAATAATCCGGTACAGTTTTATTAAGCATCCAGTTTGTATAACCAATCAATTTGTAGCTTCCGGTTTCCAATGTGGTTGGAATAAAAAAGTCACCATTTCCTGTTGCTTTATCAAGAAACAATTTATGTGCAAAAACCGTTTTTTTATTATTGTCAATTAACTGTACGTAAGCTATTTTGCTGAAAATTGAAGCAGTATTTGCTAGTTTGTCGATACAGAATAATTTGTATTGCAAAGTTTCGCCTGTCAAAAAAGAATTTGCATTTGTGCTGATATAAATTGACTCATTAATTTTTTTGTCAACTTCATTCAGTTCATTTACAGAATTGTTTTTTTGAGCAAATACAATCTGCTGGCTGCTAAAAGCGAGCGCTAGATATAATATGTATTTTAGTCTATCCAAAATGGTGGTTTTACGTTTGATGAAAATGAAGTACAGTCTCCGCATTCTACTGGATACAAAATATAGTTATTGGGTAATTCTGTCGGATAAAAGACTTTAATGCCGCTGGCCAATAAATTTAATATTACATCTCCTTGACATTCCAGTAATGGATCTTGGCTAAAGCAGTATTTGAATATATATTCTCCTCTAGAAATATCTGGAATTGGAGAAGGACATTCATATTGGTATTCTGGGAATGGCTGGCCATTTAGCAAGTCAGTGAAATTGAAAAAAATCCTTTTTTCAGAATATGACGACACATCAAAATAACCAATAACTTTTTCCTTTGGATTAGCAACTGATTGAATGTTGCCGTAAAAAAATCCTGGCTGTGTTTGTGATAAGATGCTTCCTATATTAGATATCTCTTTTAATGTTGCGAAAAAAGTATGTGCAGCAAGATTTTGCACATATTGTTTTACCAATATGCTGTATCTGTTTCTTATAATAGGATCAGTACTGGCAATAAATCGAACAGGGAAATTGATTACCTTATCTTCAGATAAATCGCTTGTGCTGGTTAAAATCAGTTCGTTTGAACTTTGGCTTAAGTAGCAAATTCTTGCTTCAGTTGTTCTGTCCTCAAAAACCACTTTTCCTGGAGGATTAGAACCAGGAGCAAAAAAAACAGGGACAGCTTTTTGAGCATACCATTTTGGTGCTACAACTTTATAAGCTTCGTCATATTCATATCTGTAATAATGCGAGCTATTTGTAGGATCTGTGCTATTTACAGTGATTTCAATACCAAGCTGATTGTTTTTGGTTTTTGCTTTGGCTTCTACACTTTCAATATTAGTTTGTTGTGGTAGTTTTTCAGTGGTTGAAACATAATCTCTTCCATCCTTAGTGCGAACATGCAATTGATATTGCCTATCTGGAGCGGCCTGAAACGGAGCAACAGAAGTATAATTTTCAGCATTTTGTTTGAAATCGTATTTATTGCCCATATTATCGGTAACAAAAACAGTAGCATTAGTTTCAAAAGTTGGCGTTTTTTCATCAAGCTTATAGGCTCTTGTAACTTTTACTTCATGAGTTTTATTTTGATTTGTGATAGTTGCTTCAATTACAATAACATCTTCATAAGCGCTACTAGATTGGTAATCGTATGGCGTTGTACAACCCAATACCGATAAAAATAAAGTTATTATTAGAAATCTAACTATAAAGACTTTTTTCATAACGGTTAAAATTTAAAATTATAAGTAATAGTTGGTACTGGAACTGCAAAGATTGAGGTTTGATAAGCTTTTACTTGACCATCTTTGGTTACAAAAAAGACTGAATACGGATTGTTTCTGCCCAATACGTTATAGATCGAAATATTCCAGAAACTATGTGCTAATTTCTTAATCTTATGGTTTCCTTCAATGTTTAATCCAATATCTAAACGGTAATAATCAGGTATTCTGAATTTGTTTCTGTCGGTATATAAGGTGTATTCTGCACCACTGTAATAATACTTTCCAATAGGATAAGTGATTGGTCTTCCTGTTTGATATACAAAATTAGAAGAAAAACTGTAACGATGCGTAAACTTGTAATTCATTACAATGCTGAAATCGTGTGGTTTATCAAAATTACTTGGAAAATATTCACCGTTGTTTACTTTTTCATCATTAAACTGACTGTCTAATTTTATGAATGACCTCGAATAGGTGTAACCAATCCAACCATTAAGTCTTCCGATCGATTTTCTTAATAAAAACTCAATTCCATAAGCTTTTCCATCACCTTGAAGTAATTCGGTCTCTAAATTTTGATTTAAAAGAAGCTGCGATCCTACTTTATAATCTAAAATGTTTTTTGAAGTTTTATAATATCCTTCAAGACTTAATTCAAGATCATTGTACTCCAGTTTTTTGAATATACCCAACGAATATTGTAAACCGCTTTCAGGTTTTACATTCAAATCAGATAATTTCCAAGTATCAGTTGGTGCTTGAGTCGTATTGTTTGTGAGCAAATGGATGTATTGGTAGTTTTTGTCGAAACCAGCTTTTACAAAAAGACTTTCGTTAAAAATATAACGCAAACCGACTCTTGGCTCAAAACCACCATTTCGGGTAATTACTTCGTTATTACCATACGTTTTTTGCTCAATTACAGTTGCAGGCGTTTTTGGCACGCCTTCCTGATAAATATTTTGCGTTGATGGGCCAAGAGCCATATAATAAGAATATCGGGCCCCAATATCTAATAATATTTTTTCAGAAATTTGAAATTTATCAGATAAGAAAGCGGCTGATTCCAATCCTTTTTCATTTTCAACAGTAATTGGAGTGACTATTGAGGTTTCTCCATATGGAGACAATTCTCCAGGATTTACTTTATAAAGTTTAGTCGAAACTCCATAAGTTAATTTATGTTTTGCATTAAGCTCGCTGCCAAATTTTAAAACGGCCTGACTTTCGTTTATTTTATATTTTAAAAGAAAAGACTCAGGATTAATAGATTGATATTTAATGCTGTATTTGTACTCACTATTTGTAACATTGAATTCACTATTGTTTTTTTCGTTGAAGGCGTGTTTCCATTTCAATGAAACTAATCTGTTGCTGTATTTAAATAACGAGTCTGGAGTCAAGGTATAAGAATCTTTGCTGTAATAACCTGTTCCTTCAACCGAATTGTTTTTGTTGATTTTATGATTGTATTTGGCAAATAGGTCATAGAAAGAAGCATGGCTGTTTTTTAATCTTTCGTCATCTAAGGTTTTTAAAATCCAATCCGAATAGGTTGCGCGTCCGCCAACTAACAAACTTGCTTTGTCTTTTACAACAGGTACAGAAAGAGTAAGATTGCTGGTTACTGGTCCAATTCCTCCTTCTCCAGAAATCTTTTCGGTATTTCCATTTTTAGAAACAATATCAAAAACAGAAGATAAACGCCCTCCAAATTCAGAAGGAATTCCTCCTTTGTAAATATCAACTTTGTTGATTGTATAAGGATTTATTGAAGAGAAAAAGCCAAAAAGGTGCATAGGATTGTAAATCGTAGCATTGTCCAGTAATACTAAATTTTGATCTTCTTTTCCGCCTCTGACATTGAATCCAGAAGATCCTTCGCCTGCCGTTTTGATACCAGGAATTGTTAATGCAACTTTCAAGACATCTCGCTCTCCAAGAACTAAAGGAATAGTTTTTACGCCTTCAGCTTCAATTGTTGTAACTCCTGTTATGGCAGTTCTAATGTTTTGATTGTCTTTTCCTTTTACTAAAACTTCGTCTAACTGATTGATTTTTTCAATAACAGAAAAATCTAATGTACCATTACTGTAAATCATTATTTTTCTGGAAGTACTGTTGTAAAATAATGATTCAACTTCAATTGTGCTTAGCCCTGTTGGAAGTTTAAAACTATAAAAACCTTCGGCATTGGTGGTCGAAATTATAGCGGTGTTTTTTACTTTGACATTAATATCGGCCAAAGGTTTTCCATCTTTCAGGTCCGTAATATGACCAGATAAAGTATATAAATCCACTTCTGAATCAACAGCTTCTTTTCCAATTAATGCAATTGGAGCTGTTGTTCCGGATTTGTCTTTTTTGACCGAATCATATTGCTGGAAAAAGATTGGAGCATTTGCATCTTTTTTATTGTTTTGAAACTTATCATAAATGATGCTGTTTTTTGTCAATATGATTTTATTCTTACTAATGTAAAAATTAAGCTCAGTATCTTGTAAAACTTTAGACAAAACTTCTTCAATAGTTTTGTTTTGATAATCTCCAGAAATTAATACGTTTTTATCAAACCAATTGTCTTGGAAATAAAACTTGTATGAAGTTGAAGCTTCAATTTTCTCCAAAACAGCCACTCTGTTTATATTGTTGAACGTAAGGTTTATTGTCTTTTTTTCGCCTTGTGAATGCAGAATCTGATTAAAACCGAAAAATAATAAAAGGATAGTAAATATTCTCATTTGTATGTTTCTTCGGGTTTTAATTATTAATGTATTTCATCAGGTTTTTCATGAATAATGGAGGGTTTTCTTTTCGTAAACTTCTATTCATGAGATAGAAATCATTTATATTTCTTTTACTTTCAGGGAATAGAGCTATAATTTCTTTTTTTTCATTGATTAAATTGAATTTGCTGTCTTTCCATAAAATAAATTCATACCGAGGCTTATAGTCGACCAAGTCTAATTCTTCCTTGATATTTTTCTTTTTTTCTTTGTAATATTTAATATAAAGCGCTTGATTATTTTTGATTACAGTTTCGTTATAATAACCACCTTTAAAAGAAGAATTGTTCAAGTCTTTTAGTTTTACAAAGTTTTCATCACCAATCTTAAAATGAGTAATGTTTGCTTTTATGAGATCTATTTTCGTGGTGTTTTGCAGATCATAAGGGCGTAAAACAAGTTGATCAGCGAAGATGTCATATTTTAAGTATACATCAAAATAATCTTGACCATTGTAGTTAATGCTTCCTTTTTTGAATTCATCAGCATCATAGTATCTGTGCTGATTGCCAATCGTTCTGTCAAAGTTTAAATGCGCAGGACCATTTTTAATGTCTAAGGATTCTATTCCTGCATTTTTATCAAACCAATTGAAGATTTCGGTTTCTTTGATACTTTGACTGTGTATCGAAGGAATGTTTAATAATAATCCAAATAAGCATAGTAATAGTATCGTTTTTTTGGAATTTTTCAAAGGATTGGTGGATTTTTGGTTTAGTTTTGGTTAATTTCAAAAGTATTAAAAAAAAGTTATAAATGGCAGTTAAAACTGTTAAAATGCGATAAAATATTCATGTTTTGTTTTAAAAAATCCGACAATGTTTAAACAAATTCAAAAAGGGGAAATCAGATTTCTTAGATTTTCTTCCTTGTGGATGACCATAATAAAGATATATTTTTAGATTATTTTACTTCAAAACTTTCTTTTAGCGATACTGGAACTCCATCTTTTGTAAATCCCTCTAAATTTATTTCATATTGTCCGGGAACATCAGAAGTAAAGAATGAAATTGTTTTTTCATTACTATCTAATAACAATTCAGGCTCCCAAAGCAATTGATATCTGTAATCAGGAACACGATCATATTTGCTTTTGTTCGTATAATCTTGTTTAAAAGATGTTATTTTGTTCAAAGGTCTTTGAATATCCGTTTTTAAAATATGAGAACCTTTTTCTTTGGTGCTGTAATCATTGTTTTTTGAAGTAAAATTGATGATGCCATCAAACGCAGTTGGTCCATAAATATACACTCCTGGAACTAGGCTGATTTTGTAAATTTCATCCATTTTAAGATCAACTAATTCATTTGTGTTTTGAATTAATACTCCATCGACCAACACTAATGAAGGTTCAGAGAAAAAATTAAGATCATAATTTATGTCTCTAACATGTAATGTGAAATTTTTGTTTTCTTCTCGATAATACATTTCCTTAACTACTTCTATGGTTGTTTCTTTCAAGGTTGGAAATTTGGTATAATCTCCAAGAATATATTCTTTTTCCAGAGGATGATAGAATGGAAACTTTTTAATCTCCGGCTGTATACTGTCTTTTTTTAAATGATAATACGAATTCTCTATTTGATTTGCAATCGATCTTTCTTCAAGACTAGCCTTATAATCAGAGCTAAGATAAAATTCTTCACCTTGTTTTAATTCAGATAGATTGTATCCTTCGTATTTGTCAAGTTCAACCGCATAATCATTTTTGTCTTCTCCGACAACCTGAATAATTGCATTAGAATAATTTGGGCTCTTTTCTAATATGAAATTAAATTTTCCCTCTTCATTTGTTTTAACAACTTTAAAAGCAAAATCTTTACCAGGTAAGGATAAGGCAATGTTTTTGTCGGCTATTTGCTTTGGATCTTTATTGTTTTTAATAGTTCCTGATATGACTTCTCCACGAAGTTCGGGTAGAAAAAATGAATTGTTATTTAACGTTTCACCACTATAAGATTTTGTGAATTCATATGAATTCATCTGTTTTTTTGAAGGTAAACTATTCGTTTTTCTTATCGAAAGAGAAAAGTTTCCATTGTTGGCAATTCCGTTTAATGATTTTATTTTAAGTAAAATTTGTTCCCTTTTTGTGGCAACTTTTTTATTTAATTCTAAGGCAAAAGATTGATCTTTTGCTGAAGAGTTTGTTGTAATTGATTGATTTTCCTGATTTTTCTCCTGGTCATTTTGAGTTTTAGAAACAGGTTTTTTTCTAGTACTAACAATGTAAGGGTTAATAATAATAAGATCGGTTACAGCTGTTTTGGTGTTTGTGTTATTTAACATCCAATTCGTATAAGCAATTAATTTGTAATTGCCTGTTTCGATTGTTGTTGGAATAAAAAAATCACCTTCGCCAGTGCCATTTTCAAGATAGATTTTGTTGGCAAAAATTACCTGATTTTCGTTGTTTATAAGTTCTACATGTGCAATTTTACTAATAGAACTAAAATTATTCTTAGGTGAATTTAAACAATAAAATTTGCAATGCAGGGTTTCTCCCGCTACTAATGTTGTATTGTTGGCGTGAACAAATATATTTTCGATGTTTAATTCCGTAGTTTCATTTTTAGCCAATGAACCACTTTGTGCAATAGCTGCATTTACAGCTATCAACATAATTGTGCGTATAATTTTTTTTTAATCTATCCAAAATAAAGGTTTTATGTTAGATGAAACACTGGTGCAGTCACCACACGGAGTTGGAACAAAGACTATTATATCCATATTAAGGCGGCTACCATAATATATTTTTTCAGGCACAGGAGATTTAACTAGGGCCAATATGGTGGCGCCAGCACAGCCTTTTGCATCCCAGCAATTGCTTAATTCTTGCGGTTGACATTCCATAAAGAACGGCGGATATGGCTCGACTGGGAAGATGTCTCTAAAATTGAAAAAGATTCTTTTTGAAGAAACAGATGAGACTTCAAAATAGCCTATTACTTTTTCTTCAGGGTCGTCATTGTTTTTGATATTTCCGTAATTAAATCCAGGCTGTACTTGTGAAAATAAACTAGAAGAAGTAGAAAGCGTTTTTAATGTTTTATAATAAGTATAAGATTCAGAACTTTGTACATACTCGCGTACTATAATGCTATATCGTTCATTAAGAAGAGGGCTTGTCATCTCTATGAAACGTATCGGAAAATTGATACGATCTTCGCTTTGTCCCGCATTGCTAATTAAGATTAAATCATCTGATTTTTTTGTCGTGTAACAAACTCTTGTTTCTTTATTCCTTGGAACAACAAGAAAATTAGGCTCTGGATCATTGATCATACTTGGATCCACGATAAGTTTGTTGGGATTCCAGTAAGGCGATACGATTTTGTATGTTTCCTCGTATTCAAATCTATAAAATTTTGAACTTGCAGTAGGGTCATTGCTGCTGACCATTATTTGTACACCCTTCACATCGTCCACTGTTTCTACTTTTGGTTCTACATTAATTTCACTAACTGAAGTTAAAGTTTGTAAAGCAGATGAATAGGATTTACCATCTTGGGTAGTAATATTTAATTGATACGATCTTCCCGGAACTGCCTGAAAAGGATTTTTTGAAACATAAAGACCTGAAAAATCTTCAAGTTCAAATTCATAATTATTGTTTTCACTGTCAGTTACATAAACATTTGCTCCTTTTTCAAAAGTTGGTCCGTTTTCTTCAAGACGGTATGATTTGGTAAGTTTTACTTCTTGTTTCTTTAATTCATTTGTAATATTTGCCTGAACCACCAAAATGCTTTCAAATGTATTGGTCTGAAAAACGTATTGCTCAGTACAGCTACTAAAAGAAAGACAGAAAATTGTAAAAAACAATATCTTGTACAAGTGATTAATATGCTGGATTCTAAAATTCATTTATTTTGATGATTAAAATTTAATATTATATGTTATTGTTGGAATTGGCACAGAAAATATAGAAGTTTTGTATGCTTTTATTTCTCCATTTGTCGTTATAAAAAAGATCGAATATGGATTATTTCTGCCTAAGACATTGTAAACAGATATATTCCAAAAGCTATGAGAAAGTTTTTTTATTTTATGATTGCCTTCTATATTAAAACCAATATCTAATCGATAATAATCAGGAATTCTATATTTATTTCGGTCACTGTACAGTGTATATTCCATGCCATTATAAATATAACTTCCAATTGGGAAGGTGATAGGTCGTCCTGATTGATATACAAAATTACTCGATAAACTGTATCGTTGTGTAAACTTATAATTGAGCACGGCGCTTACTTCGTGCGGTTTGTCAAAGTTTGTTGGGAAATAATGTCCATTGTTGACTTTTTCATCAAGAAACTGACTGTCTGATTTTATAAAAGTTCGTGAATAAGTATAACCTAACCAGCCATTAAGTTTTCCGACATTTTTTTTCAATAATAACTCAACTCCATACGCTTTTCCTTCTCCTTGTAAAAGCTGTGTTTCGGTGTTTTCCTGCAACATTAATTCAGCACCTACTTTATAGTCGAGAAGATTGTATGATTTTTTATAATAACCTTCTAAACTTAATTCTAAATTGTCGTTATCTAGATTTTTATAAAACCCTAAAGAATATTGCTGTGCTTCCTGAGGCCTAATATTTAAATCGGATAATTTCCAGGCGTCAGTAGGAGATTGTGTTGTGTTGTTCGTTAATAAATGAATATACTGATATGTTTTGTCATAGCTGCCTTTTACAGAAAAATCGTCTGTAAACAGATAACGCATTGCTATTCTTGGTTCAAATCCGCCATAGGTTTTTATGACTTCATTTTTTTTGTAGTAGTTTGTACCAATTACATTATTGTCATTGACTGGAGCATTTGGCTGGTAAACACGCTGTGTAGATTCTCCCAATGCAGAATATGTTGAATATCGAAGTCCGAGACTAATTAATATTCTATCATTTAAAGTATAATTGTCAGAAAAATATAGAGCAGATTCCAAAGCCTGTTCATCGTCAATTTTTATTGGAATAATTTTAGAATCTGTAGTTTTTGGATTTAAATAACCAGGTTCAACATTGTAAAGCTTGCTCGATAAACCATAATTAAAAGCATGCTTGCTGTTTAATGAATAATTTGCATTTGCAATAAATTGAGTTTCGTTTAATTTGTATCCATAATCAAAAGAGTTTGGAGTTCCGTTATCAAAATCAATATTAAATTTATATTGGCTATTAGTGAAAATAAAATCGGCTTTAGTTTTCTCGCTGAATGCATGATTCCATTTTAATGAAATTAACGCATTACTGTATTTATAAACAGAATCAGAAGAAATACTAAAACGGTCTTTACTGTAATACAAAGTTGATTCAATGTTGTTTTTAGCGTTTATTTTGTGATTGTATTTTATGATACCATCAAAAAATGCAGCCTGACTATTATTTAGGTCTTCATTGTCTATTTTTTTTAAAATCCATTCTGAATAAGTAGTTCTGAATCCAACTAATACGCTGGCTTTGTTTTTTATAATTGGAGCTCCAATAGATAAATTACTCGTCACAGATCCAATTCCGCCTTCGCCAGAAAATTTTTCAGGATTACCATTTTTAGAAGCGATATCGAAAACAGAAGATAATCGACCTCCAAATCTTGCGGGAATACTTCCTTTATAAATATCAACTTTGCTTGTTGTATAAGGATTTACAGCAGAGAAAAAACCTAAGAAATGCGAAGTATTGTAAAGAACAGCATTGTCTAAAAGAATTAAATTCTGGTCATCTTTTCCTCCTCTAACATTAAATCCTGCCGATCCTTCACCAGTAGTTTTGATTCCAGGTAAGGTTGTGGCAACTCTAAAAATGTCTCTTTCGCCAAGAACAAGCGGAATGGTTTTTATTTTTTCAACATCGATAGTTGAAACCCCGGAAATAACATCTTTTACGTTTTTGTTTGCGCTGGTTTTAATAACAACTTCGTCTAATTCATTAAAGCTTTCTTCAAGAGATACATCAAGTTTTCCATCGTCATAAACCATTATCGTTTCTGTGGTTTTTTTGTGATTTACTAATTCAATGTCGATATAATTAAGACCGTAAGGCACTACAATTTTATAATGACCTTCATTATCAGTAACGGTGCTGCTATTTTTCCCACGGACTCTTATAGTAGCATTCGAGAGCGTATTTTTTGTTTTTACATTTTTTACAGAACCAGAAAGCGTGTATGATTTTAACTCACCTCCCTTTTTTTCTTTTCCAATATAGATAATTCCTGGAACGCTACTATTTTGCGCTATTGCATCATACTGCTGATGGAATAGTGGTTTTGCTACAGTATTATCAGATTGTGGTACTGTAGTTTCAAAATAACCTTCAGGCAATGAACTGTGGATTGTGCTGTTTTTGGTTAAAATTATTTCATTATTTCTTATGATGTAATTTAAAGAAGTATTTTCAAAAAGATTATTTAGCAAATCTTCAATAGAAATATTGTTATAGGTTTTATTAATTAAAATAGTTTCGGCTGTAAGCCAGTTTTCATCAAAATAAAATTTATAACCGGAGGCTTTTTCAATATTTTCTAAAGCAGTTTTTAGATTAGTATTGTTGAATTCGATAGATATTTTATTGCTTTTTTCCTGACTAAATGATATTGTATAAAAGGCTAATAAAAATAATGTTAGTATATTTTTTTTCATTTTTAATTAGATTCAGGGACTAGAAAATTGTTGATTTCCTTTATTAAATTTTCAATAAAGACTTTGTTATCTGATTCTTCTAATTGATCGTTATTACTGTAATAATCTTTTATTTTGCTTTTATATTCGGGGAAAATTTTAATGACATCATTTTTTGATGCTATTTTGTAGTAAGTATTTTTGTATTTCAATACAAATTCATTTTTTTCTATAAATGAATCTGTTGTAGATTGATTAGAGCCTTCTGCAATTGATTTGTTGTCAATTACTTTTGTTCTGTTTTTATGATGCTTGATGTATAAAATATTGTCTTTAGAAAATATAATTTCCTGATAATATCCATTCATAAAAGCGGGACATGAAGGATTGTTATAATTGATGTTAATGAATTGTTTGTCATAGATTTTAAAACTACCAACATTATCTTTTATAAGACTAATGCCTAAATAATCGAATTTGCCAATAGGCTTAAGTACTAAAACATCATTATTAATGTCATACTTTAAATCTACATTGTAATAGCTTTGATTTTGATAGTTTAAATCTCCGGAAATAAAGTTACCAGAGATGTAATAACAATGTGTATTGTCTAAAGATCTATAATAATTGATATAACGAGGCCCATTGAATATCGGTAAATTTTCATTTTCTACAGTCTTGTCAAAGAGATTATGAATCGATATCGTATTGCTGTTATTTTGGCTATAGATGGATATAATGTTTAAGAATAAACCAAATAAGATGAATATGGTATTCTTTTTTTGGGAATTTTTCAAAGGATCGGTGGATTTTTTAATTTGTTTTCGGCTGAATTCAAAAATATTAAAAAAAAGTTACAAATAACACTTTAAACTGTTAAAATGTAATAAAATGATTATATTTTAACGCAAAAAACACCTCAATTTTCGAAGAAACTGAAGTGTTTTTAAATAAAAAGGGGC
>Ga0123395_1033567_pt1 | contig 13799 bp, 13 predicted proteins | sample T10HHNH4metaT_FD_89923 | JGI IMG/M metagenome (GOLD analysis project Ga0123395, IMG submission 89923) | Methane-oxidizing artificial microbial communities from Washington, USA to study methane cycling - T10-HHNH4 metaT (Metagenome... ... | reverse complement strand
GAAAACACCATGATATGGTATGAAAAACGACTATAATTACTAAAACATTTTTTTTGGTAACTATATGAATGATAAATTAGACTGCCTTTACAAGAAGGCGAAAGACCGGGCGAGGAACACAGAAGGTTTTGGTGAAAGTTTTGCGGGTAAATGCGGCAACATCAGCTTGGGATTGTTACAAGACGCAAGGCGCATTTTTGGCCAAGAAGTTCAGCTTTTTGTTGGTTATGTTGAAATTAAGGGCACAAAGCTATTTCATTTTGAAGACCATCAGCTAAATGAATGGCTTAATGGCAAACCAAAAGAGAAATACAGCGTGCATTGTTGGCTATCGTTACATGAAGAGCCTATTGATTTGACGTTGGCTGAATCAATTTACGAAATGCAACGCCAAAAATTGGTAACAGATTTGATTCCTGAAGGGATAACCTATATCGGTCAAAGTCAAGCTATAAAACATCAGATTACCCACCACAAAAAAATGGAAGGTGATGATGTTCTCAGTCGGATCGGGATGCTTCCTAACACTGTTATCCCCAGAATCTGTGGATAAGGTTGTGACCATTTGGTGACAAACCGCCCTAAACCGCCGTTAGGTAAGAAGAGAACTTAAACTGACTAAGAATTGGCCAGCACTGTAACCCCAATCACATATCTTAAAAGCAAAATTTACCTATTCTGGTTTTTATTATAAATTTAATTGATACCATCTTTTCCGAGGCGCTGAACATGGGTGACTGGTCCGATTATTTCGAAGATTTCCCTGAAGAAAACCCTGCCAACCAAGTTGATGGACATTAGCCTCTCCCTCATCCATACGCGTCAGTTTATGTACACACCTAGATGCTAGGTATCCCTGTTTTTCTCTATCGCTCATCACCCTGAATTGTTCTAAACTGCACAATTCAATGGCAATTCTGCGTTTGTTCTTTAAATTACAAAGCTCTTTGTATTGTTTTTCAAAGCAGTCCGAATTAAATGCCATAGTTTTCTTTGGCTTCAACCTAGATTTGAGTCGATGTTTTGAAGTACTAGAAATTTTGTTCTCTGATTGCGAGACATCTATTTCCGGGTACTTTAGCCATGGAAAACGTACAAGCAATGCCGGTCCAGTAACAACTTCTGGAGTTTGATCTTTCATTATCGTCTCCTTTGAGAATCATTTTTACATAAAGAAATGTTGACCAGAGAGTTATAGTAAATACATCGCTCGGTGTGAATTAGAGAGCGTCATTCCTAAAATCACGCCCAAGCGCCAGAAAATCCTAGATGTTTTTCCGGTAGTCGAGTTTTCCACAAAACTAGACCCTGCCAATAACACACCACCCGTCTTCCAAAAAGACTACGACTATCCTATGTGCTTTAGAGCCTCGGAAGATGAAGATGAAATCGCATTTTCAATAGATGGCAAGGATGAAGTTTTTATGGTGTTTTCTGCTGCGTTGCCAATAAAGGATCAAATTGAAAAAGCCAGGAAATATTTACTTAAGCAACAACAAGATTATGAAGAGCAAGGTAACGAACTACACCACAAAGGCCGGGTACAAACACAGCCTCTAAGAAATTATCTGCGTTATCTGGATGGAAAAGCTAGTGGAGCAACCCAAGCAGAAATAGCGAGTTATGTTCACTCTAATGAAGATAAAAATACGGCCCAACAAAAAGTCAGCAAAGGGCTCAATCAAGCGGAATCTTACAGAGATACGATTACACCAGAAGTTAATGACGGCTTTTGGGATTGGCGAACTAGCAGTACCGACCCTAGGGAGCCAGTCACATACTCGATTTGAACGGCAGCAAATGAGTTATTCTGTGGAAAAAGTCGGTTTTCGGTGAATTTAGGCCAATTTTGCCTACACTCGTATTTTCAACCCATTGTTTTTAAAAGGTAATAATTTTTATAAAAAGTACTGTTTTCACAAAAGAGCTTTTTTCAACACAATCGAGTTATTGCTTTCGTTGATCAGCGCATCCAGCCGCCATTTTTGAAACTATTTGGGGTGAGAACCAATCAATGCCATTATCCCATTCCTAGTCTTAGAGGATCGCACAAATGAGTTTTGCCGCTTTGAGTCAAATATTTTTGTTTCTATTATGGCCTGGGATTTTTCTGGCGATTTTTTACTTTAGCGACAAGGAAAAGTTTAAACAACGGTTGAAGCAGTTTAAATTTAAGGATTGGTAACTCGTAAGGGTGAGCGTATTGCAGTTTCGCCTAATGGGGATTAACGAATTTGCCTAACAAATCGCTCAAACCGGACCCGCTTCCGCTGGGCTCCAGTGGTCGGCTTAGCTCTAGGTAAAACGGCAGTTTAGCCGACTGACGCTATTGGAATTGAAGGAGCAAAACCGACCCTGAGGAGCCACTCGGCCGATAAATCATAATGGCAGCTTATCAACAGCAAGAAGACATCAGAAATTCTTTCCAATTTTGAACTTAAACAGCCAACCAGGAATGGTTCAGTGCTTCCTTCAATAGTCATCTAAATCCCCAGCTATATTACGGCTATGGTGTTTGCTCTTTGGCTTTTGACAATGCTTGTTCTGCTTCAATTCGTTTACGCTGCGCATCTAATAGTGCCGTCTCGGAAGCCAGAATAGCCAGTTGCTTGTCTTGGTCGGAGGATGGTTGTAGCGCTAATTTTGCTTTCTCATAATCCGCTTGGGCTTGAAGCTCGGCAGTGGACGCTTTGATTTCTTCAGCTTTAGAAAGCTTAGGTTTGCTCACCAGCGGGGCTATATCCTTAGTGCCTTGCAGGATAGTTGAGGCAACTTGGTTGAATGTGTCACTGGCTACTTCCGCCCGGCTGGACTTTTCCGTATATTGGAATGAGCTTAAAGTGCCATCGATGGCAAATTCGGCATTCAAAAGGTTGTTCTGGAAAATACCATTATGAAAGGGCAATACGAATGTCTGCCCTAGTTGAGGAATTGATGCACTAGTAATTTCTTGATCATCCATGGCCTTACATTTAGGGGCCAATGTGCCAGGTGCATGTTCAAAATTTTTGCAAACGGAAACCATTAACTTCCCTTTAACTGGAATCCGATAAACAATTCCATTTGTTGATTTTAATTTATTACTTGGTGCTTGCGTGTTTTCACTGACCGAAACCAATTTGGTGTCGACAATCGGTATGAAAACAGAGTGAGTTTTTTTGACATTTGGATCTATCTTGTTAGCAGTTTTGGTTTTATCAAAGATCTTATCAAGAAGCCAATCGTTTATTTTTTCCTTTTCTGGTGTAGAAATAATGTCTTTTTTTTCTAATTCATCGCCAGAATCAGGCCAACTGAGCTTTACCACAGGGCTGGTGATCTTTTCTATTGTTGCGGTTAGCTCTTTTGATTGGTTGCCGAGTTGCACTTGCAACAAAGCCAACTGCTCGGAATGAAAGAATATTTTCTTTTGTATTTCTGGGATTACTTCTTTACCGAGCGATGGGATGACATCAATTATTGCTTTAAGGTGCTTTGTCTCGGTATCAAGCCTGTCCGTCGTTTTTTCTAAACTTGCTTTTTGGGTGTCGTAATCTAATAAATATTTCCTTGCATCTGCGCTACATAGATTATCTATTTTCTCACCCCCAGCGCCAGCGCCAGCAATTACTGCGGCATGGGCGAGGTTTATCAAACCGCCCACGGTATTCACGATGACTTTTCCTGTTTTGTCTTCTGAGATAACTCCAATGGATTTCAGCATCTGACTATTGTCATATTTCTTAATCTGGAAGTCAGAAGTTTTCATCCAGCTTGAAAGGCTGCTATAGTCAATCAGAAAGTGCTTAGATGGGTCATTTTCATATCTTGCCGATGCCGTGACAGTGGTCTGTAAATCGGGCCAGCCTGATTCCGTTGCACATTTTTTAAGTCGAGTGCTGATAGCAATATCAAACTGCGCAAAAGGTAAAGCATAATCAATACCTTCCAAAGGTGTTTTTGAATACTCCATTGGGCTTACCTTTAGATCAGTTGTACAAGCCAACATTATTGATGCCACAAGAGCTAGAAAAAACCATCTAATCAAAGCGTTATAAAAAAACATGACAACTCCATTATGACAGGTAAAATTCGCCAACTGATTATTAAGGATGCACCGGGTAAGCTGAAGCGACAAACTCGCTCCAAGTTTGCAAGGCCATGACATTTTCATTCGCTGTGGCATTTGAGAATGATAAAAATCCTTTTGCGGTGTGCGATATCCATAAACACGATTTTGCACAATCAGGCAAATCAATAATTTTGATTTGATGCAAGCCAGCTATCCATTTGCGTTTTTTTCCCAACACCTGGAGGTAGGCAAGCGCATCATGTAAGGATAGTGCGGCATCGCCTGAGTGAATGAAGGGGGGACGTGTAGCTCCCTTTTTTATATCACAATCTATTAACGCGACGGGTTGGTCATCCAGCATAACCAGCATTCTCCATCCGAATTGCACTGTAGCCAGCTTAGGGCTGGCATTGTTGAGTATTTTTTCATAAATGACATGAAGCAAAGGGAATGGGCCAATTATTTCACAGTCAGCCTTCGACTCATTCATATCGCTAGGAAATATTCCGGCATGTTCTTTACTATATGCAATACAACTCAGAGCATGACTGATTTTCAGAATCAAATCCGTTACCAAATTTGGCGGATGGCTAGAATATGAGAACATATTTATCGACAGATTTTATGCTCAGGATAATGTGAAAGTGACTTTCCATTGTCCATTATTATAATAACTGTCACATAACTGATTGTAACTTGACCGCTGAGTGTTATGCAGTGGATCACCAATGATATATCTCCTATTGCCATCCTGGTCTCTCATCGCCTCAATGCCAACAATAGCTATCGCATGATAGCCTGTGCCATTTGACCATTCAATAAAAGCACAAACTGGACGGCCATTGGACAACTCATGGACCAATTCTTCCTCCTGGAGTGGGGCTTCTTTGCTAGCCGCATTCGGAAATCCGACACTACTGAGTGGAATTATTAAACTCGTATGGTCACCATGCTGGTTGTCATTAGAATCACATGCCGCACTGTTGGAGAGCTTCTCTTCCACAGTAAAATTAAAGTAATTGAAAACCAGATCTTCCTGCGTTTGATAATCGGTCACACCGAAATGTTTTCCCACGCTTAATGCCACTGCAGCCCAACACCAGTGTGCGCGGCATTGCCGTTCGACCGTCAAGATAGCCGGAATCCCGGCCTCTTGACCACCCGTCAGCTTCAGAGAAACGAGCTGTGAATTAAATGATGATAACCTCATAAAAGATATTTTCTGAAAAACACAGAACTAAACCATACCTTATCGACTTTAAGATAACAGCCAATACCAGGAAAAATAAATCGTCAAAAATCATATGGTAATTAACCCATATACCAGTTTATTGTTAACGGATCGGATTCGCTAGCGACCCAAAAACACATCGTTATCTCAGTAACTAAAATGGCTAACTCTTGAGCGACAATCGTATCATTATAATTTGTGTTTGATATCCAGTACTTTTGTACCAGTACGTAAGTAAGAAAAATATTGATGAAAATGCCTTCCACAATGAGCTATCAATCCTCCATCGAATTTGAATGAGATTCTTATAGAAACGCTGCTTGAATAGGTGTCCGATTTTTGTTGATAATTACAGACTAATAGCTACTTGAAGAAGACTTGATGCATGAACTCTGGCTCCACAATGGCAGCCATATTGGTAAAATATGGGGCGCGAAGAGATGTATTAGCACAGCAATTTTTATAAGTAGACATCACAAGGACTGGCTGCGACGCTGCCAAAACTTAGATTGTGGCCAGCGACGTTCGAGAGAGTAATAGTGTGTCCGATTTTCGAGATACTTTGAGAAAGTCTGGCGCTGTAAGTTTTGATATAGCTCTCCAGCACTCTGATGACCTGCTAGCATTTCTAAAATAACTGGGGCGGCGTTTTTCGCCGAATTCATAGCATTCACCAATCCGAGTCCGGTAAGCGGGTCATAGCTTTGGACTGCGTCGCCAATGGCGATCCAGTTTGGCTGCGCCGATACCATTCTTTGCATTGACAGGGCAGAGAACGCTCTTCTTCGTGCAGGAAACAAACTTACACGATTTTTTGTTAAGTTTGTCTCTACTATCAGTTCTTCTAAGTAGGTTGCAGAACACTGTATTCCCTGCGCATATATATCAGGATCAGTCATGAACGCTATCACGAGTTTTGAAGCAGGGAGACGAGCAGAGTAAAACCATCCGTCCCGCACTGCCTCGATCATTGTATAGTCCGATGAGGCTTGACTATTGGGACCTACCTCCAGAAATCCTGCGATTGCTATCAACCTATCATGCGTGATCCGGAAAGGATATGGTAATCGTTTTGAAGGATGACGTCCGGAAGCATCGACCAGCACAGTACACACTAACTCGCCGCCCGTGTTCGTACTAAGTACCCAGCCAGTTGCATTTTTGGATCGTTTCCAGCTATTTAGCGTTGTAGCATGAAAGAACTGTGCCCCTGCTTCAGAGGCTACATCGCGAAATTGCGTATTAAAACGCGATCTATCAATATGCCAACCATCTCCGTGCGGTGAAAAAAGGTAATCTGTGGCCAAAGGTTCTTCACTGCCCCAAACTGATACTATCCCTGGTGAAGGACGGTGACTTTGTTTCTGAAACCACTCTAGCAGATCTGCTTCTGCGAAAATACGTGTTGCTGCCGGAGGTAAGGTTTCACCGATCAGCATTTGGTTAGGGCGTGTATGATCGAACACCGCAACCGAGCATCCTGCACGGGCTAGAAGTAATGCGGCAAAACATCCTGCGGGACCTCCCCCGATGATAGCTGCATCATATCGAATCAGCGATCGATTCACGGACGTGGCAGTTCTTCGAAGCGACCGTCACCCCCTTCAACTACAAAGGCTAGATGGTTCCAACCATCAATCATTTCTTCGACCGACATCGCTACCGAGTTAACATCGCTCACCCGAGCCCACGGTATATATGTATTTGAACCTGGCTTCAAAACGTCAACCGGGCGCTGTGCTGGCCACCAAACAAGATCGTCTGGCCCATTACCAGATTCAACAGCGCAGTCGAGGAAGTCAGACTGCCATGGGAGGGACATCTGACTGGTTAAATCACCCGGATGCACTTGGGTAGGGTCGAGACGAAATGGCTCTATAAATGCGAATAAGTCGCGGGTTTTCCAACTTACCTCGATCCCAGGGAAGAATGCGGCTCCGACACAGGGTTCAAGGGCGGCGCGCGTGAGGCCTGCTGGAGTAATGGGGTCGTCGGGAGATGGCGGAGACCCCGCCTCAGTCTCTCCTTCCGTCCACATCTTCATCATAGTATATTGAATTCGAGTAAGTGTGCCGTTCGAACCGTCTGGATAGTCATCCGACCACATTTTGGGCATGTCGCCGTTGCCAGAACCTGGTTCGCCCGGGTTGGCTGAAGGCGTGGATAGCCTATTGAACACATTTTCCGCTGCAGCAGGTGGGATATTATTGAAAGTGTGGTGAAATCCTAGGGGGCGAAATTGTTGATGGCCTGCTGAATAAACCCAACGCACTTGGGCCGCACGCGTAAGGATTGGTATGATGTCTCTCTCAATCGAGGGTTTGAATTCTGGATTAGCAAACGGACTTGGCATCAAGTTACGATCCACGGCCGCCTGAAGCAAAGTATCGTAAAGTGTCACTATCGGCTGAATGCCTGGTGCGTATTTCGGTGGTGCGACGACTACCCAAGCGCTTACAACAACCGGCTGAGATCCGTCCGGAAGAGTTACTCTGGCGGTTACCAACCCATCAGAGACGTCATCATACCAGCCATCATGGTTGGCAAAATTGGATCCAGGCTCGTGAAGCGAGGATCCCGTCGGTGATTTTGATTCGCCATAACCGCCGAGTATAAGCAATCGTCCGATATCGTCAGTTGTCGCAGTGCCAAGGCTGAGTTGGATGTGGTGGCCGATGAATTGCTGATCAACTGTAAATTCCTTCGCCAAACCTGCAAGCCTGGAAGCCGCAAGATCGCTGAAGTTCTCATTCCTACCACTGACAGAAACTGGTGAAGGTGTCAGCTTGAGTTGGTCGCGATTTTGAAAATCGGCATTGCGTAGCCCGTGAGCTGTATCGTCTTTATCGAATTTACCGAAGAATCGATTCGCAGCAGCTTTGGTATTTGCGAGTTTGACAGTCCATTCAATGCTCTGTGCATTATCGAGCGTGACTTCTTCAACAAGTTTGTTATTTTCGTCAAATGCGAAAAGGCGAAATCGAGCAGCCTGACGCTTGATGAGTCCGAAGGCATCTCGGTAGCCTCCGTTTGGGATAGTCGGTGGTATCGGCTGCTCTGGACCGATGAAATAGCTATCTGGACTCTTACCTAACCGGGCTATACCGATTGGCGGGAAAATCTTAATTGATTCGATCATTGATCAAAACCTCTTTCGATTGTTAACACTAGGTTGCAGCCATCAGCATTCCTGTTCACTCAGGGAATCCGTTTAGCAACCAGTCAATAATATCGTCCTGAATCTGCTGTCCAGAAACTTGCGACCCATCCAACAGAGTAATTGCGTAGCCCTCATCAGTAATCCACGGTCCACCTCTCGGCATCTGTGCCTTGTTGCAAAAGGCCGCGTTGGCTTTCAGCACTAAGAAGAATGAGGAATTAGCTGGATTTTCGTGATCAATTATCGGGATGTCTGCTCCATGGCAATGCACGTTTGGAACAGTGCCGTTAACGAATTGTTCTCGAGACAGATCCTTCCAGAAGCGGTCATGCGGTGCGTCTTCGGTTTTGTTGATTCCTTTATCGGCGATTGCATCGAGATAAGCGATTACTCTGCTGTAGGTGATAGGCATATTGTTAATCTCTGAAAGTTGGCTACGGTTTAGGAGCGTCTATTAAGTATTTGGAGATAATGTGGCTGACATTGATCAGCTTTCCCCCAATTGTGAAGTCTTTATCAATTGGGATGTCCTGAGTGTCATGACAGGCAAAGCAGTTCTTATCGCTCTTCTGGGTAAAGGATTCCATGGCCGTACTAGAGAGGGCGTCTTCGCCAGCGACTATCCCGTCATCCGACGTCTCGGTTAGACCATTCTTAAATGGTTTACTAGGCTTAAATGTTTCGCTCGGTTTGTCAAGCCAGACGGCTCCTACCAAACGGTAATAGCGACGCTTGTCGGCAGTACCGTTTGCAACTTCCGTCTTGAAAAGATCTCCCATCCCCTTATTTACTGCGACGATTTGACCATCAAGTTTGTTTGCTGGTATCACCTTTTTAGTCGCATCATCTTTGCCATTGACCTTCGAGAAAGGATAAAGCCTGTAAATCGATGAGGGTATCTTGTCCGTCTTTCCTATGAATCTTTGGGTTGCTTCGTCGAACGAGGCGATTCGCTCTGCGGGGGATGAAGCCTTATTTCCTCCACCGACTGTTGTGTGCTGATGGAAGAAGAGAAAGTGGTCATCCGCATTTATTTCAGAGGTCTGCAACGGCGGTGGATTACTGTTTGGAATCGGCCCATTTGGTGCACTATCGGGATTTCCGTCTTCATCGGTATGTTCGAAGGTTGACCATATAAATTCGCTATGATTGCCAAGCACAAACACGACGTGAATTGCTACCAATGCTACTCTTACGTCGAGTGGAGGTGAACCCGTATCGATAACCACATCAGGGTCAGCACCGCTAGCCTTTTTCAGGCGTGGCACTTGCGCATCAACGGTGAAATACTTCTCATCGAGCTTGGAGCCAGCGGGAACGACCTTCCAGGCCGATTTGAGTTCTATTGCGCCTGCAGGAAACCCTTTATTTTTATCGAATGACTGTACTGCTGACTTTACTACTTTAGGGTCTGAATTAATTAAATTGTTGTCGCGTAGAAATTTCGTGAACACAAAGGGATCCATGTGAATCGCGTAATAAACTGGATAGCCATCGCGATCAATCAAAATGCCCGCCAGATCTCCAGCCTGCGCCACCCCGGCGTTAATTTGGGCGTGCCCCGGTTGCTTATCCCCCCGAGGAAGCAGCGCAAGCTTGCCAAGTTTCTGTGATGGAAACTTACCCTTCGCGGCCGTACCCAAGGCGCTTTCGATCGTATCAAATTTCGACACAAACGCAGGAAGTCCACCATCTGGATTCGTCGCGTAGAGGAATGTGTTCCAAGCAGCTTGATAAAAGGGGCAATCGTCACCTTCTGGGTGCGACTTCGGTGTCAGTGTAAGGTCGGGCGGTGAGGTGGGATGCAACCAAGCTTTATCTGGAGCGCATTCTTCCTCTGCGTAGCTTCGGTTGGTGGCAAATGGCAAGATAACAGCTAAAAACAAAACGATTTTGCCGCAAAAATGTAATTTTTTCATGATCCTCTGCCTCTTAAGTGAAAGTAACTTTTGGGATATCGTTCCCTGAACTCCATTGCCCATCAATCTGAACCCTGAGATTCAAAGTTTAGTTATTTATTAGTCACCGTAAGCAACTTGGACACTGATTTAATTGCCGTTTTTCCGTCTGTCCCGAGCAGTTCAAGAGTTATGGTGTATTTTGTGCTGGTAATGTCTTCCGGTAAGGTAAATGATTCGTTTATATTCCCGTCTGCGGATGTTTTGTTGGCGGTAATACCAGACCCATTCGTGCCAATCTTCAAGGAAGGGTCGGTTTTAATACGATATGTTCCACCCGGAGCGATCTTTCCCTCCAATTCAAGATTTTCCCCTTGTTTTATGCTCTCGACTTTCAGTTTTAATTCCGGGTTGATTTCAGATGGGCCATTGGGCTGTGAATTGCCGCCGCCATCCGGAGCCGTTGGCGGTTTTTTGACCATGACAAGGCGTTTCAACTTAGCAATTTCGGTATCGTTGCTGTCCTTGGCAGTTAGGGTGATTTTATAGGCGGTGTCAGCTTTTATGTCCGCTGGTGCATTCACCTGTAGATTGATGACGTTGTCAAGAATCTCCCCTTTCTTCTCAATGCCATTGGGTTCTGAACTTACCTCATAAGTATACGGTGGGGTGCCGTGAGTTAGTACACTGACGAGCGTGACGGGGCTACCAGCCTGCACTTCATTTGGGCTGACGATGAAAGTTTCGGAAACAGATCCGGTGGAGCCATGATCCGAACCGTAATGAAACCCGACGATGGTGCCAAGAATGCCGACAAACATCGTCAGTACTTCCTTTGACAACATAAAGCGATCTTTTAAGGAAAGGTTCTCCTTGTCAGAGCCTGTGATTGGATAGAGAACCAAAACCATCGCCATTGCAACGCTGACTATGGATATGGTCGTGGTGATCAGTCCACGGGCAACATCAATATTTTGGATTTTGTCCAAAAAGTCGCCCTTGAGCAAAAAATAAAGACCCAATAAGGCAACCGCACATAACAAGACATAAAAGCCAGAAATTGCCCCTGGTGAGGTTATCTTGTCAAAAAGCGTTGAAAATGAACCGAATTTGATACGCGAATTCAAAGCCTCCATACCGGCCTTTAATTGGCTAAACCTGTTCGCCGCAGCCTCAAATTCCTCCCTAGCTTTTTTCGCTTCTGTCAAAGCGTCAAATTCATTGTCAATGGCGGTTTTCAATTCCTTGTCGGCTGTTTCCTTGGCAGCTTTTGCATCGTCCAAATTAGTGGTGGCTGAGTTCACCAGTTCGTATTGCTTATTGACTTCAGTGTTGGCATTTTCAAAGTCCTTGTTGAGTTGGGCGTCGGCGGGGTTGGCATCAAGTTTTGTCTTTATTTCGTCCCGGTACTTCTGAAGGCGGACCAACTCCTTATTGACCTTATCCAGATTTTCCAATGCTATTTTCAGAGTGTTTTCACTTTCGGTGACTTTCTTAACCAAAGCGACGCTGGCGATTCTGGCTTGTTCTGCGTTTTTGTAAGATTCATCAGCATGCTTTAATTTGGTTTCGGCATCTTCACTCGTGTTGCGTGTTTGCTCGGTGAAAACCGCGACAGAGTTTTCAATCAGTTGCGCCTCTTCAAATTGTTGAATTTTTTGAAGCAAGCTCTCTGAAGTGGTTTTTAAGGGGGGGTTCTCTAATTCAGACTTTCTCAACGCCTCGATTTGTTTAATTGTGTCCTCTATCATAGGGATATGCTCCAGAAGTTGATTTTAGTACCCTTTGAATAACAAACCACGTGACTTACTTCACTACAATTTCCTCCCGGAGTAAAAAAGATCTGTAAGCTTAATGTCTGCAGGAAAATCAAGTGAGTTAGTAATCGGCATTACTTTTCCTAAAAAAGATTCACAACAATTAGAGAATGAATTTTGGATTGCAGAGTCAGTCGAGTTTTAAGTTTGATATGCTTAAAACATCGGCTAGTAAATGAAAATACAGGCCATCGATACTTTGTGTCAACCTTTCAAATGTACTAGTACAAAAGTACTGGATTGAAATTAATTTTCAGACAGCAATTACTAGTTGGCTCGATGAATTTCTAAATTTATAGTGCTTGCATGTTATTTTTTCAGAGAGAGATCAGTTGATCAAAGATGATCTACAAGCAATATGACCGTCAGCTTAGAGTTGAGTAAGTGCCATTAAGAGATTTTGAGCGAGTGTCTCCTGATGGCCGAACTTGCTCTGACAGGCCAAAATGTTTAGGATTAAATAACCCATTGCTTTGGGTTATTTAATCCTCGATTTACTCATTGAAAAAATCAAGCGCTTACCGTCTCCATCATCTGCGGGTTGTTAGTTTTTCGCCTTTAATACTCGTATCGTTTTTGCACACTCATGCAACTGGGGCGGAATTCTTCGAATGTCTACATGCTGATGTTTTAAAGTGTTTAGTTGATGTATCGCATCACTTGTTTTCCCCCATTGGTGACTTAAATCCCACCAAGGTGCAATGGATAAGGCGTTTTCAACTCCACCAATATACATTTGACCTGCACGGAAACATTGGCCAAGTATCGTAGCAAATTGATCATTTCGAATCGACTCTGCAACGCAAAATACAATCAATGACCTTAGGAAAAAGACGTTATCGCCACGAGCCTGACATTTGGCCAAGTCTTGAATAGCACTATTCAGTGATCCAGCACTAACTTTGGCGGCCCTGAAGGTCGAAGCATAACGTTCCATGTTAGCGGTGGCTACTTCGTTGATATAAAAATCCTTCTCGTTTACCTCAAGTTGGAGTGGCGGCGTCCCCGTGTTTTCCCCTGCAGAAAGTAAAATTCTGAATAATTGCGACGACTTCTTGCAAATACGATAGAAGGTGTTATCGAATCGGATAAGTCCCGTTTCATCGGAATGCGCGTTTCGGATCTGTGCAATTTGATCGGCCCACTGGAAGCCCACCTTTAAATGATGCATTTTGGCCTCGAATTTGGAATGTAAGGCGGTCTACTGCTCGATTTAACCTAAGTCTAGCTAAGATTCTCGGTGTCTGCTTTAGGTGCAATGGGTATTTGTGTCTAGCACAAATGAACTAGCAAACAAACCCTGATAGCCCTGGAACCTGAGCCTAGTTTAGTCGTTCCTATAGTCGTCTCTGCGTTGGTATTACTGTTGCTGCGATTGTTGCTGAGGTCAATATCTAAACTACCAAATGCAAGTCCATGCGTATGTGCGCCAATGATGTGCCAATGCTCATCAATACATCGCAATGCTGGGCGGCTGCTTCGGCAGCGTGCCAGCTGTCTAAGGGCAACGATTCGCTATGGATAGAGCTGGCCCCGAAAAATTGAACAGCCGGTTAAGTGAAAATCCCTGCTACTTTTGAACGTCCGTAAGGACAAAACAATGGAGCAGAAGATGTCCAAAAAACCGAGAAGAAAACATTCG
>Ga0123395_1060550_pt1 | contig 13802 bp, 11 predicted proteins | sample T10HHNH4metaT_FD_89923 | JGI IMG/M metagenome (GOLD analysis project Ga0123395, IMG submission 89923) | Methane-oxidizing artificial microbial communities from Washington, USA to study methane cycling - T10-HHNH4 metaT (Metagenome... ... | reverse complement strand
TCAAAAATAAGCCTTGAGTGTATTTCAAGATATTGGCTTTATGACAGACCGTTACTTTCTTACGGTTATTATCGATTGCGTACTTGAAGGCATATTCGACAATACGTTCCGAACCGGCCTTGGTGACCACCGCCAAGCTCTCGGCAATATCCTTGGCCGGAGTCAAATAATGTTCCAAGCCCACATAAAGGCCTTCGGTGTTCTCACGGACGATGACAATATCGACATCGTCGTAACGGGTTTTTACACCCTTCCAGCTTTTCGCCGGACGCACGTTGGCATAGAGATCGTATTGTTTGCGCAGTTCGACGTTGATGCTTCTAAAACCCTCGCCCACCATCGTGGTTAACGGGCCTTTAAAAGCCACCCTGGTTTGCTCAATGGATTCCATCGTAGCATCCGGCAGCGGCGTACCGGTCCTTTCATATGCCGACATACCGGCGTCCGCCTCATGCCAATGAATTTTCGCACCCGAAGCGTTGATCACCGCCACTGCGGCATCCATGATCGAAGGGCCAATCCCATCACCTTTAATCAACGTGACGTTATGCATTCATTTCTCCTAACTTGATAATTAAAAATAACAACTCACTGGGCACGCTTGGCTGTATCGCAATTAGCATCAATTCGCCCTCACAATAAAGCGCCTACATAATGAGTAATAATACACAGTTTCGCAGCCCGCCGCATGGGCAAGCCGCAAGCGGATACGCCTTAATTTCTGGCATCCTTTGGCGACACCGCCAAGCTTACTCGATAAATCCAGCAAAATTCATACCCAAGCACGGCAAGCCGATAATCGGCGTCCGGCATACAAAAAGCGTTATCATCAAACCAGCACTATTTCCAGACCCAAGTCCCGATTAAAACTAACCATGATCACCGTCGATAAGCTGATTTTCGAATACCCCGGCCTACGTGCATTGGACGATGTGTCGTTCAACATCGCCGCCGGCAGCATTACCGCGCTGGTCGGCCCTAACGGTGCCGGCAAAACCACACTATTGCGTTGCATGGCAGCCTTGGATCAACCGGTCAGCGGTTCGATCAATATCGCTGGCATCGACGTGTTGGAACAACCGCGCGATTGCCATCGGATCATCGGCTATCTGTCTGATTTTTTCGGACTTTATCAACGCTTGACTGTGCGGCAATGCCTGCATTACGTGGCCCGCGCCCAGGGCATTTTCGAAGCCGATTTCGCCGCCGCTATCGACGATGTCAGTCGGCGTTTACATATCCAAGATAGATTGGAAAATAGCCCAGCCGAATTATCGCGAGGCTTGCGGCAAAGGGTAGCCATAGCGCAAGCCATCATCCACAAACCGCCGGTGGTGTTACTCGACGAGCCAGCCTCCGGCCTGGACCCGGAAGCCCGCCACGAACTAGCCGAGCTGTTTCTGGACTTGCAAGCGCAAGGCATGACACTGTTGGTGTCCTCCCATATCCTCGCCGAACTGGAAGCTTACTGCACCGACATGCTGGTGCTACGCCAGGGTCGGATCGTGGAGCAAGTCGCGGTAAAAGCACCGTCCTTGTTCAAACCGTTTAAATTGCTTCTGGCAAATCCGGTAGAAAACCTACTTCCGCTCCTGCAATCCCTGCCAGGTATTAAGGTGATAAATAGTGACAATAAACAACAAGCCTTATTGCAAATTGACGCCGACGCCGCGCAACAACACCGGGTATTAAAAGCCCTCATCTCGCTGGATTTACCGGTCTGCGAATTCGCTCCGGCCACCAATAATCTGCAAGACGCTTATTTGCAAACCATCCGCCAAATCGTATGAATCTGAATCCCGAATTTGAACGCCAGCTGATTTTGGAATGCTCGCAAGCCCGGCTGGTCGGCGCGCCTGTGGTGTTGGGCGCGGTGTTTACCTTAACCTATTTCCTAGATGACTATCGGCTAGGCAACATAACCGCGCAAGCCGCACTGACGCTATTCATGCTGATTACGCTGCTATGGGGCACCCGGCAAAGCCTGGACAGCATCGTCGAGGAGTACCGTGACCGTACCTGGGACACGCAACGCTTGTCCGCCCTCGGCCCCTGGCAAATGACCTGGGGCAAACTGCTGGGTAGCACCAGCATGGCCTGGTATTGCGCCGGCATCTGTTTATTGGTTCATGCGCTAGCCACCGACAATCCGGCCGCCCTACCCTTGCTGTTTTTTTACGCTATTGGCACCGCATTATTGGTGCAAAGCACCGGTCTATTGCTGGGTTTACTGGCAGTGCAACGCGGTCAACTTAAAACCGGGTCGATACTAATTTTGGTATTGGTGGGTTTCATCGTTTTTATGCCGTCACTGTCCGATTTAACCGATACGGCAAATTATTTGTCCGGTAATTTTCAAAGTAATTCCTGGTATAGCCTGACGGTTAACTCGCAGACTTTGCACCAAATAAGCCTATTTTTCGCCTTATTCTGGTGCGTAATGGGCAGCTATCGCTTGGTGGCACAAGACTTGGGGTTGCGAAATTTACCCTGGGCCTGGCTGGGTTTTACGCTGTTTTTGATCGTGTATTTGGGCGGCTTTATTCCCAGCTCCAGCTACTCGTTTTCCCTGGCTGCTTTTGCGGTTTGCAGCGTGTTGACTTACGTCGGAGTGATCGTCGAACGGCACGAACCAATGCGTATCAAGCGCTTGCTGGACTATTACCGACAAGCCAACTGGCGCCGAGTTGGAGAAGAACTGCCCTTGAGCGCATTGAGTTTTGCACTAAGCCTGCCGTTTGCGATATTTCTAAGCTTCCAAGAGCAACGATTTGCCTGGCTGGACATCTCCCTGCATGCCTATCCACTGGCTATCGCACTTTTAGTACTACGCGATTGCGCCATTTACCTGTTTTTTTGCTACGGCAAAAATCCGCAACGCGCGTTTAGCCTGAGTTTACTGTCCGCAGCACTGCTGTACGGCATCCTCCCCGGCCTGTTTGCCGCCATCGGCATGACCGGCGTTTCAGCGTTATTCTTTCCACTTTGGGCAGATACCGCATTTTCCGCGTTAGCCTGTGCCGCGCTGCAATGCGCACTAATTTTAAGCCTACTGCTCCAACGCTGGCGGCAAAATATTTAAAGTCTGTAGAACGTGTCTGTGCGTTAGCACACATAACTTGCTTAAGCGCGCCAGAATAGAGAGAATAAAGCCAAGCTACAAAAACAACAATAACTTGGCTATCGGAAAAACTGATGCGCCCTTTGCGCCGCAACGAGTACGATGGTTGCGACCGGGACCCGCGGCATGCGCAAACCAAATCCATTCATCGAGCATCTTTCCAGCCAAGCTTTTTTTCGGGCACCCGCCCGTCGTCCGCTCGAGCGTTTACTCGATACCAAGCTGTCGCTCAGCCCCATCAAACTATTTGCCATCCCCCAGTTTGACGAAGACACCGAACGACAATTTTGGGAAGAACGTTATCTGGTGTTGCTTAGCCCCCTAAAATGGGCCCTGGGCTTGGGCGCCGCCGCATTCCTGGCCTACATCCTGCTGGATCTAAAGATTGGCAATACCTCAAATACCGAAGCGTTGTTAAGGCTGCCTATCGTCCTGGTGCTGGTGGGTTTATTCAGATATCTACATGTCTGCGTGGAAGCGGTAGCCAAAATCAACACCATCGCCAAACTCAGCGCCGGACTGTCCGCAGCCAATTTAATCGCCGTCTTGTTATACGACGGCAACCCCCGCTACTACGCGGAAACCTGGCCGGCCCTGCTGCCCATGTATTTTTTCAGTTACGGGCAAATGTTCATGTCTTTGCGGGCAACAATAGGTTTTGGCTGGAGCACCGCGCTAACCATGCCGATAGCCGGCTATTGGCTTGGACTGACCGTGATTGACTTGATCCCGTCTATCCTAAATCTTTGCATCGTCAATATCTTTGGCGTCTGCACCCGCTGCCAACTGGAAGCTTACGCCCGCAAATCCTTCCGCGAAAAACGTAAAGCTCAACTCAGCGCCGACGACAAAACCCGCTTCTTACAGCAAATGGGCCACAATCTGCGCCAACCTCTGCAAGCCTTGGCCTGCTATGCCGCGGTATTGGACACCGCGCAAACAAACCCACCTAGCAATGGCGCGGCGTTTATGCTCAATCGCATGGGCATGGTGATAGACGAATTGAACGCCGCCTTTAACCATGTATTGGACATTGCTAACCTGGAAACCGGTCGGCAAATTCCGCAGCCGACCAGTATCGATCTGAATACTCTGCTGACCGGCTTGGAAAATCAATACGCCCCGCAAGCCGTCAAGCGCGGTATCCGGCTTAAAGTAGTGTTGCGCCGCCAAGAGCCTTACAACCTATGCAGCGACAGCAACATCCTGCGGCAAATCCTCGGCAATTTGCTGGATAACGCCATCAAATATACCGAGAGTGGCTGGATATTGGTCTCTGCTGTAAAAACCGGTAAGCACCGTCTGACGCTACATATCTGTGACAGCGGCCCTGGGATTGCAGACGATATGCGGGAAGAAGTATTCAAGGAATTTGTCCGCAACCAGCGTCGTCAGAACGACAACAAAGTTCCCGGCCTGGGCATAGGCCTGGCTTACGTGGCCGCCGCCGTCAAATGTTTACCCGACCACAGCTTGAGCTTGATATGTGGCTCGCGTTTTGGATGCGACTTTAAACTCCAGCTGCCAATCGCCGAGCCGATGCTGGCGATACACAATGGATTGAATAAAGACGGCGACTTCTCCGGCTGCTTTGTGATGGTAGTTGACGACGATGCCGAGGTATTACAAGCCATCGCCAAGCAAATAAGGGCCTGGGACTGCCTGGTGCAAGAAGCGTCGTCGCTGGCGGAAACCGCAGAGCTACTAGCCGAAAATGACAGAGACCCGGATTTATTAATCACCGACTTTTACCTGGGCAACCGCGAAACTGCCCACGACATCATCGCCGCAGTCCACAACGCTTGCGGGCCGGTGCCGACCATGATCCTATCTGCCCGCGCCATCTCGGACCACGAAAAAACGCTGTTACCGGAACACACTGCTATCCTGCGTAAACCTGCCGGCGCGAAAGCTCTAATGGAAGCCATGGCTAGAACAATGAAGACCACCAAATGCTTGGACGAAAATCGGTAAAGGAAACTCGGTTTTTAACCTATGGCGACAAGTTAAGCTTTGGCAATGTCATTCCCCTCTTTGAAAAAGAGGGGCCAGGGGAGATTTTCTAAACAAATCCCTTCTCGCTCACGCGCTCCACAGGCATTTTATTTAAACGGCTAAAGCCTTAAGCTTCATCTCCGACAGCTGGATTACATCAAGGCCTAAAGCCCTTCATAACCGCGTTTCATTGATGAGTGGCCATCAATTCCCCACCCCCGGCTTCCCAAACACAATCCCCCGCTCAAATACCTTCACCAACAACTCAGTACGCTTAGCTACCCTAAATTTTTGATAAATCGGCCGCAGGTGATTGCGCACCGTTTGCTCTTCTATACCTAACTGCCGGGCAATCTGCTTATTGCCTATCCCTTGCACCAACCAAGTCAGCACTTCAAACTCACGCGGTGTCAGACCTAAACTGGCCGAGTCGGTCACCTCGGGTATTTCTGTAACGCTACCGACATCCAAACTAGTCGCACGTTGTTGCCCTACTGCCGATGCCGGTAAATACACTTTACCGGCCAATACATCTCGCAACGCATCGACAAAGACCTGCCGAGACACTGTCTTAACGATAAACCCCATCGCTCCCAAACGTAGCGCCTGAAATACCAGCTCCCTATCGTCCAGCCCGGAAAACATTACCACGCACAAATCCGGAAACGCTTCTTTCATTTCCACCAATCCTGATAACCCATCTTTGCCGGGAAGTTGAACGTCCAGCATAACCAGATTCAAGAGTGTTTGCTTGGCCAAGGCCAAGCCCTCGTCAAAGCTCTCCGCTTCGAACACTTGTAACTCAGGGATAATTTGTTTCAAAAGACACGCCACACCCTCGCGGGCGCAGAAGTGGTCGTCAATTAACAAAATATTCACAATCACAAATCTCCCAGTAAACGCCTTTATTTGATTCTACTCGCGGTAAGTTTTGAAATAAATCCAGTACGTTTGTACTGGTACGGAAAACAACTGGCTATTTCAAAGCAATATGATCAAACTCTCATCAGGATAAATCTTGATTTTCAATTTATTGAAAAGTGGACTTTACACTATGCATTATTTCAAGCAGTTCATTATTTTATTCGCTTCATTAATTGTTTCTGGCTGTTCTTTGCTAAATGGTTCACCTGAATCCCCAATAGATATCGATAAGATCAGTGCCGAGATCACGCCGAAATTAGAAAAGTTCGACTCCAACCAAATTACTGATCCTTCAACCCGCAATATAGCAATCAGCCAAGCCCTGACATTAATTGATTTGCGTTATGCCGAGTTCGTTAATAACGCCGGATTACAACAACGTACAAAAGACATGGTCTTCGACTTTGCGGAGCTATCGCTAAACCTAGCCGGAACTGCCGTTGGTACTGCAGGTACCAAAACACTATTGGCTGCTCTATCCACCGGTATATCCGGTACCAATATCGCCTTCGACAAAAACTTTATTTACGAATCCACAGTACCCGCATTAATTATGCAGATGAATGCCGATCGTGCTGAACTCTATAGGATGATCGCAACCGGCATGCAATCAACTTCGACATCAGGCCAAAACGGATACTCATGGGCACAAGCGGTGCATGATCTAATTGACTATTACAACGCCGGTACTCTTCAACACGCGATTAACTCAATCAAGAAAAATGCTGGTAGCAAGCAAGTTGCCGAGGAAAAACTGACTAAGGACTTATTAATGCCGCAACTTGCTACCGAAGACGACGTGAAAATGCGAGCTTCCATCACCAGTAGCTTAAAAAACATTACGGAACAAAATCTAGCCAAGGTAAAAACCAGCTTCGGCCCCCTGAGTAAAGGGTTAGTTCATCTAAACAGATGCAAGATTCTTGGAGAAAATACGGAAGCAACTATTTCAGTTGCAGACGCCAAAAATCTGCTAATCGAATGTATTCGGGATGTCAGCGAAGAAAAAAACAAAGGTGTAACATTTAAAGACGATCTGACCGAAATCAAACAGCAATTTATTACGGTTGGTCTGATTCCAACCAGTTAGGTCATTCTACTTATACACCAAAAGGGAGCCTCTAAAAATAAAGCAAGCTCCTTCTCTCACGGGGAGAAGGTTGGGATCGGGGAATTAAAATCAATTGTTCACATCCCTCACCCTAGACCCGGAGGGAAAGAGAGTTTTTAGAGGTTCCCAAAAATCAATGGAGATTTTTCACTATGAGAATGCGCGGTTATGAAGGCCATTTGAGCCTTGATCAATTACAAACGCAAATACGCTTCGAAGAGGCTGGTTCGTTGGAATTATTCGATTGCGTGACGGCTACTGACAAAAACAACAAACCTCTTAATGTGTGTAAATTTAACGAACTTCCTCCAGGCGACATACCAAAAGATATTTTCTTGGCTGTTACAAATTCACCCAAACCAGCTGGCGCAACCAACAAAGTTTTAACTGACACAGTCATAGTAAACAATCAATTTACGACCGTAGATTTTTATCGGTGAAAAATCAACTATTAATTAATTTAATAGGCATTAAATCCGAATGTATTTTGGAGGGAAAATGGCAGGAATCAACTTCACGCCCGCATTACGAATCGAATATGACTGATTATTCAATACCTGCATCATAAACGCAGGTAAACTAACAGAGGTTGGAAAATTATGTGATCAACTAATTGCCAATCGCGCTCGTTACCAAAATATCGGCAATAACTTGGGAATACCGTGGTTTTTCATTGCCGTGATTCATAACATGGAATCCAGTCAAAAATTCTCGAAACACTTGCATAATGGTGACCCACTCACTGCTCGTACCGTTCAAGTCCCTGCTGGCCGCCCACGCACAGGCAATCCGCCTTTTACCTGGGAAGAAAGCGCTTCCGATGCACTAGTGATGCATAATCTTAATGGGAATAACGATTGGTCTACCGCCGGAGTGCTCTATCAGCTGGAAGCCTACAACGGTTGGGGTTATCGAAAGCACCACCCTGAAGTTCTAAGTCCTTACCTTTGGTCTTTTTCGAATCATTACAGCAGTGGAAAGTACATTGCCGACGGCACATGGTCAGACACGGCGATTTCCAGGCAATGCGGAGCAGCGGTTTTGTTGCGATGCATGGCAGAGCTTGGTGAAATTGACTTTACCGATCAGCCACGACCTGTTGAATCGCCCACCCCATTGGTAGTCAGTTATTCCGAAACCAAGTCCGAAGACCTGAGCACGATTAAACAGGCTGAGGATTTGCAACGCTGGCTTAATACCTTTTCCGGTGTGTTCGTATTGATTGATGGCATACCGGGAAAGAAAACTTCGGACGCTTTCAAACAGGTTACAGGTTCGTTTTTACCGGATGACCCTAGAAACTAGATTGGTCTGAATTACCGGTAAATATATAAATCGGAAAAATGGTCAGATTCCCCGCGGCAAAGCTGATTGTTAATTGCCTAGGCTTTTATGATACTGAGCAAATCCCTCCTTAATTGCAAATATGGACGCTGAAACTCTTGAAGAAAAAGAACTTATTTCTCTAGAGCGAACAAAGCTCGAAAGAGAACGGCTTGAGTTCGAGCAAAAGAAACTACAACGCATGACAATCGGAGTCTCGACGGTTGCAGTCCTCGTATCGCTTCTTCAGGTCGGCATCGCCTATTTACAAAGTCGCCTCTCAACTGCGCAGACAGTTGAGAAATTCATTCCGTACCTTCAAAAACAGGAAACTCGTGATGCAGCTTTACTAACTATGTCAGGATTCGTCGATCAGCAATTTGTCACGCAGTTAGCCGAAAAGTCGAGAGCAACCACCGTTCTCGAAACATTTCAGGTAAAAGGAAGTGAGCGGGAAAAATCACAAGCAACCGCAGCGCTTTCCGAGTTGGATAGAAAGCGTAGAGTTTTAATTGACAAGATCTTTGACTCCAGTAAACCCGCGCGAATCGAAGCGACGACCGAACTAATTCGCCAGTGGAGTACGGATCCCAACATCATCCCACAGCTTATTGAAGTGGCATCAGCAAAACTCGCGAATCAGAGTGGTATTGTCAACACATTGGTGATTTTACGAGAAACTCCCCCTGATATCCTTAGAGCAAACGCCGAGGATCTTGCATCGTTTTTGAGTAAAGCAAAGCTGAATGGTCATCAAACAGCTGGACTTGTAACAGATGTGGAAAATCGCGCAACGGCTTCGCGTTAACACGAGGAATGATATTGCGAGGTTTTTCAAATATTGACACTGGAGCAACTCATAGGAGACAAAAAATGAATGAAAACGTAGCTAAATTGATTGCAATTGCAGAAAATGAGGTCGGCACCCGCGAAGGCGCCACAAACAATACCGGCGCACGCATAGTCGAGTATCAGGGGGCAACTTGGTTGGCACCAGGTGCATGGCCTTGGTGCGCCGCGTTTACAGCCTGGATAATGCGGGAATGGCTCGAAGATGAGAGAGTTCGAGAAGCATTAAATTTGCCATCGTTTTCCCTAGCGGATAAATGGCGCTGTAAAGATGCGAGTGCGTTTGGTTGGGAAAAATGGGCAAAACAAAAAAATTTGCTAGTACTGCCGGAAACAGAAAAAGCCAAGGCCGGCGATTTCGTTATATTCGATTTCTCACATATTGCTTTAGTTGTAAAAGATCAAACTACAGTAAAAGAAAAACTCATAACAATTGAGGGTAATACTAACGGCAAGGGTGATCGAGATAGTGAAACTGGCGATGGCGTGTGGCGAAAAGAACGCCAACCAAGCTTAACCAAAAGCTACGTCCGGATAATACCTGTGTGATCGACTAGTTGTTCACTCTATCAGCTGTGCGCCCTAGCCTCCTGAAATAGACTTCTGAGCATCGGCAACACCTAAGACGAGTCAAATAAGAGGAACCAACATGACCATCACCCTAGGCCCCATTATCGGCCAGACCACCGACACTTCGGTAAAAATCTGGATACGCGGCGCGAAAGGCCCGAATCATGCCAGTCGCGAGTTTTGTTACGGCGCTTTCGATTTATACGATGGCGCGAGGCTGGTAGCTTCGAAATATTGCTTTTTAAAGGATTATTACGATTTCACCGGGGTGGTGTATTTCGATGGTCTAAAAGCCAATACCGCTTATCGGCTGGAATGCGGGCTGGTTTATAAGCGTGACGCACAAGCGCCGGCTACTGATGTTTTGGTGCAGGGACCAGTCGTGAATAGCACCGAAAAAGTCGGCACCACGTTTAAAACTCACCGGCCCAGCAACGATACCACGCTAAATTTTGTGTTCGGTTCCTGTCGCTATTTGTACTGGGACAATTTTGTTTTGAATGACGCGGAAAAAGGCGACAAGACTTTTCGTTCTATTTTCACTCAGCATCAGCAAAATCCGCTGGATTTCTTTTTAGCGGTTGGTGATCAGGTGTATGCCGATCCGTTGAACAAATTGCATGAGTATTCCAACTTCGACGAGTTATGCGAGATTTATCGCAAGTCGTTTAAATTGCCGAATATCCGCGAATTGATGAGTTGCGTGCCCACTTACATGATTCTGGACGATCATGAAATTCGTAACGACTGGTCAAAAAACCAGATGCGCGATGAAAATAGCGGCTTTTTCGCGACGCGGATGCGGGCTTATGCGTCTTACCAGCACCTCCATAATCCTGATACTCCCAACGGCCAGTTTTGGTATACCTTCGACAAAGGACCGTTTCCGTTTTTCGTGATGGATACGCGCACATTGCGGATTAGCGAAGCGACCAGCATCGAGGGTAAAACCATGCTCGGCCGCGAGCAGTTGAATGCGTTTTTGGATTGGCTGCACCAAAACCGCAATGCGCCCGTTAAATTCGTGGTGTCCAGCGTGCCCTTCTTCCCGGACCCTAAGCCTATGAAAGGCAGCGAGGACAAATGGGCCGGCTTTAACGACGAGCGCAGCATGATCCTGGAATTCATTCGCGTGGAAGGGATTAGCGACGTGGTGTTTTTGTCCGGCGACGTGCACAACTCCAGTTTTGCACGGATGCGTTGCTACCAGGACCCACAGTTTTTGTTGACCTCGTTGGTATCATCGCCATTTTATTGGCCCTACCCGCACGAAAGCCAAAGCGACTTTTACGGCGGCAAGACCCTGGAATTTATGCAGTGGTCGGACGGTAGCCGCCGCTTGCGCGACCGTATCGAATACCGCTACGAAGGCGAAGGCTTTATAGGCGATGAAAGCTTTACCCGAGTGTCGGTGGATATCGGCAAGGGCAGGCCTTGGTGTAGCGCGGAGATTTTTGATAGGAAAGGTCAACTGTTTCGTCAATATTCCAAAGCGTTTTTGTTTTAGGGCTTGCCTAAACGCTTCCACTCTCAGAGCAAAATGCTTGCTTTGTTGGAAACCATTCCCGCTCCCTCATTTTATTCTCCTCACCCCAACCCTCTCCAGCAGGAGAGGGAGCTTTATTTGTTATGGTTGGAGCATTTCTGGATTGCCGCTTTCGCGGGAATGACGGTATGTGCCAAGTGCGGCGATTTATTTCCCACCGCCAATTAGCGCTACCATCTCCTCCCGCTGAATCACCTCTTTCTCCTGCAACAGCTCAGCCAACTTATCCAAATAACCGCGTTTCTCGCTCAATATCTTTTGCGCGCGGCGTTCGGCGTCTTCGATTAAACCCTTAATTTCCGCATCGACCACGCGCGCGGTTTCCTCGCTGTAATTGCGTTGTTCGGACATATCGCCGGGTAGGAATTGCAGTTGTTGGCGTTGGCCGTAGATTTGCGGACCCAGTTTTTTACTCATGCCCAAATAGCAGACCATGTTACGGGCAATTTCGCTGGCCTTTTCCAGGTCGTTTTGGGCCCCGGTGGAGATACTTTGCAAAGCCAGCTGTTCGGCGACGCGGCCAGCCAGCAGTATAGCCAACTGATCTTTCAGCTCGTTTTCGGTGGAAAGGTATTTTTCCTCGACGGGTAGTTGCAAGGTAAAGCCCAGCGCTGAGACGCCGCGCGGGATGATGGAGATTTTATGCACCGGCTGACCGGTGGGGACATTTTCCGCGACCAAAGCATGGCCGGCCTCGTGATACGCCACCCGGCGCTTTTCGTCCGGGCCGAGGATACGGTTTTTCTTTTCCGGACCGGCCATCACTCTATCAATGGCAGCTTCGAAATCGGCCATGTTAACGGTGTCGCGGCCGCCGCGTGCTGCCAGGATGGCTGCTTCGTTGGCGATATTGGATAGATCGGCACCGACAAAACCGGGGGTGCGCTTAGCAACCGTGTTCAAGTCGATGTCTTTGTCCAATTGCATGGCTTTGCTATGCAGTTTCAGAATCGCCACACGATCTACCAGGTCGGGTTTATCGACCACAATTTGCCTATCGAAACGGCCGGCGCGCATTAGGGCTTTATCCAGTATCTCCGGTCTATTGGTAGCCGCCATCACCACCACACCGGAAGTGGCGTCGAAGCCATCCATTTCGGTCAATAACTGGTTCAGGGTCTGTTCGCGTTCGTCGTTGCCGCCCAGCATTGCCGGACCGCCACGCGAGCGGCCAATCGCATCCAGTTCGTCGATGAAGATGATGCACGGGGCTTTTTGCCGGGCTTGTTCGAATAAATCCCGCACCCGCGCCGCGCCGATACCGACGAACATTTCGATAAATTCCGAGGCGCTGATGTTAAAAAACGGCACCCCGGCTTCGCCGGACACCGCACGGGCCAATAGCGTTTTACCGGTACCCGGCGAGCCCACCAGCAACACGCCTTTTGGCATCCGCCCGCCCAGCTTTTGCAGTTTTTCCGGGGATTTTAAAAACTCGATGGTTTCCTTCAACTCCTGTTTGGCACTCTCAGCGCCGGCGACGTCGTCGAAGGTGGTTTTCGAGGTTTCCTGCTGGATGCGGATTTTATTGCCCAAATTCAAAAAGCCGCGCCCTGCACCGCCAGTCATTTTCGGCAGCAACCACATCCACAGCCCGGCCAATATCGCGACGGGAATCACCCAGTTGAACAGCAAATTGCTTAACCAGTTGTCGCCGCTCCTGACCACGTATTCGACTTTATGCTCTTGCAGGTTTTTAACCAGCGACTCGTCCCAAAGCGGAATCGTGAAAAAATGCTTGCCGATCTTTTTATCTTCTTCTTTTAAAGTGCCATTGATGAATCGTTGGGTAACCACGGCGTTATCGACTTTATTATCGTTAACGAAGGTTAGAAACTGGCTGTAGGGTATTTCCTGACCTTGAATGCGCTCGCCACCGGCGAACAACGAAAGTACAAATATGCCCAACAATACATACAACCATACCGGAGAGCGCTTGGGTTCTGCGCTGCCGGGTTGATCGGCGCCTGGTTTAGGTTTGGATAGGCTTTGCAACGTCGATTTGAGCCACGCCCAAAACACGCATAACCATTTAACAAAAGTCTGATAAAGCTCGGTTAGTTTTTGCTGGTCTATCATGACGCACTCCCCTCTTGTAGTTATCGAGGCCATTCCAGGGTCCATAATCCGCCATTCAAGTCAAGGTGGGGATTCCGGTTTAGGCCTCTTTTGTTTGTTCACTGTACTCCAGTTTTACCGGTTTTTAGCGAGTAATCAAATGTAATGTACTGGAGACTTTTCACTAAATTTACGGAAATCCAGTTTTTAACTACTTCTAGGCCACAGCTTCGCGTGAGCAACGATATTCAAGGCGCAGGTAAGTGGGATAAGGACAATCTCACTATTTCTTGCCGTTCGGAAAG
>Ga0123395_1016578_pt1 | contig 14456 bp, 12 predicted proteins | sample T10HHNH4metaT_FD_89923 | JGI IMG/M metagenome (GOLD analysis project Ga0123395, IMG submission 89923) | Methane-oxidizing artificial microbial communities from Washington, USA to study methane cycling - T10-HHNH4 metaT (Metagenome... ... | reverse complement strand
GGCTAAAGGATAGCCGTTTGTTAACGTAAGTGAAAATGGGGAACAATCCATGAAAATGCTTTTATCTTTAAAACTTTGGCTTGCTGTTTGCCTGTTTGCAGTTTCGACTGCAAGCTCAGCAGGTATCATTTGGGAAGCTACTGACGGCGATAGTAATTTTATCTCCTTCGGTTCCAGTTCATTCCCATTTACTTCAAGTGACACCTTCGGTATCTTCGCTGCTACCGCTGATCTGGCTGCTGATGCACCTGTGTACACTTTTAATGGTGTAGGCAGCTTTGCTTCTGCTAGCCCTTTTAAATTGGGCCTGTTGACAGCAAGCGGCTGGGTTAGCGAAGCCGGTAATTACGAGCTGAGCGCTTCTAATACGTTCTTGTTGACCTTTGTAAAACCCGGTGTGATCACCAACAACTTAAGCTTTCTGTTTGGATTTGATCTGAAAGCAGCTGCTAATCAAAACCCTGTCACTAGCGTGCCTCTCCCTGCTTCTGTATGGTTTATGACAAGTGCATTGATGGGCTTTCTGTATATAGGTCGTCGTAAACAGGTCGTTTAATCCCAAGCTATCAGTGGGCTTTTAGGCCGGTTGGAGTCTAGTACTCCACCCGGTTTTTTTATGCCTATTGAATATTCCAGGCTGGTCTGTTCAGAAGTGCTTAAACAAAGCTGTGAGCGAATCCGGCAATACATCCCACTATAGGAAAGTCGTTTTGGCGGACTTCCAAAAATACCTATTCCTCGTTCTCGCAAAAATCGGGAACGCAGTGAAATCAGCACGCATGTGTTCGAGACACGGATTTTTGTAGTATTTATCTTGCTGCGGCAGACCATAATAGGCAGTGTGCACATTCTCCAGGGTAAAATCTATGGCAAAAATACTAGTGATCGGTTGTGGTGATATTGGCTATCCGGTGGCTTTGCGCTTGCATCAGCAGGGACATCAGGTAACAGGGCTGAAGCGCAGCGCCCCAACTATCCCAACGCCGTTTCCTATCTTTATTGCCGATATAAGATCGGCGTCGTCATTGGCTTCCTTGCCAAACAATTTTGATGCGGTGATATTTATAGTGGCTCCCGGTAGCCGACTGGCCGAAGAGTATCAGGCTCTCTATGATGTCGGTCTGAGCAATTTGTTGGCGCATTTTACGGCAGCTGAAAGATCACCCAGTTGGTTGATGGTATCTTCAACCAGTGTTTACGAACAGAATTGCGGTGAATGGGTCGATGAAACCAGTATGGCAGAGCCAGTTGGCGCCACTAGCCGGTGGCTGGCTGCGGCCGAGAAACGGTTGTGGGCTGCGAGTGATCGTAATTGCGTCGTGCGTTTTTCCGGTATTTACGGGCCGGGTCGTGATTGGTTGATACGCCGAGCTGAGCGGGGGGAGAGCGTCCAGCAACAACCGCCCAGTTATACCAACCGCATTCACGCCGAGGATTGCGTGGCGGTTTTGCTATTTTTACTGGAAAAACAACTCGCCGGTTTAGCCTTAGAGCCTTGTTATCTGGCGACCGACGACGAGCCGGCTCCGCTTTGGGATGTGATGAGTTGGTTGGCCGAACAATTTGCTTGTCCTCAGCCTTCACCGTTGTCAGTAGCTCCGGATACCCCGCAAAACAAACGCTGCCGCAACACCAGGCTCAAGGCCTTGGGTTACCGCTTTTTGTACCCTAGCTATCGGGACGGTTATGCAACCGTGTGACCCTTGCCGGGCGCGGATGGGTGAACTCAATACCTTTAAGCCCCTTCATGTTATTCAAGCACAAGCAAGGTTATAAGTGTTGTGTTTGCCGCCTATTCGCCACGCCACGTTTTGTCGCAATCAATGTTGTGGCTTGTTGTAAGAACGCTGGCGGACTTTTTTCGCCGCTCCTTTGATAGTCCTCGTCTAATGTAGCCATAGCTTCGGCGGGCGGTACAAGCAGTGTGTCGGTCATGACCGAATAGGTTAATTCGAATAAGCGCTTCAAAGCAATTTGCCAGGTGCTGTCCGTTAAGGCGTATAGTGCATCGCTGAATTGTAAAAATCGGGTAAACGGTTGTTCGGCGACAATGAGCGGCAAGGTCGCGGTAAACCGGCCGGAGTTGCCGATCAAATCCCAAAAGCGAGCGAATCGTGTAACACGTTGCAAGTCGGTAAAGCCTATATCTCGGGTGCTGAGAATGGCATAGGGCGGCTGTGGGTCATAACGTAGCTGGTAGTCATCTGTGTGTCGATTGATTGGCGCGCCGCGCAGGCGTTTTAAAATCCCGACCTGAATTTCTTGGGGATTCAGCGCAAACAATTTATCGAAACTGGCGCCGAAGCCGGCCAGGGTGTCGCCAGGCAGACCGGCAATTAAATCGGCATGAATATGGGCGTTGGAATGCTGCCGGAGCCAGCGTAAATTGGTTTCGGTCTTTTGGTTATCCTGTTTGCGGCTGATCAATTGTTGAATGGCCGGATCGAAGGTTTGTACGCCCACTTCAAATTGCAGTACACCGTGCGGGAATTGGCTGATGGCCTGCTGCAGACGCGCAGGCAAATTGTCCGGAATCACTTCAAAGTGCAAATATAAATCTTCGCTCAAGCGTGCCAAAAAAAATTCGAGGATAGCGACGCTGCTGTCTACTTTTAGATTAAACGTGCGGTCTATGAATTTAAAATGTCGTGCGCCGCGCTGGTACAGAATCGCCATCTCGCGCAAAAAGCCGTTTAAATTAAACGGTTTGGCAGTAATATCCAGGGATGACAGGCAAAATTCGCATTTGAATGGACAGCCTCGCGAGGCTTCCACGTAGATAATTCTTTGACGAATGTCGGTGTCGGAATAGTGTGGATATGGCGATGCCAAGTTGTCCAATGCGGCCATTTCGCCGGCCACAATTTTTTCTGTTGGTTTAAGTCCTGACAATAACTGCCGGCATAATTTCGGAAAGCTTATTTCGCCGTTACCGGTGACGATATAGTCCGCCAATTCGGCAACGCTCGGTAAATCCGGCGGATGACTGACTTCCGGTCCGCCAAGCACGATGATAATGTCCGGTGCGACTTGTTTCAGGATGGCTACCACTGCGCTGATTTCCGCCACATTCCAGATATAAACGCCAAGGCCGATGATCCGCGCTTGTTGTTGCAGTAGTTTTTCGACAATTTCGATCGGACGCTGCTGGATGCCGAATTCTAATAAAGCCGTGTCTGTTTGTAACGTGCCCATGTTCGCGTAGAGATAGCGTAAGCCAAAAGCAGTGTGAATATATCGGGCGTTGAGAGTGGTGATAACGATGCTGGGCATATCTGATGAGGCGGATTGCGTCTTGATTGGTTTAATGCGCCAGCATAGCACCAATTTTGGTGTCAGAAACAGCTCTAGGCAGGTTGGTAAGTGCAGGTTACGCGATACTGCAAACTATTTATAAAAAAGTGGCTTTGCGGTGAAAATGCTGGGCCGTATCAGCTTGGCTCGGTGAATTATGTTGCCGATTTCTGATTAGGGCGGTGCTAGCTGGGGGATAAAACGCTTGTGCTAATCGGCCTATGAATTAACTGAACGGCGACCGATTTTTCCAAAAAGCGGGAGCTAATAATTCAGAAAATCGGCTGCAATGGATGCTTATTTAAGTTCGTCAAGTAAAGCCTGTGCGGCTTGCTGTTGTTGTTTTGAGCCTTTGGACAATACATCTTCGGCTATCAATTTTGCAGCTTCTGTATCGCCCATGTCGATATAAGCTTTCGCCAAATCGATTTTGGTTTCGAATTCGTCCATATCGGTCAAATCAGAAACTCCCAACTCAAACTCGTTGTTGTCAGTGGTACTGATTATTGGCGTGTCGAAGTCGAAGTTAAAATCAAACTCGCCGCCTGATTGCGCTGGCGTTTCCAAAGCTTTGTCGGAGGATTGCGCTGGTTTAGGCGTGATATTGTCAAAATCGGAAAAATCGAATGTTTCCAGCTTCAACTGCGATTCTAAATTCAGCTCCGGTTCGATGCTTAGGCTATCGTCAGCTTGTGCTTTGGAGGTGATGCTGTCGAAGTCGAAATCGAAACTGTCTGCGTCCGCTAACGCTTCTTTGCTGGTATCAGCCAGGTCTGAAGTAGTCTTTTTTATGTCATCGAAATCGCTAAAGTCGAATGACTCTAAATCGGTTGGTATCTCGGACTTTGCTGCATCCGTGTTGGTTTTATCGGCTGTCGCTGCGGAGTCGGCATTATCAATGTCGAAGTTAAAATCGAAACTCTCCAAAGCGTCCAGAGCACTAGGAGATTCCTCGGTGCTGTCAGCCGGTCCGGATGCAGTATCTGCACCTGTTCCTGCAAAATTGGCGAAATCCAGAGATTCCAGTTCCAAGGCAGCCGAATTCGCTTCAGATTTTTCCGAGTCAGTATCTAGCGCAAAGTCGAAGTCGAATGATTCTATGTTGTCGTTGCTCGAAACTGCGATATTTTCAGCGGTTTCGGTAGTATCAGCAGCAGTTTGGGAAGCAGGTGGCTGATCGAAATCGATACTTTCGATATTTACATTGGCTTGTTTGCTTTGGTCCGACGATTTGGCGCTACCGCCGAAACTTCCCAGATCAAAATCCAGTCCGTTATCCTCCAGCGCTAAATCCTTATCGATATCCAGATCCGACAAGTCGTCTTCGAGCAACGCAAAGCTTTTATCTAAATCGATAATTTCCGTGTCGGCCGTAGTGGAGTTCGCTACGCCGACGCTAGTATCGCTTTTGCTGATAGGGGCGGTGGTAGCGGCAAAACTGCCGCCAAACAAGGCTAAATCAGGGACAATTTCTTTAGCCATGTCCGTGACTTTTTTCCAGAATGGCTTATCTGCCTGTTTGCCGGCATCGGCTAGTTCTTGCGCATAACTGGCAAAACTATCTTTGTTTTCACTGGCGTAATAGATTTCCAGTAATTTCAGTTTGCATTCGTCGCGGTTAGGCTGTTCGCTTATCGCATGACGGATCAGTTCTTCCGCTTGCTGGTATCGGCCATAAGCCAAGTAAACATCAGCTTCCGAAATGGGGTCCACTTCGTTTTGATCGGTATCGAAGGCATCGAAATCGCTAGGGGTAAAGTCGCTGATAAACGAACTTTCGCCTACAGTGCCGACGTCGTATTCGTCGGTACTGCTGATGTCCATAATCGGTACGGAAAGGCTACTTTCCGAGTCGGGCAGCCGAATTTGGCTGGCCGAAGCGAACATGCTTTCGGTGTTGGTGCGCTCGTCAATTTTACGTTTGCGCCATAGTAACCAGCCCAGTAAGCCAAAAATGCCAGTGCCTAAGGTGCCGGCAACCCAGTAATAAGCGTCCGAGCCAAATAAGCCTTCGTCTTCCGCAACAACCGGTGGAGGTGGCGGTGGGGTAACCTTAGGCGCGGGTGGAACAATAGGCTTGGGCGTCGGTGGTGCCACCACTGCAGGTTCGGAAACCGGTGGTTGCGGCGTGGGCGTTACGGCCGGCGTTGGAGGCTCGGGGCTGACGACGGGCGGCTGAGGAGTTGGTTGCGCAGGCTGCGGGCTAGGCTCGGCCTGTGCTGGTTTGTTATTTTGTAAAGTGGCCAGTTGCTGATCTTTTAAGGCCAGCAATTGCTGCATCATCCCCAGTTGTTGTTCCAGTTTTTCGATGCGAGCTTGTAGCTCCAAATCCTTCCCATCGCTGGCTTGATCAGTAGTGCTATTTAAAGCCGGGTTAGCTGCGGCAGCCGCGGCTTGTTCGGTTTTTGTCGAACCGGTTCCGGCGGCCTTGGCTTCGGTGGGTGCTACCAATTCAAGCGCTTTCTTGGTCGTTTCGGCTTGAGCGGTTTCCGGCTTGACCTGTTTACTGGTGGCTTTTCGCTCATTTTGCGCTTGTCTTTGCGCCGGATTCATAATTGCATCCGGCTCAGGAATCTTTAACGTGGCGCCTTCTTTCAAGGAATTGATATTGCCGTTGTTAAATGCGTCCGGATTGGCTCTGTATAAAGCGGTCAGCATTTTCTGGGTAGGAATGTTTTTTTCCTGACCCACTTGGGTTGCGATACTCCACAAGGTGTCCGATTTTTGGATTGGGCCGAATTCGCCGCTGGTGGGTGTTTGTGGGGTAATGTCGTCGGTAGGGGCTGCACGTACCGCTCTTTTTGGTGCGGTTCGAGGTTTTCTTACCGGGCGCTCTAATGGCTCAATGGGTTCGGCGCTGTAACCGCTAGTTTCCGCGACAGGCATTACCGGCTGGTTATAAGCCGTCGGCGGGTCGATGAGCAATGTGAACTCGCGCATCATGCTGCCTTGCGGCCACGTCACTTCCAACAGGAAATCCAGAAACGGCTCCGTCAATGCTTCCCGAGAGGATACTTTTACGATGATGGAGCCGTTTGCTTGGACTACCGGTTCCAGTTTGATCTTTGACAGAAAATAATTCCAAACCACGCCGGCTTGGTCGAATTTTTCCGGTGGGGCCAATTTCACCGTGACATCGGCCGGATTTTCGCCCGGCGCGACGCTCAGTCTGATTTCGGCATTGAGTTTTTGGTTAAGGGCAGAATGTAATTCAATTTCGCCGATACCTAAGGGTTGGGCACTGACTGGTGCCAGTAAAGATACAACCGCTAAGGCTTTAGTTAAATTGCTCACATTGCTTTCCTTCACTTGTAATACCTCGGTACTTACTGACCCACTATAAAACACAGAGCTAAGCGTAGACTAGATATAGCTTTTTACCAGCACTTCGGCTATTTGCACACTGTTAAGCGCAGCACCTTTTCTGACGTTATCGCTAACGACCCACAGATCGATGCCGGTCGGATGCGAAATATCCTCGCGGATTCTGCCGACAAACACGTCGTCGTTACCAGACGATTCAGTAACTGCGGTTGGATAGCCGCCGTTCTCGCGCTCGTCCAACAAAGTGACGCCGGGGGCTGCGGCCAATAGTTCGCGAACCTGCTCTGCGGAGATTTTCTGTTTAGTTTCGATATGCACGGCTTCCGAGTGCCCGAAAAACACCGGTACTCGAACTGCGGTCGGATTAACTTGGATATCGGCATCGCCCAGGATTTTTCGAGTTTCCCAGACCATTTTCATTTCTTCCTTGGTGTAGCCGTTGTCCATAAACACGTCGATTTGCGGCAACACATTGAAAGCAATCTGCTTGGGATACACGCTAGGTGTCACCGGTTTGGCGTTCAGCAGGTTGGCGGTTTGCGTCGCCAGTTCCTCGATTGCTTCCTTACCGGTGCCGGAAACGGCTTGATAGGTGGCAACATTGATGCGGCTGATACCTACGGCATCGTAGATTGGTTTCAAGGCCACCAACATTTGGATAGTCGAGCAATTCGGGTTGGCAATAATGCCGCGATTTTTGTAGTCAGCGACTTTTTCCGGATTAACTTCGGGCACTACCAATGGAATGTCGTCGTCGTAGCGAAATTGCGAGGTGTTATCGATGACCACGCAGCCTGCCGCAGCCGCTTTCGGCGCATACTCGGCGGAAACGGAAGCGCCGGGCGAAAACAGGCCAATCTGCACTTTAGAAAAATCGAAGGTTGCCAAATCTTCAACGACCAACGAACCGCCTTTAAACGGGATGCGTTTGCCTGCCGAGCGCTCGCTAGCCAAGGCATAGACTTTGCCAACCGGAAAATTACGTTCTTCCAGGATGGCAATCATGGTTTCGCCGACCGCACCCGTGGCGCCGACGACTGCTACATCATAAGTTTTAGACATATTAATTATCCTTTTACGGCGTTGAGTACGGCATCGCCCATGCCGGAAGTGCTGACCTTGATCATGCCTTCCGAGTAAATGTCCGCGGTTCTGGCTTTACTGTCTAATGCGGTATTCACCGCGCGTTCTATACGTTCGGCGGCTTCCGGCTGGTTAAACGTGTAACGCAGCATCATCGCCACCGACAGAATGGTTGCCAATGGATTGGCGATACCCTGGCCGGCGATGTCCGGTGCCGAACCGTGAATCGGTTCATACATGCCCTTGGCGTTAGCATCCAATGAAGCCGAAGGCAACATGCCGATAGAGCCGGTCAGCATCGCCGCAATGTCGGACAAAATATCGCCGAACATATTGCTGGTCACGATCACGTCGAATTGTTTCGGTGCCCGCACCAGTTGCATCGCGGCGTTATCGACATACATATGGCTCAATTGCACGTCTGGGTATTCCTTGCCGACTTCGGTCATCACGCTACGCCACAATTCGGTCACTTCCAGCACATTGGCTTTATCTACCGAGCACAATTTTTTGTGGCGTTTTTGCGCAATCTTGAACGCGGAATGAGCGATGCGGCGGATTTCCGATTCGCTGTAAATCTTGGTATTGATGCCCACTTTCTCGCCGTTTTCCGCAACATGCACGCCGCGCGGCTGGCCGAAATAAATGCCCCCGGTCAGTTCGCGCACGATCATCAGGTCCAGGCCAGAGACTACTTCCGGCTTCAAGGTCGATGCGTCGACCAGTTGCGGATACAAAATCGCCGGGCGCAGGTTGGAGAACAGGTTCAGTTCGGAGCGAATGCCCAATAAGCCGCGTTCCGGACGTACCGCATGTGCCAGCGGTTCCCACTTTGGGCCGCCAACCGCTCCCAGCAACACCGCATCGGCGTTTTTGCAGAGATTCAGCGTGGTTTGCGGTAGCGGCGTACCGAAAGCGTCGTAAGCGGCGCCGCCGATCAATGCGTTCTCGAATATCAAACCCAGATTCATGTCGGTGTTGATAAAACTCAAGACTTTGATTGCTTCGGCAACAATTTCCGGTCCGATGCCGTCGCCGGCCAGGACTGCAATTTTTTTGGGCATTTTTTTACCTTTCAATGGAGCTTACGCGTCTTTGAACAACCACGGAGCGCGTTTGGCGCGCTCGGTTTCATAGCTTTTAATTTTGTTGGCGTGTTGTAACGACAGCGCAATATCGTCCAGACCATTCATCAGGCGGAAGCGGCGGTTTTCATCGACGGTAAAGCCAATGTTTTGACCGCTAGGCGTGGTGATGGTTTGGGCTTGTAAATCAATGGTTAACTGATAGCCATCTACGACTTCCTGGAATAACTGATCGACGGTTTCCGCCGGCAAGACGATAGGCAAGATGCCGTTCTTGAAGCAGTTGTTAAAGAAAATATCGGCAAAACTCGGCGCGATAATGGCCCGGAAACCGTAATCTTCCAGAGCCCAAGGCGCATGCTCGCGCGAGGAACCGCAACCGAAATTTTCGCGGGTCAGCAGGATTTGCGCGCCTTGATATTTTGCCTGGTTCAGCACGAAGTCTTTGTTCAAGGGCCGGTTAGTGCAATCCATCTCCGGCTCGCCTCTATCCAGATAACGCCATTCGTCAAACAGATACGGGCCGAAACCGGCGCGACGGATCGATTTCAAAAACTGTTTGGGGATGATTGCATCGGTATCGATATTGGCTCTGTCCAAGGGGGCAACGAGTGCTGTCAAAGTAGTAAAAGCCCTCATGCCGCACCTCCGTGTGCGACACCCTGACGGGTCGCCGATGGCGATGCAAAAATCCTATCCTGTATTTTTGTCATGATTATGCCTCCTCAGCAATGTTGACAAAATGGCCGGCAATCGCCGCCGCCGCGGCCATGGCTGGGCTGACCAAATGGGTACGGCCACCGTAGCCTTGCCGACCCTCAAAGTTGCGATTCGAAGTCGACGCGCAATGCTCGCCGGCTTCCAGACGGTCGGCGTTCATCGCCAGGCACATCGAGCAACCGGGATCGCGCCATTCGAAATCGGCGGCGGTGAAGATTTTGTCCAGTCCTTCAGCTTCGGCTTGTTGCTTGATCAAGCCTGAGCCAGGCACAATTAGTACCTGTTTCACGGAAGCCGCTTTTTTCCGGCCTTTGATGACTGCCGCAGCGGCACGCAAGTCTTCGATGCGCGAATTGGTGCAGGAACCGATAAAAACTTTGTCCAGCTTGATGTCGGTAATTTTTTGACCGGCTTGCAAACCCATGTATTGCAAAGCGCGTTCGATGCTTTGGCGTTTAACCGGATCAGCTTCTTGAGCAGGGTCGGGCACATTGGCATCGACTGCTACGACCATTTCCGGGGAAGTGCCCCAGCTAACTTGCGGTTTAATCGTTGCGGCATCGATGTCGATGACTTTGTCGAATAAATCTCCGCTATAGCTGTCGGAGCGCAGGTTTTGCCAGTAACGCACAGCCATATTCCAATCATCGCCTTTGGGGGCATAGGGGCGGCCTTGATAGTAATCGATGGTAATGTCATCGACCGCAATCAAACCGGCGCGGGCGCCCGCTTCGATAGCCATGTTGCAGACCGTCATCCGGCCTTCCATCGACAAAGACCAAATCGCGTCGCCGCCGAATTCGATGGTGTAGCCATTGCCGCCGGCGGTGCCGATTTGGCCGATGATCGCCAACACGATGTCCTTGGCGGTGACGCCTGGGCCGGTTTTGCCGTTGACCTTGATCAACATGTTTTTCGCTTTTTTCTGTACCAGGCACTGGGTGGCCAGTGCGTGCTCGACTTCGGAGGTGCCGATACCAAACGCCAAAGCCGCCGAAGCGCCATGGGTAGAAGTATGGGAGTCACCACAGACGATGGTCATGCCTGGCAGAGTGGCACCCTGTTCCGGGCCGATCACATGCACGATCCCTTGGCGAATATCGCTCATATCAAATTCGGTAATGCCGTACTCTTTGCAGTTGTTTTCCAAGGTCTCGACTTGCAACCTTGAAACCGGATCGGCGATGCCTTTGGCGCGATCAGTAGTTGGCACGTTGTGGTCGGCTACAGCCAGATTGCGGGCAATGCGCCAAGGTTGGCGACCCGATAGCCGTAAGCCGTCGAAAGCCTGCGGCGAAGTCACTTCGTGCAGCAATTGCCGGTCGATGTAAATCAGGCAGGAGCCGTCGTCTTCGGTGTGGACGACGTGGTCGTCCCAGAGTTTGTCGTATAAGGTTTTACCAGCCATCTCAGTTTCCGATAAAGAAGTTAACAATACTGCTCAGCCCAAAATGGCCAGCAATTTGGAGGTGATGTCGCTGACCGAGCCAACGCCGGCAATCGACGCGAATTTAGCGTTTTGACCGGGCGCGGAATAAAAGCCGACCAACGGTTTGGTTTGTTCGTGATACACGCTCAAGCGCTTGCGCACCGTTTCTTCCTTGTCATCGTCGCGTTGAATTAAAGGCTCGCCGGTGGCGTCGTCCAAGCCTTCCTGTTTCGGCGGGTTGAACACGACGTGATAAGTGCGACCGGACGCCATATGGACACGTCTGCCGCTCATGCGTTTGATGATTTCCTCGTCGTCCACAGCAATTTCGATGACATGATCCAGTTCCACACCCATTTTTGCCAGGCCTTCAGCCTGAGCGATGGTGCGCGGAAAGCCATCCAGCAAAAAGCCGTTGGTGCAATCATCCTGGGCGATACGCTCTTTAATCAGCCCCAGAATAATCTCGTCGGATACCAGTCCGCCGGCATCCATGACTTTTTTGGCTTCGATTCCCAGTGGGGTGCCTGCGCGGACAGCCGCGCGCAGCATGTCGCCGGTGGAAATTTGCGGAATCGCAAATTTTTCCGTGATGAACTGGGCTTGGGTGCCTTTGCCCGAACCGGGGCTGCCTAACAGGATAATGCGCATATCAATCACTCCAGTGTATGAATCAGGCTTGGTGCCTTTATATATAAAGAGAGCCGGCTCAAGCGCATCAGTTCGTGAGCCTGGCGGAAAAATCCGACATTTTATCGCACTTGCCCTGTGAATGCCGTCAAATCTTGTCTAGTCGAGGGTGTAGGGAGTTGCGAATCTAGCTGGCAATGTTTGCTTGGCTGTGAGCGCTGAGCAGGGCGAACTCGGCGAGACTGATCGATTCCGCGCGCAGATTGGCGTCGATTCCAAGCTCGATGATCTGCTGCTCTGAGATGAAGTTTTTCAGTGAATTGCGGATGGTTTTACGACGCTGCGAAAAGGCTTGAGTCACCAATTGGCTAAAGCTTTTCAGGTCCGGAATCTTGACCGGCGGCTGTGCGTGCGGGGTCAGGCGGACAATGGCCGAAATGACTTGCGGAATCGGGTCGAAACTTTCCGGCGGCACGTCGAACAGCAATTCGGTTTCGCAGTAATATTGCATCATCACGCTCAACCGGCCGTATGCCTTGCTGCCAGGTTCGGCGCAAATCCGCTCCACCACTTCTTTTTGCAGCATGAACAACATGTCTTCCACGCAATCGGTGGATTCCAGCAGATGAAACATTAATGGTGTGGAAATGTTGTACGGCAGATTACCGATAATGCGCAGCTTCTCGCCGGCTTGCGCCAGTGCGGCAAAATCGAACTTCAACGCGTCGGCGCTATGCACGGTTAAATTGCTGTGGCCGGCAAACTGTTTTTGCAAGCGGCTGACCAAGTCCCGGTCTAGTTCGACCACGTCGAGTTTGGCGCCGGACTCCAATAAAGGCAGGGTCAACGCGCCGAGACCGGGGCCGATTTCCACCCAATGTTCGCCTGCTACCGGATGGGCGCTGGCTAGAATGTTGTAAATGATGCTGTGATCGTGCAGAAAGTTCTGGCCGAAGCGTTTGCGGGCGGTGTGGGTCATTTTTAGTTTGTTAAGTGGGGAATCATATCCAGCGCAGTCTGCAACGCAAACTGCAAACTGCCTAGGTTGGCTTTGCCGGTGCCGGCCAGTTCCAGCGCGGTGCCGTGGTCGACCGAGGTGCGGACGATGGGTAAGCCGAGGGTGATATTCACGGCTTGGCCGAAGCCTTTGTATTTCAATACTGGCAGGCCTTGATCGTGATACATCGCTAACACGGCGTCGGCGCTTTCCAGGTATTTGGGCGTAAACAATGTGTCGGCGGGTAGTGGTCCGTAAAGGTTGATACCTTCGCAGCGTAAGCGTTCAAGAGTCGGTTCGATGGTGTCGATTTCCTCGCGGCCCAGATGGCCGCTCTCGCCGGCGTGCGGATTGAGGCCGCAAACCAGTATTTTCGGCTTAGCTATTGCAAAGCGTTGCTTTAGGTCGTGGTCCAATAACCTAATCACCGTTGCCAAAGATTCGGGGGTAATGGCGGCGCTGACTTCAGACAAAGGTAAATGGGTCGTCGCCAAAGCGACGCGTAGGCCGGGTGTGGCCAGCATCATGACTGGCGTACCGCCAGCCAATTCGGCGATAAATTCGGTGTGGCCGCTAAAGGGAATGCCGGCGTCGTTAATCACGCCTTTGTGAACCGGGCCGGTAACTATCGCAGAGAATGCGCCGCTCATGCAGCCCAAGGTGGCTTGGCGGATGGTTTCCAGAACGTATCGGCTATTGGCGGAATTGAGCCGTCCGCAAACGGCTGGCTCGCTCAAGCTGATGGGCAGAGCGGATATGGTGCCGGCTTGCTGTTTGTTGGCAGTTTGATCGATGTCGAAAAGTTGAATTGCCAGCGGCAAGCCAAGTTGTTCTGCCCGTTGCTGTAATAATTCCGGATCGGCAATGGCAACGAGTTGGCAAGCTTGTTCCTGCTGCGCCAGTTGTATGCACAAGTCCGGGCCGATGCCGGCAGGCTCGCCGGGCGTCAAAGCGATGCGAGGTATAGACATATTAGCTCCCCAATCGACCCGGTAAATCCCGCAGTATAAGCCCGGCCGGGATTTGTTTAATGCCTATCTGTGCATTGGTCGGATAGTTAGACAGGGTTGTGTTCCTGGCAAATTTGTTCGCTATCGCCTGTGCTGAGCTTCTCCTGGGTAAGCTGGCAGAAAAAACCGCCGTCTATTTCGCTGAAGTTGCGGCAGGTTTTGCACACGCCAAACGACTGCGAGTGGTTGGCTTTTTGCAGGGCGGTCAAGGCTTGTTGGAAAACATTGGCGTCTGACGGCGGCGAATCGCTGCTTTGCAAGATAGAGGTGGCGCTGTGGAATAAATCCGAAGGTCGCGCTTGCTTAAGTATCGCAGCGCCATCCGGCAGCAATTGCAAATGCACTACGCGCTTGTCGTTGGCATCCGGCGTTTTGCCGATATAACCTTTCTTTTCCAGAATAATTAGCGATTGCGATACCGTGCCGCGCGTCATACCTAAATAATTGGCGACAGCAGCAGGCGTATTGCTGTATTTGTTGCAGCGCGAGAGGTAATTGAGCACTTGAAAGTGTACTGGCTGCAAGCCCAGTTCCGTACATTTTTTCCGTTCCTCGGAACGGATCAAGGTGGTCATGCACTCAATAAGTTCGTAAATATCAGTTTGTTGCATAAATTGCATTCTCATCATGATCCACAAGGTTGACAAGGCGATGGTTCAGGGAGTAAATTGATAGCGAATCGAAACTTTACTTTATAACATCGGCCTGGAGTCAACAAGCTGTTATTTTACCATGCTAAATCGGGCGGCTGTTCGTCCTGGTCTTTTATGGTTTAATGCACCAAGTTGGCTCTTTTTTTTAACTTGCGGGTGGCAGGAATTTTAAATGAAAAATACTATAAAAATGCTGAATAAATCCCTACTGGCGAGTGCTATCGCCATGCT
>Ga0123395_1108168_pt1 | contig 14521 bp, 8 predicted proteins | sample T10HHNH4metaT_FD_89923 | JGI IMG/M metagenome (GOLD analysis project Ga0123395, IMG submission 89923) | Methane-oxidizing artificial microbial communities from Washington, USA to study methane cycling - T10-HHNH4 metaT (Metagenome... ... | reverse complement strand
TTTGAAAAACCTATTGACGCAGATACAACAACATCGCGGCATGGTGAGCGCTTATTTGAACGGCGATCTGAGCTTTAAATACAAAATCACGGTCTTGCAATCCGACATTGATCGGCAGCTCGATCAACTCTCTGGGCAGTTCAAGCGGTCGCCGGAATCGTGTCAGTCGTTCGTTGACATTCGCGATGCCTGGAAGCAACTACACCCTTCCGCATTGCATCTGACCAAGGAAGTAAGTTTCGAACGGCACTGTGTATTGGCCGGTACTATTCTCAATTTGATAAGAGATATAGCGGAGCATAGCCAATTACATCAGGAAAGTATTTGTCCGTTCAGCTTTATAGAAATTCTATGGCATCTATTGCCGGATACCGCGGAGGCGATAGGTCAGGCACGCGCTATCGGCACCGGCGTGGCCGCGGCTGGCCGCTGTCGGATCACTGATAGGATCAAGCTGGGTTTTCTGATTACGCGTATCCGTCAGGCCATCGAACGGGTTGAAGCCGGCATGGGCAACACCGATATATCCATGGTTGCCGATAACCGCTTTCAGCAGTCTTCGGCTGCGGTTCATGTGCACATTACCAGTTTAATTGGCCATATCGAACAAAAATTGCTGACTGTGGATAAGCCGGCGATCGATCCGGTGGCCTTCTTTGACACCGCCACGGGGACATTGAACAGTATTTTTGCTCTTTACGATCAGGGCGAAGTGATTACAAGCCATGCCTTGCAAAACCAACTGGCAAGTGCCAGACGTAGTAGCAATCAGTCTTTCGCTATCGTGTTGGTAAGCTTGGTTTTTTTACTGGCTTCGTTGGTATTGAAGCATGGGGTTTCTTAATCAGCGAGACCAAAAATCACGCTTTCGATGGAGGCAATTTAATTTTGAGGGATGCTGTAGTACTACAATGAGAGACATCATTTCAACTTTGTTTGATTACATTAAACAGTCTACGCCCACTTTTTTAGGGAATAATTCCGGAAAGTCAGGATGTCAGCGCGATTGGCTAAGCTAAGCTAGGCAAGACCCGTTTGTTGCGCTATGGTTAATGCCCGCTTCCTCCGGCCCAATAGTTTCGTATAGCGGGTTGGCCGAATAGCACTAAGCAATTATCAGTCGTCGCTAACCTAAACATCTAAGTCCATCCACATTCCTCGACACAATGGCTCAACCACCCGACAGAATTCGAGCCAAGTGCCTTTGCATAGACATAGAAACCGCGAGGCAGGATAGCTTAAAGCTGCGGGAGATTGGTGCGTATCGCCCGGACACCGATGCCCGCTTGCGCTTATCAGGTAAAGCTGCCGACTTGCGGCAAAAGCTGGATCAGATCAGCGAAGGCGCGGCGTTTGTGTTGGGGCATAACGTGATTGCCTTCGATCAACCTGCTCTATCGGTATTGCATCCGGATTTGGCGCTGCATCGTTTGCCCTTGGTCGATACGCTGGAACTGTCGCCGGTGGCTTTTCCGCAAAATCCCTATCACCGCTTGGTGAAGGACTACAAACTCTGTACCACGACTCGCAACGATCCGGTTCGGGACGCGGAACTGGCTTACGAGCTGTTTCTGGATCAGGCCGAGGCCTTGCGGCAGCGGGTGGCCGAGCATCCTGACGAAGCGCTGTGTCTGCATTTTTTATTGGCTCCGGAAAACGGTAAGGGCGTGGCGAATTTTTTTGCCAGCTTGCGCGCCGCGTTGCGGCCTTCCTTGCCTGATGCCCAAGCAGCCTGGCAACGCGCTACCGAGGGTAAGGGGTGCCGCGCCGGGCAGCAAAAAATCGTTCATCACTATTTGCCTGATCCTGCTTGGCATAAGTCTTTGGCTTATGTGTTGGCCTGGCTGCGGGTGGCGGGTGGCAATTCCGTGCTGCCGCCTTGGGTGAGTTTGTCCTTCCCGAAAACGCGGGAGTTAATCGCGATCTTGCGCGATGTGCCTTGTGGTGATGCCGAGTGCGACTGGTGTCGGGAGCAGCATGATCTGTCGCAATTGTTGCCTCGTTATTTTCCTGGCATCACCCAGTTCCGGCCGATGCCGACTACCGAGGATGGTCGGTCCTTACAGCAAGTCATCGTCGAACACGGCTTTGCCGGCACGCCGACCCTGGCGATTCTGCCAACTGGTGGCGGCAAATCCTTGTGTTATCAATTGCCGGCGCTGGCGCGTTTTTATCGCAACGGCAGCCTGACGGTGATTATCTCGCCGCTGCAATCCTTGATGAAGGACCAGGTCGATAACCTGGAAGCGCGCGGCATCACCTGTGCCGGCTACATCAACAGTCTGCTGAATCCGCTGGAACGGCAGGTGATGCTGGATAAGTTGCGCTTGGGCGATTTGGGTTTGATCTTTGTCGCGCCGGAACAATTTCGCAGCCGCGCATTTGCCAAGGCTTTGCAACATCGGGAAATCGGGGCCTGGGTGTTCGACGAGGCGCATTGTTTATCCAAATGGGGGCATGATTTCCGACCTGATTATTTATACGTGTCGCGCTTTATCAAGACCCGGCAAAAGGACAAGCCGTCGCCGGTGTTTTGCTTTACCGCCACCGCCAAGCCGGACGTGGTGCAAGACATTGTGGAGCATTTTCGCAAGCGCTTGGGGATTACGCTTGTGTGTTTGACCGGCGGCGTCAACCGCGAAAACCTGCTGTACGAAGTGCATGCAGTGCCCGCCCAAGCTAAATACCCGGAAGTGCTGCGCTTGCTGGAGCAAAGCTTGCGCGATGAGGGCGGGGCTATCGTGTTCTGCGCGCGGCAGAAGACCGTGGAGGAAATGGCGGAATTTTTGAAACAGGCTGGCCTGGATTGCGGTTATTTCCACGGCGGCATGCAGCCCGAGCAAAAACGCCAAGTGCAGGAAGACTTCATTGCTGGCGAACTACGGGTGATCGCCGCCACCAATGCCTTTGGTATGGGCGTGGATAAGGCCGACGTGCGTTTGGTGATTCATTTGGATACGCCGGGCTCGCTGGAAAACTATTTGCAGGAAGCGGGTCGGGCCGGTCGTGATCAAGATCCTGCGCGTTGTGTGTTGCTGTATGACGATGCCGACCTGGATGTGCAGTTTCGCTTGCTGCGTAATTCCAAGCTGACGCAACACGATATTTCCGCGATTTTAAAAGCGCTGCGCAGCATCGAGCGCAAAGACCGCAGCGAAGGTTCGGTGGTGGTCACTAGCGGCGAAATATTGCTGGAAATTCCGGACAAGCACGGCATCGATCCCGACGCCGCCGATGCCGACACCAAAGTCCGCATCGCCGTGGCCTGGCTGGAAGAGGCGCGCTTGCTGGAGCGCGAGGAAAATCATACGCGGGTGTTCCCTGGTAGCTTGCAAGTGGCTAGTCTTGAAGAAGCCCAAGTTTTGCTGCAGAAGACGCTGGGGCCGAATACGAACATTGAGCCGTACATGGCGCTGTTGTCGCAGTTGTTTTACAGCGAAGACGACGAAGGCATTAGTACCGACGACCTGATGCTGGCTACCGGCCGCAACTCTCACGAAGTGCAGAGCATGCTACGCGAGTTGGACCGCTTTAAACTGGTGTCCAACGATACCGAAATCGGTGTGACCCTTTACCGCGATCCCGACACGGCAGAACGGCTGGCAGACTTGCGTAAGCTGGAAGATACATTGATTGCCAGTCTGCGCGAGGCGGCGCCGGATGCGGATAGGGAGCAGTGGCAGATTTTGAATGTGCGGCGGCTGTGCGATACCTTGCGCCGCGATGCCGGCGTGGAACTGACGCCGGACAAATTGACTCGCTTGATGAAATCGTTTGCCGAAGCCTTTGGCGACAGTAGCAGCCAGCGTGGTTTTTTCGCGTTGCGTCCGGCCGGTCAGGATAATCGCTATCTTAAATTGCTGCGCAGCTGGCAGGACATCGACCTGATTCGGCATAAACGCATGCGGCTGGCTCAGGCCTTGCTGAATTTCTTTCTGGCGCAACGTCAAGGCAATAATCTGCTGGTTACCTGCAAACAAGGCGATTTGGAAGCGGCTTTGCAAGCCGATCTGACCTTGCAGGATCTGGAGGTGCGCGATTGGCAGGTGGCTTTGGCAGCAGCGCTAATCTATTTGGACAGCAACGAGGTGTTGCATCTGGCGCGCGGCAAGGCAGTATTTCGGGCGGCGATGAGTATCCAACTCAATGCCGAAGCCCGGCGTCGGCAATTTAAAAAATCCGATTATGCCGAGCTGGCTTTGCATTACAAGGACAAGATCATCCAGGTGCATGTGATGGCGGAATACGCCCGGCTGGCGCTGGGCAAGATTCAGGCGGCGATGGCGTTTATCGTCGATTACTTTGCCATGGACAGACCCGAATTCGTGCGCCGCTATTTTGCCGGCCGCCAGGATATTCTGGAAATGGCCACCACCGAAGCCGCGCATCGGCGCATCCTCACCGATCTGCAAAGTCCCGAGCAGCAAGCCATCGTCGCCGCACCGCCGGAAGGCAGCCAATTGGTGCTGGCCGGCCCCGGTTCCGGCAAGACCAAGGTGATTGTGCATCGGGTGGCCTGGTTACTGCGCGAATGTATGGTGTTGCCGGAAGACATCATGGTGCTGAGTTATAACCGTTCAGCGGCGCTTGAAATTCGCAAACGCTTGTGGGCTTTGATTGGTGCCGATGCCGCCGGCGTCACCGTGCAAACCTTGCACGGTTTGGCAATGCGCTTGACCGGCACCAGTTATGCGGTGGCTGCCGAACATGGTGAGAGCGTTGATTTTTCAGCGGTGATCAAAAACGCCACCGCGCTGTTAAAACAAGCGGAGCAGGGCGACGAACTTGGGCCGGGCATCCAACGTGACCGCTTGCTGTCCGGTTTGCGTTATTTATTGGTTGACGAATATCAGGACATCAACGCCGAGCATTACGAGCTAATCAGCGCGCTGGCCGGTAGAGCCATCAATAGCGAGGACGATAAATTGTCCTTGTTGGCGGTGGGTGACGATGATCAAAACATCTATGCTTTTGGCGGCGCGAATGTGCGTTTCATCAAACAGTTTGCCGTGGACTATCAGGCAAAAACCTACTACCTAATCGAAAATTACCGCTCCACGGCACAGATCATCTATTGCGCGAACCGGGTAATTGCGCCGGTGCGGGAGCGGATGAAAATTAAGCAGGCCATCCAAATTAACTACGCGCGCCGCGAGGCAGCGGAGGGCGGAGAGTTTGCCGAGCTGGATAGTTTGACTCAAGGCCGCGTACATATTCTGGAAACCCCGGCGCTGCTGCACGGCGAAGTCGAGGTAGCGTTGGGCGAGTTAGTGCGGCTGAACAGGCTGGCGAATTTGGGGGAAACCAGCCACTGGGGCCGCTTTGCGGTGATTGCTAGACATTGGGACACGCTGGAGCCGCTGGCAGAATTGTGTCGGTTGCGAGGCATTCCGGTAAGGCTGATGCGCGACGATTATTTGCTGAATTTGCATGCCACTAGGGAAGGCCATAGTTTGCTGGCCCTGTTGAATAAGCAAAGGCGAACGGCCCGCAAACCAAGGGTGTTGCTGCGTTGGGGATCGTTGTCGCGCTGGTTCAAACGCCGCTATCGGCAAAATGTGAATGAGCTGATCGAACATCCTTATCTAGCCATGCTGGCGCAATTCATCATCGCCGCCGAGGTCGCCGCGCCGGGTTGCCAGCAGGTGGTCAGCAACCTTGTCGATGCACTCTACGAATTCGGTTCCGGCAGCCAGTCCGGGGAAAACGATAGCCGGCATGCGCCGCTGCTGTTATTGACAGCGCATCGAGCCAAGGGTTTGGAGTTCGATCATGTCCTGATTCTGGATGGCGGCGGCTGGCAGCAAGCCAGCGACGAAGAGCGGCGGCTGTTTTATGTGGCGATGACGCGCGCCCGCAAAACGCTGACTTTGTGCGCCAAGCGGGGCGGAAAGCACGCTTTTATCAAGGATTGCGAGATGCTTTGCGTCAAAACCCAACCGCAATATACAGCGGGTTTTCAGCAATTAGAGCAACGCACATGGCTGGCCGGTTTGGGGCAAGTCGTGTTGTCCTGGCCCGGCTATTTCGCTGCCGACAAGCCGATTCACCGGGGGATTGCCGCGTTGGATGTGGGTAGCGAATTGATTTTGCGGGCCAGAAGCGACCGCCAAATCGGTTGGGAATTAGCCGATTTAAATGGCGTGGCTGTGACTCGGATGGCACAGGCCTTTACCCCGCCAAAAGGCAGTATCCTCAAGGTACGGGTTGCGGCGATTTCGGTTAGGCATAAGACAGCGGGGGACTCTGAGAGTCTGCGATGCGAGCGTTGGGAAGTGGTGTTGCCGGAAATTCTATATTTACCGCGCGCAAACGTCGGAAAGACCTAGGCTTTTCGGCAGAGATTTCGTCGTTCCCGCGCAGGCGGGAACCCAGGAGAGTCAACACTCTGGACCCCCGCTTGCGCGGGGATGACGATTAATTCAGCAATCCGAGAGTCGCCGAACTTAGTTTTTCAGCTTGGCGATCAGCATTTTGTTCACTTCGCCCGGATTGGCCTTGCCTTGGGTTTCTTTCATGATTTGCCCAACTAAGGCCATCAAAGCCTTGTCCTTGCCGGCCCGGTATTGTTCGACTGGTACCGGGTTGGCGGCGATGACTTTGTCGACGATCGTTTCTATCGCGCCGCTGTCGGTGATCTGCTTCAAGCCTTCTTTCTCGATGATCTCGTCGGCGCTGTCGTTGCCGTTCCAGAGTTTGTCGAATACCTGTTTGGCGGTTTTGCCGGAAATAGTGTTGTCGGCAATGCGTTTGATTAGGCCGGCCAGACGTTCGGAGCTTACCGGGCAATCGCCGATTTCCAAGCCAGTTTTGTTCAACGCGCCTAGAACGTCACCGGTAATCCAATTACCAGCCAGTTTGGCTTCGCCGCCGGAGGCTTTGACAACAGTTTCGTAGAAATCGGCCAGTTCGCGAGATGAAGTTAAGGTCGCGGCGCTTTCGCCATCCTGGCCGTATTGTTCGATAAAACGCTGTTTCTTGGCATCCGGCAATTCCGGTAGCGTGGCACGAATTTCGTTTTTTAACGATTCTTCAATCAACACGGGCAACAGATCAGGATCCGGGAAGTAACGGTAGTCGTTGGCTTCTTCCTTGCTGCGCATGGAACGGGTTTCGTCTTTGTTGGCGTCGTACAAACGGGTTTCCTGAACGACTTTGCCGCCACCTTCGATCACATCGATTTGTCGCTCGATTTCGTGGTTGATGGCTTTTTCGACGAACTTGAAGGAGTTGATGTTTTTGATTTCGGCGCGGGTGCCGAATTCAGCTTGGCCTTTTGGGCGCACCGAGACGTTGGCGTCGCAGCGGAACGACCCTTCCTGCATATTGCCGTCGCAGATTTCCAGGTAGCGCACCAGTTCGTGCAGTTTGCGCATATAAGCCACGGCTTCTTTGGCGGAGCGCATGTCCGGCTCGGAAACGATTTCCAACAGCGGTGTGCCAGCCCGGTTCAAGTCTATGCCGGTCAGGCCGTGAAAGTCTTCGTGCAGCGATTTACCGGCGTCTTCTTCCAGATGGGCGCGGGTGATGCCGATACGTTTGGTCACGCCATCGACTTCGATGTCGAGATGGCCGTTGCCGACGATGGGTAACTCGAACTGGCTGATCTGGTAGCCTTTCGGCAAGTCCGGGTAGAAGTAGTTTTTGCGGGCGAACACCGAGTGCGGAGCGATGTCTGCGTCGATGGCTAAGCCGAAGGTCACGGCCTTGCGGACCGCGTCTTTGTTCAGCACCGGCAATACACCGGGCAAGCCTAAATCCACTGCACACGCCTGAGTGTTAGGCTCGGCGCCATAAGCGGTGGCGGCGCCGGAGAAGATTTTGGATTTCGTCGAGAGTTGGGTGTGGATTTCCAAGCCGATAACGGCTTCCCATTGTGAGTTCATTCGTGGTTCCTTTAAAACTTATTCGGCAAAAACGTCGTTCAGGTCGATTTGCAGGTCGGGGAATAAATGCGGGGTGGCGATTTCGTTGCCGGGATACAGGCCGCGCAATTGGTATTTGCCCTGCTCGTCTAGTACAAATTGCTGGACGATTTGTTCGTAGGGGAACACTAGCCAATATTCGCTGACACCGCTTTCTTCGTATAAATCGTATTTCAGGCGAACTTCTTTGCGGCTATTGCCCGGCGACAGCACTTCAATGATCCAATCGGGTGCGCCGTCGCAGCCTTGCTCGGTCAGTTTGTCCTTATCGCAAATCAAGCACAGGTCGGGTTGCACGACACTAAACGCTTCACCATTTTTGAGCAGCGATTTCCGGCGGTCGTAAAGTTTCACGTCGAAGGGGGCAATAAAGACTTCACAATTTTTGTGCAAGAAGTAGTTGTCAATTGGCCGCAGCAACTTAAGCGCAATCCTTTGATGCTTGACATTTGGCGCGGGCGACATCGCCATGATCTTACCCTTGATTAGCTCGACAGATTCTTCGAGCTGCCAAGTCAAATAGTCGGCGTAGCTGTAGATGCCGTTGGGGTCTAGTTGCGATAATTGCGTGATTGGCGCCATTTTGCCTCCCGTGTTATTCGAAGCCCTTGGGTATTTGCACGTGCCAGTCGGTCACTTGTTGGTAGCGATGGCCGACATTCAGCAATTTGGCTTCGCTGAAATAATTGCCGATCACATGCAGGCCAACCGGTTTGCCGTCAATACAGCCGGCCGGAATTGACATCGCCGGCAGGCCGGCCAGGTTGATGGCTATCGTGTAAATGTCTTCCAGATACATCCGAATCGGATCGCTGGTTTTTTCGCCGATGCGGAAGGCGGTACTGGGCGTGACCGGGCCCATCAACACATCGACTTCGCTCAAAGCCCGTTTGAAGTCGTCGCTGATCAGGCGGCGCACTTGTTGCGCTTTCAAATAGTAAGCATCGTAATAGCCGGCCGACAGCGCATAGGTGCCCATCAGGATACGGCGTTTGACTTCCGCGCCGAAGGCTTCGCCGCGCGAGCGAGTGTACAGGTCAGTCAAGTCTGCCGGATTTTGGCAGCGGTAACCAAAGCGCACACCGTCGTAGCGCGACAGGTTGGACGAGCATTCGGCCGAGGCGATCACGTAATAGGCAGGGATCGCTAGATTCAATTTAGGCATGTCCACTTCTTTGACTTCCGCGCCCAGCTTTTGATATTCGGCGATGGCGGCCTGAATCGTAGAGGCCATTTGGCTGTCGAGCTCCGCGCTGAAAAACTGTTTCGGCAGGCCGATTTTCAAGCCTTGCAGGCTATCGTTCAGGCTGGCGCTGTAGTCGGGCACAGCTTGATCGACACTGGTGGAATCTTTGGGGTCGAAGCCGGCCATGACTTGTAATAACAGGGCTGCATCTTCCGCGCTACGGGCCATTGGTCCGCCTTGGTCCAGACTGGACGCGTAGGCGATCATGCCGTAACGCGATACGCGGCCGTATGTCGGTTTTAAGCCGGTGATACCGCACAGCGCCGCCGGTTGGCGAATCGAGCCGCCGGTGTCGGTGCCTGTCACGGCAGGCGCCAGACGCGCCGCGACTGCCGCCGCCGAGCCGCCGGACGAGCCGCCGGGGACGCAATCGGTCGCCCAAGGGTTGCGCACCGGGCCGTAAAAGCTGGTTTCGTTGGACGAACCCATCGCAAATTCGTCCATGTTCAATTTGCCCAGCATCACCGCACCGGCGCTGTTGAAGTGATCAACAACGGTGGCGTTGTAGGGTGCGATAAAATTGTCCAACATTTTCGAGCCGCAGCTGGTTTTAGTGCCTAGCGTGCAGAAAATGTCTTTTTGGGCGATGGGGATGCCGGCAAGTGGTCCGGCGTTGCCAGTGGCCAGCAGTTGATCGGCGGCTCTCGCTTGTAACAAGGCGCTTTCTGCGCTAACGGTGATAAACGCATTTAGGTCTTGGTGCTGGCTTATGCGGTCCAAGAAGAATTGGGTGAGTTCAACGCTGGAAAATTCTTTACTGCGCAGCCCGGCTGCCAGTTCGCTAAGGTTTTTTTTGTGCATAATCGTCCTTAATCGATGACTTTCGGAACCAGGTACAATCCGGCTTCGGTTTGCGGGGCTATGGATTGGAAATGGTCGCGTTGGTCGGTCTCTGTCACCGCATCTTCGCGCAGACGTTGCATTTGATCCAAGGGATGCGCCATTGGCGTTACGCCGTCGGTGTTTAACTGGCCCATCTGGGTCATTAATTCCAGTACGCCGGATAGGTCTTTTGCATAGTGTTCGACATCTTGTTCAGCAATGCCCAGCCTTGCCAGGTGAGCGATTTTTTTAACGTCATTCGCCGTTAACGACATTCTTCTAACTCCAGGTTTTCTTAGTAAAACTATGATACTTTATATCTTGCTCAAATACCTGCTTGATTGTTAAAGTAGTGGGATTTTCCGTGTGCGCTTAGGGTACTGCTTACAATGTTTAAAAGAATTCGTGGCCTTTTTTCCAATGATTTGTCGATCGATTTGGGTACGGCAAATACGTTAATTTATGTTCCAGGCCAGGGAATCGTACTCAACGAGCCTTCCGTGGTGGCGATCAAGGAAGACAAAATTCGCGGCCAAAAAACCATCGCTGCTATCGGGGCGGATGCCAAAAGCATGTTGGGCCGCACGCCCGGTAATATCACCGCTATTCGGCCGTTGAAAGACGGCGTGATTGCAGACTTCGCCGTCACCGAGCGCATGCTGCGGTTTTTTATCAAAAAAGTCCACGAAAACAAGCTGTTGCGGCCCAGTCCGCGGATTTTGATCTGCGTGCCTTGCGGCTCGACCCAGGTTGAACGCCGCGCGATTCGTGAATCGGCGGCCATGGCGGGTGCTAGAGAAGTGTATCTGATCGAAGAGCCGATGTCCGCTGCTGTTGGCGCCGGTTTGCCGGTGGATACCGCGCATGGCTCCATGGTTTTGGACATAGGTGGGGGCACCTCGGAAGTGGCGGTCATTTCTTTGAACGGTATTGTTTATTCCGCCTCAGTCCGAATTGGCGGCGATCGCTTCGACGATGCCATCATCAGCTATGTGCGCCGCAACTATGGCACCTTGATCGGCGAAGCAACAGCCGAAAAAATCAAACACCAAATTGGTGCTGCCTATCCCGGTAGTGAAGTGCGCGAGATGCAGGTCACCGGCCGTAATCTGGCCGAGGGCGTGCCGCGCAGCTTTTCATTGAACAGCAATGAAATTCTGGAAGCCTTGCAAGAACCATTATCCGGCATAGTCAGCGCCGTTAAAGTGGCGTTGGAACAAACTCCGCCGGAACTGGGCGCGGACGTGGCCAGTCGCGGTATTGTGTTGACTGGTGGCGGTGCTTTGTTGAAAGATATTGACCGTTTGATTTCCGAAGAAACCGGTTTGCCGGTCTACATTGCCGATGATCCGCTGACCTGCGTGGCCAGAGGCGGCGGCATGGTGTTGGAAATGTTGGACTCTAAAGGTGCTTCGGCGTTCTCTCTGGAATAAGCGCTGAGCTGAAGTATCTCTAAAAGGCCGCTGTAATCGCGAAAAGCGGTTACAGCGGCCTTTTCTACGAAATTTGTGCCGCTCGGCGATGAAAGTGCCTTGAAGCGGAAGTCCATATGCTTACTTTCGCGTCAATTGACGCCGGTCTTGATTGTTAGAGGTTTGCCATAAAACTCTTATTTGCTAAAGGCCCTTCACTTAATACCCGTTTACTGGTGGCATTGCTGGTATCAATTTCGATGTTAGTGATTGATTATCGTAGCGAGCGTCTGGACCGGTTGCGCTCCTTGTTATCGGTGTTCACTTATCCATTACAGTCGCTGGCCAGTCTGCCGGTGGATTTTTACCAGACAGTGTCCGGAACGGTCATTTCTTTTGTGGAACTGCAAAAAGAAAACCGCCGCTTGAAAGAAGCTCAGTTCGTCAACGATGCGAAATTGTTGAAGTTCGCGGCCTTGGAAAAGGAAAACACTCGTCTGCGGATGTTGCTGGAAAACTCCTTTCAGCTTGGCGAGCAGGTGCTGGTAGCCGAACTGGTTTCGGTAAAATTGGCGCCTTACGAACATACGGTGGTAGTCAACAAAGGCTCGCGTTTTGGTGTGCATCCGGAACAACCTGTTTTGGATGCCAACGGCATCGTCGGCCAAGTGGTGCGGGCCTTACCGTCCAGCTCGGAAGTGATGCTGATCACCGATCCCGATCATGCCATCCCGGTACAAGTCAACCGCAACGGCTTGCGTACCATCGCTTTCGGTACCGGCCAACCCAACCGTCTGCATTTGCCGTTTCTGGCGAATAACGCCGATATTGTGCCGGGTGATTTGTTGGTTACCTCTGGGCTTGGCGGGGTGTTTCCGGCCGGTTATCCGGTGGCGGTGGTGGATAAGTTCGAAGCCAGGCCGGACAAATCCTTTGCCAATATTTACGCCACGCCAAAGGCGGAACTAGATAAAAGTCGCGAATTTTTGATCGTTTGGAGCCACTCCACCCCGGTTGTGCTAGGGGAGTCGGCGAAAGCCGCGGTCGAACCTGAATCCAAGGATGCAGAACATGTCGCGCCTTGATTTTGCCGCCACCGTTTACTTCATCGCTACCATAGGCGCGGCGATGGTGCTGCGGGTAATGTCGCTGTTTCCCAGCATGGATGTGTTCAATCCGGACTGGATCGTACTGGTGTTGATTTATTGGTCCATTGCCTTGCCGGAACGGTTTGGCGTATTCAGTGCATGGTCGATAGGCTTGTTGACTGACGTGTTGACCGGTCGCTTGCTGGGCCAGTACGCCTTGATCTATGCGCTGATTTGCTATTTCAGTATCAACGAGCATCGGCGTTTGCGGCAATTTCCGATGGTGCAGCAATGCTTGTTTGTGTTTTTGTGTTTGTTTGCGTCGCAGAGCATTATTTTCGGCACGGAAAGCATGCAAGCCGGCAACCGCTTGTCGCTGTCGTTCTGGTATCCGGTGTTATCCGGGACTTTGGTATGGCCGCTGGTGTTTGTGGTGTTGCGCTATATCCGGGTGATGGCGCGCATCTTTTAACGGGGCATGGATAGAAAATTCGCCATCAAGGATCCGCTAGCGGAGAGCCGCTTGTTCCTGAGCCGCATCGTCGCGGCGTTTATCTTGATCCTGTTTTTGATCGCCGGTTTGGTGGTGCGCTTGGTGTATTTGCAGGTGGTCGGTCACGAACATTATGCGACTCTATCCAAGGATAACCGCATCAAGATTTCGCCGTTGCCGCCCACGCGCGGGGTGATTTACGACCGCAAGGGTCGGATGCTCGCGGAAAATGTGCCGACCTACAGTTTGGAGCTGATTCCGGAGCAGATCGAAAATCTCGATGACACCCTGTTGCGGTTGCAAAAGCTGCTGGACATTTCCGAAGAAAAAATCGATCTGTTTCAAAAGCAGCGTAAGCGCAACAAATCCTTTACCAGCACGCCGTTACTGCAGAATCTGAGTGACGAAGAAGTCGCCAAATTCGCGGTGGTCAGACCGTATTTTCCCGGCGTCGATGTCTACGCCCGCTTGGTGCGGCATTACCCTTACGGCGATTTGGCTTCTCATGTGGTCGGCTACGTGGGCCGGATCAACGAGAAGGAAATGCAAACCTTGCCGCTGGCGAAATATCGGGGGACCAATCACATCGGTAAAACCGGCATCGAAAAAACCTACGAGGAGCATCTGCTGGGTACCGCCGGCTATGAAGAAATAGAAACCAATGCCCAGGCCAGGGCGGTGAATACCGTGGCCACGGTGGAGCCGGTAGCCGGGTCCAATATCTATCTGACCTTGGACATCGACCTACAAAAAATCGCCTACGATGCGTTGTCTGAGTATAACGGCGCGGCGGTGGCGATTGAGATCAAGACCGGCGGCGTACTGGTGTTCGCCAGCCGGCCCGGTTTTGATCCCAATCCGTTTGTTTCGGGGATTTCCGGTAAAGAATACAAAGCTTTGCAGGACTCGCCGGATCAGCCTTTATATAACCGAGCCTTGCGCGGCCAGTATCCGCCCGGCTCGACGGTGAAACCGTTTTTGGCCTTGGCCGGTCTGGAATACGGTGTGACTGAATTCAACCATCGCTTGTTTTGTCCTGGCTATTACAAGCTACCGAATGTCGATCACAAATACCGGGACTGGAAAAAATGGGGACACGGCATGGTGGACATGAACGATGCGATTACTCAGTCCTGCGATGTATATTTCTACGATCTGGCGCTGGCGCTAGGCATCGATAAAATGCACGCGTTCATGGACAAGTTCAGTTTCGGCCGGAAAACCGGGATCGATTTGGTCGGTGAAGTTGACGGCTTGATGCCGTCCAAGGAATGGAAAAAACATTACCGCAGTCAGGCCTGGTTTCCCGGCGAAACGCTGATTACCGGCATCGGCCAGGGTTACACGCAAGCTACGCCGCTGCAACTGGCGCACGCTACGGCTACTTTGGCGAACTATGGCAAGGTGATCACCCCCCATCTGGTGCACAGCATTATCAGTGCCGATTACGCCGACATGATTGGCGGCAAAGCCGATGCGTTGATCCCGTTGAAAACGCAGAATGTCGAAAATATCATCAAAGGCATGACCAACGT
>Ga0123395_1027981_pt1 | contig 14524 bp, 9 predicted proteins | sample T10HHNH4metaT_FD_89923 | JGI IMG/M metagenome (GOLD analysis project Ga0123395, IMG submission 89923) | Methane-oxidizing artificial microbial communities from Washington, USA to study methane cycling - T10-HHNH4 metaT (Metagenome... ... | reverse complement strand
TATCATCAATAATTCTAAAAAATTAAATTTACACCTATACTGAAAACCAATAGCATAGAAATAGCATTAAAGGCTGCGCTTAAACCTAGACCAATTATATGAAAATACAAGCTTATTAAATGCCGGCCTCCTCCTGACCATGCTGACAGCTCCCGATTTTATGCCAATACCTGGATGGTATTAGATGATTGCCAATGACGCGCTCAAAGAAAAACTGATTGTCGTTGCGGAGCATAATGAAGTCTCTGCTCAAAAAATCGCATCCACATTGAAAGCCAAAGGCTTTACCGATATTCGTATAGCTGAAAATGGCGAACAAATATACGAAATATTGAAGCCTTACGCCGATCAACCCGACAGAATCGGTCTGATCGTGCTGAACGCAATGTTGCCGCTTTGCCATCCTCGGGAGATGTGTCAAAGCTTATCCAGCGCCAACTCGGTATCAGTCATCCCGGTGGTGATTCTGAACGACGACTGCTTTGACTGCGACCTTGATCGGTGTCAGCCGCAACAAGACAATTGCTTAACTTATAAAATCAATACGCCGGTTAACACCCAGGAGCTGATACTTGCAGTAAAGTTTTTGCTGAGCCTGAAACAGGAACGCCAATTGCGTCACCGTCAGGAAGAACAATTGATCAATGAATTAGCCGCCAAAAACGTTATCGATGCGAAACTGAAGTTTCTGGTCGCGCACGACGAATTAACCGGTTTATTTAACCGCAGTAGTTTCGAGCGCCAACTGAGATTGGTGCTAAATCATAGCAATAAAGCGCAAAAAGACGGGTCGTTATTGTTCATTGATGTAGACCGCTTCAGCCTGATTAACGAACTGGAAGGCTTTGAAGTGGGTGATCGTTTACTGGTTGAAATGGCCATTCTGGTCCGAAAACTATTACCGGCCGGCAGTTTATTCGCCCGTATCGGTGCCGACGAGTTTTGTTTATTCCTGGAAAACAAAACCAAAAAGCAAGCACAGATTCTCGCAGAAACCATCAAAACCACCGTGGACAACTTCCGTTTCTTCACCGGAGAAGTATCTTACAGCGCCTCGGTGTCCATCGGCATCGCCGCCCTGGACAATACCGTTTCCGCGTTCCATCCGGGCGAAATGATTTTACATGCGCGCCAAGCTTGCAACTTTGCAAAAAGCACCGGCAGAGACAAAATCTGCGTTTACAACAGCGATGATCTAATCGTCAAGGAAAGACGCCGGGACATTTATTGGGTGCCGTTGATTCGCAAGGCCTTGCGGGATAATCAGCTATTTCTGGTGTTCCAGCCTGTGGTGCAGTTGTCGGACGGCAATGTCTCTCACTACGAAGTGTTGTTGCGTATGCGCGGCGAAGGCAATGAAGTCATCACGCCGGATCAGTTTATTCCGGTGGCGGAAAGAACCGGCTTGATTCACGCGATAGACCTTTGGGTCGTTGAAAACGCCATCGACTTTCTGGCGGCACTACCCAGTTACATGTCTTATATTTCCCTGGCCGTAAACCTTTCAAGTACCGCGTTTCAATATCCGGATTTACTATCCACTATTAAGGATAAACTGGAAATGACCTGGATAGACGCCAACCGTTTAACCTTCGAAATTACTGAAACAGCCGCCGTGGACAATTTTGAAAAAACCCGGCACATGATTAACAAAATAAGAGCCTTGGGTTGCAAATTCGCTCTGGACGATTTCGGCGCCGGCTTTTGTTCGTTCAACTATCTCAAAACCTTTCCGGTCGATTACGTGAAAATCGACGGTCAATTCATCAGAAACCTGCTCGACAACGAAACCGACCAGATACTCGTCAAATCCATGGTGGAAATTGCCTCAAAACTCGGCAAGAAAACCATCGCCGAATTCGTCGAATCGGCAGGTACAGCGATAAAGCTGAAAGAAATCGGCGTCAATTTCGGCCAGGGCTACGCATTCGGCAAACCCGAGCAGAATCTACTGGATGGCCAGAAGGTTTCGCTGAACCTTTTGCTGGGTAGCAGCCAGGTAGCCAGTTTAATCACTTGAAACGGATTAAACATAATTCGCGAACTTTTCGGCAAATGGGGTATTAGTTTACCGACTTGACTAGCTCTGGTATATTCGCCCGCGGAGTTTAAAACGTGTCATCACATTGTTCTGAATCTTAATAAATAAAACAAACAAAGGGGAAGGGTTATGGCTGAATTGCTTTTTATAGCGACGACTATTTTTGTAGCTTATGTAGTATTTGTAGTGATGGGCGGCAAAAAAGAAAAACCGGAAACAAGTAAACCCGAGCCCGCCAAGCCGGCAATCCAAACCGAACTGGCACCACCTCCTCCCGCAGCTGTAAAAACCACCGCAAAACCCGCTCCAGCCAAAGCCGCCACACCCAAACCCGCCGCCCCCAAAGCCAGTAAATCCGCCCCGGCCAAAAAAGCCGCCGCAGATTCTCCAACACCCGCTGTCGATAGCCTGAAAAACCCAAGCACAGGTGAAGTCGCTAAAGTTCCAGCCAGCTATGCCTTTGCCAAACGCTGGATCAAAGATGCATTAGTAGAAGAAGGCTTGCTGGACAAAGTGTATAAAAACAACGAACTGGACGACGCCGCAAACGCCAAAATCCAAGCCGCGCTGCAACAACTGAAAGGCATGAGCAAATATCAATAGGGATATTTCGAGTTATTTAGGCGAGTAGTAGGCTCCTACTCGCTTACAATCGATTTTTGTTATTCCAGACCCAACTTTTTCAAGCGATACCGTAGCGAGCGAAAACTTAGGCCCAAGTATTTAGCAGTGGCGGTTTTGTTCCACCGATTTTCCTCCAGCGCGGCGCTCAAGGCTTTTTTCTCAATATCTTCGAGATAAGTTTCCAGCGACATCTTCTCCGCATCAAAATCTTCGACCGCCGCCAACTCCATCCCCAACGGCAGGTTCAAATCGTCGGTTTCGATCACGCCGCCATCGTGCAGGGCCAGCGCCCGCTCCAGTATATTTTCCAGCTCCCGAACATTGCCGGGGAAATAGTAGTGCTTTAACGCATTTAGCGCCGAGTCGCTCAGCTTGGGTAAAGCCATACCGTTAGCGTTGGCCAACCCCACCAATAAGTGCTCGGTAAGCTGAGGAATATCGGCAGGCCGGGCGCGCAAGGGCGGCAAACTCAGTTCGATGACATTGATCCTGTAATACAAGTCTTGTCTGAAACTGCCTTCTTGGACCATTTTGGCCAAATCCTTGTGGGTTGCGCTCAATAAGCGCACATCGACGGCGACTTCGCGCTGCTCGCCAACCGGACGGACTTTTTTCTCCTGAATCGCCCGCAACAATTTAACTTGCAGTGGTAAAGGCAAATCGGCCACTTCATCCAAAAACAAGGTGCCGCCATCGGCCGCTTGAAACAATCCCTGCTTGTCGGCTACCGCGCCGGTGAAACTGCCTTTTTTATGGCCGAAGAATTCGCTTTCCATCAATTCGGGAGGAATCGCGCCGCAGTTGATCGCAATAAACGGCTTATCGCCGCGCGGGCTTTGCTGATGTATCAATCTGGCCACCAACTCTTTCCCCGAACCGGACTCGCCGCTGATATAAACCGGCGCCTGATTGCGAGCCACCTTGTCGATCTTCGAACGAATGGCACACATCAGCGCCGACTCGCCGAGCAAGATGTCGCGGGTGCGCCGCTCTTTGTCGGAAACCCGAGTCAGCGAAGCTTGCAACGCATGGCTGACCAACTGCCGCAATACCGCCAGATCGACCGGCTTGGACAGGAAGTCGAAGGCACCCTTTTTCATGGCTTTAATCGCAATATCCATGCTGCCATGCGCAGTAATTACCGCTACCGGCAATTGCAAACCGATGGTTTGGATGTAATCGACCAAATCCAGCCCGTCGCCGTCCGGCAGCCTCATATCGGTGAGACACAAATCAAACATTTCGCCCGCCAACAACTGTTTGGCCTCGGCCAAATTGGCCGCGCAACGGGTTTGAATGTGCATCCGGTTTAGGGTTATTTCGAGTAATTCTCTGATGTCGGGCTCGTCGTCGACAACCAGTGTGACAGGCATATTCATATTTCAATAACAGCGTGATCGGCATTAGCCAGCAACAAAGTGAAACAAGGTTTTCCGGAACTGCTAGCGTAACTTAACTCCGCTTGATTCAGTTCGGCCAATTCCCTGGAAATATACAAACCTAAGCCGGTACCTTGGTGAGAGGTGGTAAAGAACGGTTCGAACAAATGCTGCCGATGCTCAGTGGCAATTCCGGCACCATTATCGATAATTTTAATACACGGCGCATCCTGCACCAGGGAGACTTCAAGCACGATAGGCCCTAGCTCAGGCCTACCGTATTGCAGCGCATTGGCGCAGAGATTGTCGAGAATTTGCTTCAAGTGACCGCTATCGATACAGGCATTCAAGCCTTGCGCCTTAAAAACCAATTTAAAACACTCCGCCCGCTCACCCAGATTCAATTTTTGGTCGTTAATGTAGGCCGGTAACCACTGATCCAAAGCGATTTTTTGTTTCTGCGACGGGTTGCGCCGAGACAACTTGAGAATATCCTCGATGATGCTGTTTACGCGCTGACAATGATGCTGAATGATTTCCGTCAGCCGCAGTTCCTGCACATCCAGATCCGGCGCTTCGGATAGCAATTGCCCGGCATGACTAATTGCACTGAGCGGATTGCGAATTTCATGGGCAATACTGGCGGTCAACCTGCCTAGAGACGCCAGCTTGCTCTGTTGTAAGCGTTGGTTATACAAAGCAATGTCCTCGAAAATCAGCATATACAGGGCTTCGTCATCCATACTCAACTCGGAAAATCGCACTTGCACTTCGTTGCGATTGGCTAATTGGATAATGGCAAAATCCTGGTCCCGATTGGCGCGCCACAACTCGAAAGCCTTCCTCAGCTCAGGCGCCACCTCGGCAAGTTCCTCCGGGTGCAACACCAAGCCCAACAACCGCAACGCCGATTGATTGGACAGCTGAGTCACCTGCCGCTCATCGACGATCATGATGCCCGATTGCAAATGCTGGATGATATAGCGGTTAAGACTTTCCAGCCTGGCGATAGTCTGCTCGTGCCGTCTGGCCAAAACCGCCGATTGTTCGGCGCGCTGCGCCAATATTACCGACAAAAATGCTATCGAAAAAAACGACACCCCCAGCATGCCGGCATAGGTCATGGTGGTATTTTCGAAAGCATGCGTTTCTATCGCATACACTTCTTCAGCCAGAATCGCCAGACTAGCCAAGGCTGCAAACAACATCGCGCAGCGCCCGCCAATCAATAAGCCACCCGCCGCTATGGAGATTGCCAGCAAGATGCCAATGCCGCTGCCAATCCCACCGCTGGCATGCATCAACAAGGTAATAAAGACAATATCGGTAAAAATAAATAACTGTGCCAGACTGGCATAAGCCCAACGCGGTCGAAATGCGACCGGCGCGGCAATCAGCGAAATCCCCAGATAGGCAACACTGGTGAACTGGTACAATGATGCGTCGTAGGAACCCAATAACGACGGCCCAAACCGCAAATAAAACAGCATCACAAACAAGCTGGCGGTGATGAATCGATAGAGGGCAAAAATCTTCAACATCAACCACGCTTGCCGAACGGGAATGCCGTACCCTTTGGAAAAAGGGCAGGGATAAATAGTATCGACTGATGAAGAAAGCATTGCCCGGGTTTTTTATGCAGAGTTAGTTAGAATGTTTGTCAGTTCAATCATAGCACCAACTTGAGACGCCGCGATTTAAGCCATCCATGGAGCACTAAATGAATATTCACGAATATCAGGCGAAACAACTCTTCAAAGAGTTTGCGATTCCAGCGCCGCAGGGCGCCGTGGCAACAACGCCCGAACAAGCGCAACAAGCCGCGCAGTCATTGAGCAGTCCGGCCTGGGTAGTTAAAGCCCAAATCCATGCCGGCGCCAGAGGTAAAGCCGGCGGGGTGAAGGTTGCCCGGAATCTGGATGAAGTGAAGGATTTCAGCGCGGCGATGCTGGGCACTCGTTTGGTCACGCATCAAACCGATGCCGCCGGCCTGCCGGTCAATAGCGTTTGGGTAGAAGAAGCCTCGGCAATCAACCAAGAATATTATTTGAGTTTGTTGCTGGACCGGGAAAGCGAACGGCTAATTTTTATCGCCTCCGCCGCCGGCGGTATGGACATCGAAGCGGTGGCCGCAGAGACGCCGGAGAAAATCGTCCGCGTGCCGGTGCATCCCGCTGCCGGACTGCAACCCTATCAATGTCGGCAAGTTGCGGCAGCGCTAGGACTGGGCAAGGACCAGCAAAGCCAACTGCAAACTATCATGTCCGGCCTGTATCAACTGTTTTTAGCCAAGGATGCCAGCCAAATCGAAATCAACCCACTGATCCAAACCGATGACGGCAAACTGGTAGCACTGGACGGCAAGATCAATTTCGACGACAACGCCATCCCCTTACACCCTGACATCGCCGCGATGCGCGATGCCTCGCAGGAAGACGCCAAGGAAGCGGAAGCCAAACAATTCGACCTTAACTACATTACGCTGGACGGCAATATCGGTTGCATGGTCAACGGCGCCGGGCTGGCAATGGCAACCATGGATATGGTCAAACTCAAAGGCGGCGCACCTGCCAACTTCCTGGATGTGGGCGGCGGCACCAATAAAGACAAAGTTAAGGCTGCTTTTAAATTGATTCTGTCCGACGGTACCACCAAAGCGGTACTGGTCAATATTTTTGGCGGCATCGTCAAATGCGATGTGATCGCAGCCGGCATCCTGGCAGCGGTCGAGGAAATGCATTTGACCATACCGGTCGTAGTGCGGCTGGAAGGTACTAATGTTGAGCAAGGGCTTGCTATGTTGAAAGACTCCGGCTTGGGTCTTTACGCGGCCGAAGATTTGAACAGCGCCGCCGAACAAGCGGTTAAATTGGCGGAGACCATCGCATGAGCATTTTGATCGACAAACACACTAAAGTCATTTGCCAAGGCTTCACCGGCAAACAAGGTACTTTTCACTCCGAACAAGCGCTTGCCTACGGCACGCAGCTTGTTGGTGGCGTCACGCCGGGACGCGGCGGCTCCAAGCATCTGGATTTACCGGTATTCGACACCGTCGAACAAGCCGTTAAAACCACCGGCGCCACGGCAACGATGATCTACGTGCCACCGTTTTTCGCCGCCGACGCGATCCTGGAAGCGGTCGACGCCGGCATCGAACTGATTATCTGCATCACCGAAGGCATCCCAGTGCTGCAAATGCTAAAAGTTAAAGCAGCAATGCAAGGCACCAGCTCATTGCTGGTCGGCCCCAACTGCCCCGGCGTGATTACGCCAGGGCAATGCAAGATCGGCATCATGCCCGGCCATATCCATCTGCCCGGTAAAATCGGCATCGTTTCCCGCTCCGGCACCCTGACCTACGAAGCCGTGCATCAAACCACCCGCGAAGGTTTGGGACAAAGCACTTGCGTCGGCATTGGCGGTGACCCGATCCACGGCATGAACTTCATCGATGTACTGAGCCGTTTCCAAGACGACCCGGACACCCATGGCATCGTCATGGTCGGTGAAATCGGCGGCAGTGACGAGGAACAAGCTGCGGAATTTATCAAGGCAAATGTCAGCAAACCGGTGGTCGGCTACATCGCCGGCCAAACCGCACCGCCCGGCAAACGTATGGGCCATGCCGGTGCAATTGTCACCGGCGGCGCAGGCACAGCGGCTGGCAAAATTGCGGCGATGCAAGCAGCCGGCGTCAGTATGGTCAGTTCGCCTTCGGATATTGGCGTCGCGATGCGGGATTGTTTTTCCAAAACATAATGTCGATAAAAATAGCGCTAGCCCAACTGAACTTAACAGTTGCCGATATTCAGACCAACACCGGCAAGATTCTGGCCGCCGCTGAACAAGCCAAACAGCGGCAGGCCGATTTGGTCGTGTTTCCGGAGCTATGTGTCACCGGTTATCCACCTGAAGACTTACTGTTTCGACCGGATTTTATTCACCAGGCGCAACAAGCCGTTGCCGAAATTGCCGAGAAGGTCTCCGGCATAACGGTGGTGATCGGTTATCCCGAACAGCGGGACGACAGTCTCTACAATACCGCAATAGCCTTACGCGACGGCCGAACGCTTGCCGAGTACCATAAGCGGGCCCTGCCTAACTACGGTGTATTCGATGAACAGCGTTACTTTACCGCCGGCGCACAAACCTGTCTGTTTACGGTTAAAGACAGCCAGTTGGCGTTGACGATTTGCGAAGACATCTGGCAGCCCGGCATCATTGCCCAAAACCGCGCAGCCGGCGCTGACATCATCCTGACCCTGAACGCTTCGCCGTTTCATGCCGGCAAAATGCAGCAGCGCGAGGATATTATTTGTTCGCAAATTAAAGCCGAGCAGGTGCCTCTGGTCTATGTCAATCAAATCGGTGGCCAGGACGAGTTAATTTTCGACGGCGCCTCATTTGTCGCTGATTCTAACGGCAGCGTAGTATTTCGAGCGGCGGAATTTACGGAGCAACTCGGTATCGTCGAATTTGTCGATCAACAACCGCAAATATCCACCATCGCCGACTTGTATCAACCCGTGGTCAGCGAATACAAGGCGCTGGTGTTGGGCATTCAAGACTACGTGCGCAAAAACGGCTTTCACGGCGCGATTCTCGGCTTGTCCGGCGGTATCGACTCCTCGCTGGTATTGGCCTTGGCGGTTGATGCGCTGGGTGCCAATCATGTCGAAGCGGTGTTGATGCCATCGCGCTATACGCAAGACATGAGCAACCGAGACGCAATCCAGGAAGCCGAAGCCTTGGGCGTCAAATATCACATACTGCCCATCGAACCAGCGGTGACTGCGTTCAACGGCATGCTGGCCCCGCTGTTTGCCGGTAGTCAAAAAGACACCACCGAAGAAAACATCCAGGCTCGTTGCCGCGGCGTATTGCTGATGGCCATTTCGAATAAACAAGGCAAGCTACTGTTGACCACCGGCAACAAGAGCGAAATGAGCGTGGGTTATGCCACGCTATACGGCGACATGGCCGGCGGTTTTGCGCCGTTGAAAGACGTATCGAAATTACTGGTCTACCAACTCGCCGAATACCGCAACACTCTGTCACCAGTCATTCCGCAACGGGTCATCACCCGTGCGCCGTCGGCGGAATTGGCACCGGACCAAAAGGACGAAGATTCCCTGCCGCCCTATTCTGTGTTGGATCCTATACTTGTTTTGTATGTGGAACAGGACAAATCCGCCACCGAGATCGTAGCACATGGCTTCGCGGTTGCCGATGTGCACAGAGCTATTTCGCTGGTGGATAGAAACGAATATAAACGCCGGCAATCGCCGCCCGGTATCCGCATCACGCCCAGAGCGTTTGGCCGTGACCGCCGCTACCCTATTTCATCCGCTTATCGCGGCACGGCCGCGCTTAATCAACCGGCGCCCGACAACGTTAAGGAGTAAATCATGTCAAAAATGCGTACCCTGTTACTTACCACCGGCTTGCTGCTGACTGCACAGACCGGTATGGCCCGCGAAATCAATATTCCGGTGCCAATGGAGTACGGTTTAATCAAAAGTGTGCTGGTTAGCGAGCTTTACGACGGCCCGAATGAATCGGTAAGAGCCTGGAAAGACGGCAAACAATGCAGTTTTCTGGATCTGGACCATCCGCAAATCAGCGGCGAGCAAGGCCAGGTCAAAATTCAGAACAATGTACAAGCCCGAGTCGGCACCGCGCTGGGCGGCAAATGCATGACTTTGATCGAATGGTCCGGCATTTTGCAAACCTTGCAACAACCGACCTTGGATGCCTCCGGCAATGTACTGAGCTTCCCGGTCACCCAACTGAATGCGTTTGATCGCAACGGCCAGCCATTAAATATCGCCCAACTGCAATCGCTGATCAAAAAAGCCGCCGAACCTAAGCTGGCCGCCCTGAAAATCGATTTAAACCAATCCCGCCCGGACATTACTAAAACGCTGCTTCCCTTCATCGCCGCCGAAGATAGCGAGGAGTTGCACGACACCATCAACAGCCTGCGCTTCAATCAGGTCAAAGCCGATGAGAAAGGTATTTTAATCAACGTGGGCTACAGCGCTACCAACCAAAATACCGGCGGCTTAAAAGCGGCCCCGGTATTGAACGAAGCGGAATTGAAACAATGGCGTAGCCTCTGGCAAGGCTGGCAGGCGTCTTTGGAAAAGAATATTGAGAAAGCCCCTATCGCCACTAACGCTGACGCCGGCCGGGCAAGCTTGCGCGATGTACTGCAAAAAGCCGGCGTAGCCTTTGAACAAGGTCTGACTGCGGAATATGTCGCGGAAAACGATCCGGTGCGCAAGTTCTTCAACAGTTCCTGGGACGTACTCGCCCCGCTACTACGTAACGCGTCAACGCAGTTGCCGGGCAATAGCAGCCTGCGCTATGTGACGCTGATTGCCGCGACGGACTTGATGTACGAATTGGAATCGATAGGCTCGCCGTTAGGCCTGGAAGTCTCTTCCAACGGCCTGCGTAAACTAGCGCGTTCGCTAATCGCCCAGGAATTTCCAAAAGGCAAAGGAAAAACCAAAGCCAAACGCAAGGGCTAAACCCCGAAAACCATCCAGGGACGGATCGTTTCAATATCCCGTTACTCTTTCCAAAGCCGGCCATGGAAAGCCTGGCGAGGAACAGCCTCGCGCACTAATACCCCCCACTTCAGCGGCCCCAGCTCGGCCATCTCGCTATCCGGGCATTAGCTATTTTTATTTAGCGGGATTTGGGTTAAGCTCCCCCGCCAGCCACACGATACAATAACGCTAAGGAAGGTATGAATGAATGAATAAATAGCTAGCTAGGCTCGCTCGCCGCCGACTAGCCGATTTTTGACATCCGCCTTCCATCACGGTCATCGAAAGCATGCAAGATCATACTCTCGACATTACCAGCTACATGCCGCATGGCCATTGCTACCTATGGCAGAGCGATTTATTGTTGTTGCATGTAGTGTCCGACGCGCTGATCGTGTTGTCGTATTACTCCATCCCGTTTGCGTTGTTATATGTACTAAAAAAACGCAAAGACATTCCGTTCAGCTGGATTTACTGGCAGTTCGGCGTGTTTATCTTGCTGTGCGGCACCACGCATCTGCTCAGTATTTGGAACATCTGGATACCGGATTACTGGCTGTCCGGCGCCATCAAAGCCGCGACCGCGGCCAGCTCCATCGTCACCGCCATCCTGATCTGGCCCTTGATTCCCAAGGTGTTGGCCATTCCCAGCCAGAAACAGCTGCTGGCCGCCAATAGCGCGCTGGCCCAGGAAATCGACAACCATAAAAAAACCGAACAGGAATTGCGCAAGCTGTCGCTGGCCTTGCAGTTCAGCTCCAGCATCGTGGTGATCGCCGACCCCAAGACCCGCATCGAATATTGCAATCCGGCCTTTTACAAATTAACCGGCTACTGCGAACAGGACGTACTGGGCCAAAAAACCAATTTACTCAAATCCGATCTGACCTCCGCCAAGACTTATAAAGATTTGTGGACGACTTTACGCGCCGGCTCGGCTTGGCACGGCGAATTTTTAAACCGCAAAAAAAACGGCGAGTTGTTCTGGTGTCTGGAATCGATTACCCCGGTGCTCGACGAGCACCATAACGTGACCCATTTCGTGTCCATCATTCACGACATCAGCGACCGTAAGAATTCGGAAGAAGTCATCCGCCACATGGCCTATTACGACCCTCTGACCGACCTGCCGAATCGCACGCTATTCAACGAGCGCCTGGATCAGGCCATCGGCCAGGCCAAACGCTACCAGACTCGCTTTGCGGTAATTTATTTGGACTTGGACCATTTTAAAAACATCAACGACACCCTCGGTCATCTAGTCGGCGATAAATTGCTGATCGAGGTCGGCAAACGCATCACGCAGTGCTTGCGCGAGCAAGAAATCGTCGCCAGACTGGGCGGCGACGAATTTGCGCTGATCGGCATGAATTTGCGGACGCCGGCCGATGCCGGCGATATCGCCAGACGGGTAATCGATACCATCAACCAAGCGTTTTTCATCGACGACCATCAATTGTTCATCGGCACCAGTCTTGGCATCAGCGTGTATCCTACCGACGGCAGGGACGGCCAGCAATTGCTCAAACATGCCGACGATGCGCTATATCTGGCCAAACAGCGCGGCCGCAATACCTTCGAGTTTTACAACGCCACCGCCAACGCCCAGTCGCTGCGGCGCCAAGCCATCGAAAACCTGTTACGGCTAGGTCTGGCACGCAACGAATTTTCCCTGGTTTACCAGGCTAAAATCGATTTGCACAGCAACCGAATTGTCGGCGCCGAAGCCTTACTGCGCTGGCTGCCGGAAATCGGCCCGGTGGCGCCGGAAGAGTTCGTACCGATCGCCGAAGACATGGGCTTGATTGGCGAGATCGGCGAATGGGTACTGCGTAGCGCCTGCCGAGACTATATGAGCCCGGCTTTACAGGCCCGGAGCGAATTGAAACTGGCGGTCAATCTTGCCAATCGCCAATTCAAGCAAACCGATTTATTGGCGCTGATCGATAGGGTGCTCTCGGAAACCGGCTTACCGGCATCCCGGCTGGAATTCGAAATTTCCGAAAGCATATTGATGGAGCGCGCCGAACAGGCCGAGCACTACATGCAAGGCTTGAAACAACGCGGCATCCGGCTGACGGTAAACAACTTCGGCAGCGGCCTGTCTTCGCTAAGAAGACTAAAACGCTTTCCGGTGGATACCCTGATAATAGCCCCGGCCTTCGTCAACGACATCTGTAATAATCCCGACGACGCCTGCATCGTCCGTTCGCTGATCGGCCTGGCCCACGGCTTAAACTTGCGGGTCGAAGCCAAGGGAGTGGAAACCGAACAGCAGCGGGATATTCTCACACAACACCATTGCGACCGGGCTCAAGGCCATTTTTTCCGTCTACCGCTGCCTATCGAAGAGTTTAGCCGCATACTCGACTGAATAATGGCGGTAGGCTAGCGGGGTAGCCGCAGCACGGCGACCACCCCAAACCTTCAGCAGTCAGTCGCGCTTAATCCGCCCCGCCCCGATACGGCCCCAACGGATCCGCGCCCAAGGTACCGACCAAAGACTCCAGATAGGCCGGACTGGCCAGCTCCACCAGTTTCTGTTGCGCCTGGCGATGCCGCTCGACCAACTTCAACTCGTCGATCAAGGTTTGGTGACTGCTTTCTTGCAAGAACCCACCCAAATAATCGACGTGTCTTTGCCACAACGCGATGTCGCGCTGCTGCTTGATATGTAGCCGTTCCCGATACCAATCCGAAGCCAATAAGTAATCGCGGGTAAACATCGCCCGTATCTCCGGATGATGCGCATCCTTGCCCTGATAATGGCCGTCAGCCATGATATGCAGCAAAGCATACAGCGGCGGACACGCGTCTTCTATACTGCCGTCATCAAGATATTGCTGGGCCACACGCTGCTGGGTTTCGACGATATTATTGATACCATCCACAAACACCTCCAGATCCTGACGCTCGGGCTGCAAGATCTCGTCGGTAAATACCGCATACGGATTATCGAAGATTTTACCCATCAAGCCGTGCACGAAATGACTGGTGATGCGATAACCCAAACGGCTGGCCAAGACGATTTGGCCCTTGTGTTCAAAATCGGTTAACGGTTCCAGATAGCCATGTTCCAACAAAAATGCCGGGTGGCGCTCTTCGCGCGACAGCCGTGCCCAAATCTCCGGAATCAACAAGCTGATGTCGTGATCGACGCGGGTATCCGGACCAATAAACCCGGCCGAGCTGGAAAAACCCGGATAACCGGTCAAAATGAACGAGACCAGCGCATTGTTCAAATCGACCGTGCCGCGCAAGGCATTGAACGGCCCTTTAGTCAGCGCACCTTCACTACCGGCTCCGGTAGTAGACGGCGATTTGCCGGTCAAGGAACAGACAAAGTCCATGAACAGTTCCGGCAATTCTTGATAATGTATCGGATTGTACACCGCCAGCGCGCGGATGCCCGGTTCGGGCGGATTGTTGCGGCGACCGGTCAATACCGCGTCCACCGGATGGCAGAGCGGTTGATTGAGCGGAATCTTGCGATGCAAACGCGCACCGATTTCCGCCACGTATTTCCGTAAGGGTTTCACCACGTCCACGCGAGTTTCCAGATAGCGCGGATTTTTCGACGGTTTGCCGTTCACCAAACGCGGATGTGCGGAACACACCACATAGCCTTTACCGTCCTGGTAAGCATCGCTCAACAGCTTTTGCATAGGCGCGGTGAATTTGGAAAAAGTCATCACGTCCTCGACCACCGCCGACAATTGCTCGTGATCCAAGGGCTCGAAATTGGCCATGAAATTACCCGGCCCGGACATGTTCAGCTCGGTCTGCTTGTCGTAACCCGGAATAATCGCATCGTCCGGGCGTTGAAACAGTCGATATTCGCAGTTGCTGACCAACTTCAAACTCATTTCATACCCATCGTCCGGCAGACAGGCTCGCACTGCTTGCTTCGGTACGACAAC
>Ga0123395_1017328_pt1 | contig 14909 bp, 18 predicted proteins | sample T10HHNH4metaT_FD_89923 | JGI IMG/M metagenome (GOLD analysis project Ga0123395, IMG submission 89923) | Methane-oxidizing artificial microbial communities from Washington, USA to study methane cycling - T10-HHNH4 metaT (Metagenome... ... | reverse complement strand
GGCGTGGCCGGTAAAGCTAATGTGAAATCGATTTACATCATCTATAATCATGTTTTGTGACGCTTTTATTGTGAGCCGACAATTATGGTTGCTGTTGTGGAAGAGAAAGCCGCGCGAGGCTATCGCGAAATCGCATTACTGGGATTTTCGAGTTGTGCGTTGTTTTTTTTAATTGCCCTAGTCACTTTTAACTCCAACGATCCGGGTTGGAGCCATAGCACATCGTATCAATCCATCAGCAATGCCTGCGGTTTGTTTGGCGCTTGGCTGGCGGATTTTGTCCTGAGTTTCCTGGGCTTGATGGCTTACCTGATTCCCATCATGATTTTCTGGTATGGCTACATCTTGTTTCAAGGCTCGCGCCAGGCCGGCGGGCAGTGGGCGCTGGCATCGCGCTCGGCAGGTTTTCTGGCTACAACAGTTTCCGGTTCGGCGATTCTGTTTTTGCATCTGCATTTTCTGCGCACCAAAGTAGATTTACCTGAGAGTCCGGGCGGCATTCTGGGGCGGGAGATCGGCGATGCCTTGGTGCATTTGTTAGGCAACTCCGGCTCTACCTTATTGTTACTTGCGATTTTCATGACCGGTGTCACCTTGTTTACCGGCTTGTCCTGGCTGACGATGATGGCCTTTATCGGTAAATGCGCCATGACTGCCTGTTCGGTGGTGGGCAGGCAGGCGGTAGAGGTGCCAGAGCGTTACCGCGCAGACAAATCGGTGCGACCTGAGTCTGCAAAAGAAGCCAAGAAACCACGTAGTCAGCAACCTGAAGTTAAAACCGAAGAACGCGCGAAAAAACCGCAGATTCAAGTACTGGAAACCGCACAACCTTCCCCTGCCGCCGCGGTTAGACCTTTGCGCAGAAAAGACAGCAAGCCTGTCGACGATATGGAACCCGGCGCCTATATCAACGCCTTGCCAACCTTGTCTTTACTTGATAAGCGCGAAATCAAGGTTAAACGTTACTCCAAATTAGAGTTGGAAGAAATTTCCCGGCAGGTGGAAGACGTGCTGCAGGATTACGGTATCGCCGCCGAGGTGGAAGCGGTTTTGCCTGGTCCGGTTATCACGCGTTTTGAATTGCGTTTAGCGGCCGGCGTGAAAGTGAGCCGTATCAGTAGTTTGGCCAAGGACTTGGCGCGAGGTCTGTCGGTGACCAGTGTGCGTATCGTCGAGATCATCGAAGGCAAGTCCGTCATCGGTTTGGAGATTCCCAATCAGGAACGGGAAATGGTTTCGCTACGCGATTTGTTGGTGTCCGACGAGTTCGAGCGCGCAAAATCCAAGCTCAGCATTGCCATGGGCAAGGATATTTCCGGTACGCCGGTGGTGGCCGATTTGGGCAAAATGCCGCATGCGCTGGTGGCTGGTACCACGGGTTCCGGTAAATCGGTAGCGATCAATACCATGATTCTCAGCTTGCTTTACAAATCCAAGCCGGAAGACGTGCGGATGATCATGATCGACCCGAAGATGCTGGAACTGTCTGTGTACGAAGGCATTCCGCATTTGCTGACGCCAGTTGTTACGGACATGAAGGACGCACAGAATGCTTTGCGTTGGGCCGTGGCGGAAATGGAGCGTCGTTACAAATTGATGTCCAAAGTCGGGGTGCGGAATCTGGCCGGTTATAACCAGGCGGTCAGAGAAGCGGACGCTGCTGGTCAGCCGATTCGCGATCCTTTGTTCCGTCCCGAAACCCCTGTGGCCTTGGAAGATTATCCGCTATTGGACACGCTACCCAGCATTGTCATCGTCATTGACGAGTTGGCCGACATGATGATGGTGGTTGGTAAAAAGGTTGAAGAACTGATTGCGCGTTTGGCGCAAAAAGCTCGTGCAGCAGGTATCCATTTAGTGTTGGCGACGCAAAGACCTTCCGTGGATGTCTTGACCGGTTTGATTAAAGCCAATGTACCTACTCGAATTTCTTTCCAGGTATCGTCGCGCATCGACTCCCGGACTATTATCGACCAAGGCGGTGCGGAAGCCTTGCTGGGTAACGGCGACATGCTGTTCTTGCCGTCCGGCACCAGTATCCCGTTGCGTGCTCACGGGGCGTTTGTGGATGATCATGAAGTGCATCGCGTGGTCGAGTTTTTGAAAAAAACCGGTCCGACCAATTATCTGGACGAAATCACCCAGGAACGTACCGATAGCGGCGAAGTCGCCGGCTTGGATAGCGAAGACAGCGAATCCGATGCGCTGTACGATGAAGCGGTGGCGTTTGTGACCGAATCCCGTAAAGCCTCAATTTCCAGCGTGCAACGCCGTTTCAAAATCGGTTACAACCGCGCTGCCCGAATTATCGAAGATATGGAAAATGCCGGCGTCGTTAGCATGCCGGAAACCAACGGTTCTCGCGAGGTGTTGGCACCACCTCCTCGCTAATTGCGATGAATATCGTCGTTATTGGCTTACTGGTGATCGCTCTCATCTCCGGGATTGGCGGTTGGTGGTTTAGCGCAAAGCAGACCTTGGAAACGCCGGTCAGAATCATGATGTTCATCGGTTACTTTTGGCTGCTGGCTTTCGTCCAATTTTTGCTTATTGCCTTGAGTTACGCCGGCTGGCAACATTTTACGAATTGATTTTTCTCTCATGGACCTAATCCCCGAGCTGATCGGTTATCTGGCGGCGACCTTGACGACTGCCTCTTTTCTGCCGCAAGCGATTATGACCTTCAAAACTCGCGATACTGACTCCTTATCGCTAGGCATGTACAGCATGTTTACCTTGGGGGTGTTGCTGTGGTTAATTTATGGTATTTTTCTGGCGAACGTAGCCATCATCGTTGCCAACGCTATTACGTTTTTGCTGGCAGCGGCTATTCTGTGCTTTAAGATTCACAATCTACTGCGTAAATGAGAATGCCGGGTCAACCACAATGCCTTCCAGTGTTTCCAGCAATATCGAAATAAAAGCCGACACTTCCGCCGCCAATGATAGCAGCGCTTTCATTGAGAAAATTCGCCCGGATACCGGTATTTCGGAGCCTGTCTACAAGCAATTGCAAAGACGCATTACCGATATGATTCAGTCCGGCGAGCTCGGTGATGGTATTAGTTTGCCATCCGAGCGGGCTTTAGCGGAAGCGCTGGATCTCAGTCGCACTACGGTGCGGCGTTGTTACGAAGAATTGCGGGCTCAGGATTGTATTGCTACTCATGGCCGCGCCGGCGTCACAGTCAAAGCGCCACCTTCGCGGATCAATCCGGAGATGGGTAAGTTGAAAGGCTTCACTGAGGAAATGCGCGAGCTGGGAATTACCCCGTCCACGCAGATTCTCGAGCACAAGATTGTCGTCGATAGAACTATCGCGTCCATTTTTAATCGTCCCGCCTCTACTCGATTTCTACGTTTGGTAAGGGTGCGCTTGGGAGACGGTATGCCGCTGTCGCGCGAACTGGCTTGGTATGATTTAACTGTAGCGCCGGCTTTAGCTGATTGGGACGGCGAAGGATCTGCTTATCAGTACCTGGAGACCCACTGCGACTTGGGCTTGGTCCATGCTGAGCAATCCATAGAAGCAGTGCTGAGCGATGAAGTGGAAGCCGCCGTATTCGGTTTTGACCAGCCGGGTCCCTGCTTATTGTTGAAACGTAAAACTTATGCCGACAACGGCCAGATCGTGGAATATGTCGAAGGCACGTTTCGCGGCGACGCCTATACCTACCGGGTCAATCTGAAAATCCGGCCGAGTTAGCCTGCTTTCGGCCTTGGATTGGTTTGCATAAAGTTATCAATCTCGGCTTGGCTCGGCAAGCACCCCAATACGCCATGATGCTTGGCAACCAAGGCGCCGCAGGCGCAGGCTCTGCTTAAAGCCTCAGTTAAGCTCAAATTATTCAGTAAAGCAGTCGCCAGACCCGCGCTGAACGCGTCGCCAGCGCCGGTGGCGTCCAGTGCGGCAACAGGCCAAGCCGGTTGATATACGACGTTATCTTTCGTTAAGGCCACGCATCCCGCTTCACCTAACGTTACCACCAGCAGTTCCCCGGACCACGCAATGTGTTCCGACCACGTGGATAAGCTATTTAGCCACTGTTCCACACTAATTTCATTTTCGCCTCGGCCGAATAATGAAGCGGCTTCGGTTTCGTTTACCACCAAAATATCGGTTAGCTTTAACAAGCCAGGATCAGGTTGGCGCCAGGGTGACGGATTTAACATGGTGCGGATGCCGCGCTGACGTGCGATCTCAAAGGCTTTGCGGATCGGCGCTTCCGGGATTTCGAACTGGGCGTAAATCAAATCTAGGTCGGGAAGCGCGGCCAAGTTCTGTTCGATATGTTCTGCACTTAGCAGGGCGTTGGCACCTGGATAAACGGCCAAAAAATTCTCGCCGTTTGGGCCAATAAAACCGACACCAAAACCGGATTGCGGTCCCGTTCTTAGAAGCCAGCGGTCGTCCACTCCTTCATCCTTAAGTAATGTAATCACATTGTCCGCAACAGCATCCATTCCCAGCGGCAATAGCATTGCCACCTCAGCGCCAAGCCGATGCGTGGCTAAACCGACATTCAAACCCTTACCGCCGTGCTCCTTAAGTAAGCCGGTAGCTTGCATGGATTCGCCCGAACAGGGCAGGTGCTCAACATGCAGGCAGTGGGCATGGACATAGCTGGCTAAAACTAGGATGGACACGCAAACTCCAATTCTCGGAAAAAATCTGTGAAATAGTACCGAAATAAATCCAAGAATTTACGATTGACGCAAATATTTCTATCTGGTATTTCTATGGTACCCAAATTGAATACCAAAAAAGAGAGCCATCATGAAACGTCAATACATCATAGCTGGGCTATTACTTTGCAGCTCACCCACGCTACATGCTTATACAACATTCGCTAGCGCAGGCGCTAAAGTAGGGGGGCATTCGTATCCCGATCCATCGCCGTACACGGTATTGCCGTTTGCAGATGGTCAAACCGATTCTCATACAAACGCAGTGTCACACGCTTATGGTTCGGTTTACGATCAAGGGTTCGATGCCAACACCGAATCAGGCTATTCCTATAGAAGACAAGCAATAGCTTCAGCCGACGCTAGTCCAGGCATATTAAAAGCCTACGCCAGTGCCGGTTATTTTTTAGATGGCCCACATCCAAATAATTTGGGTGTGGTTGGAGTTGCCAATGCCGAATTCACGGATACTTTCTCTATTTTTTCGAGTAAATTATTCGTCGACATTAATATCGAATATCACTTAAGCGGCAGTTTGCAGGGGTTAGCAAAAGTCAAAGGCGGCTTAAAAATATCTTCGTACGATGACACGTTTAACATTAACGCGAGTGAGGCTTTGGCCTCCCCCCTGCAGTTTAATTGCTCATCAAACATTAACTCGTGTACCGGCAAAGCCACTGTTTCAGTACCTGCCAATTGGGATATATCGATTTCCGGTTTTTTGGAAGTTCTTGCTGCAGCCAACACCGATGAAAGCCATAAATACGGCGATGCTCTTGCCAATTACGGCAATACTGCCCGGATATTTATTAGCCCGGTAGATACGAGACAACGCATAGTCAGTAGCAGTGGTTTTGATTACTCCCCTGTACCACTTCCAGCTTCCGTTTGGCTATTTGGCAGCGGCATTCTGGGTTTGCTTTTCCGGCCGAGAAAGCCTTTATGGCGGTAACGCCAGGTTAAAATTTTTCAACCTATCTTCCCAGAGGTTCGCATGAATCGATTTACAATTTTACTGCCGTTATTTACCGTAATGGCTTATATGCCGGCGGCCAACGCCTACACCACATCCTTGACCGTGATAGCCAGCGCCAATGCCGCCTACGGTAGTCAATCCTATGATGCTGATTCCAATGTCGTGAATAATATCGATGGCCCGTCCGCGGACTCCGTCAATGCGTTTTATAAAGTACCCAATAACGGTGGGCCGGGCAGTCTCTCGGAGATTTATCGTTCGTCCGCTAGCGGTTTTGTGAGTCCGGGTGTATTGAAAGCCAGCGCCAGCGCCAGCGCGACGGCCTATGCCGCCAATGTCGCCAGTGGTAGCAGTAAAGTGTCGTTTGCCGATAACTTCAAGTTGGTGGGGCCCAGCGGTCGAAACATCGATCTGACCTTGACTTACTTAGTGTCAGGAGCGCTATCGGGAACCGCCGCCGCTAGCGGTACCGTTCAACTTAGTACGGGTGACAGGATCTCTTTCACGGAAAACGGCTATACGCCGCGTAGTTTCAGTTGCTCATGGATGGCGTCATGTACCGGGGTGGCGACATTTTCGGTGCCGGTCAATACCTTGATTTCGTTGGACGCCTTTCTAGAAGTCGGAGCGGGTGCCAGCAGCTATTTCAAACCAACCCTGACCGAGTCCTCGGCCAATTTTGGGAACACCGGTTTGGTGTATCTCGGTATTGCCGACAGCCGTTATCAGTTGCAGAGCGGCAGCGGTTTTAGCTACGCCCCCGTGCCATTACCCGCCGCGTTTTGGAGCTTTGCTGCCGGTCTGTGTGCATTTGGTTTTTCTAATTTGCGCAAGCGGGTAATAGGCTAGTTCAATACCCGATTGCCGCTACTCAAGCACGGCAAAAGTATTCGAAACCGAATCCTTTGCCGTTCCGGAACGCTCTATGATCGGCAGCGGTGCCGTAATCCCGCTTCTGCCTCTCGGCCGCTGATAAGTTGTTACAATGCTCGCTCAATTTAAATACGCTGCTGATACATGGGCCAGAGAAGCATCATCAATGAAAACCAGAGATAGAAGACACGGTGTCGTGCTAGTGCACACGGGTGAAGGTAAAGGTAAGTCCTCAAGTGCGTTTGGCATGGTGTTCCGCGCCGCCGGCTGGGGTATGAAAGTCTGCGTGATCCAATTCATCAAAGGCCAATGGCAAACCGGTGAGCAAAGGGCCGCGACGCGTTTCGAAGAAATAGAATGGCATGCCTTGGGCGACGGTTTTACCTGGGACACCAAGAACCCGGAACAGGACATCAAGACCAGTCGGGAAATTTGGGAGTTTAGTAAGCAAAAAATCCTCTCCGAAGAATTCGATCTAGTGATCCTGGACGAAATCAATTATTGCTGCGGCTACGGCTGGATCAGCGGCCAGGAAATCGCCGATTTCATCAAAAACGACAAACCCGCCTGGCTGCATTTGGTGATGACCGGCAGGAATGCGGCGCCGGAAGTCATTGAGGCTGCCGACACGGTCACCGAGATGACCAGAATCAAGCACGCTTATGCCGCCGGCATCAAGGCCGAGCAGGGCGTGGAATTTTAAGCTGAAAAAAAGCCGGGCTTCTGGCAAAATTGACGGTTTTTAATCTAGGCTCAAGACCACTATGCAACAAGCAAAAAAACTTATCGAACAGTACTATCAAGCATTCAACAGCGGCGACATGGATACCTTTCTGAGCTTGTTGACCGATGATGTGGTACATGACATTAACCAAGGCGACCGCGAGCAAGGCAAGACCGCTTTCGCAGAGTTCATGAAAAAAATGAATCACCACTATAAAGAACAGTTGGTGGACATGGTGATTATGGCCAACGAAGAAGGCACGCGCGGCGCGGCCGAGTTTGTGGTGTTGGGCGAATACCTGAACACCGACGAAGGCCTACCGGAAGCCAATGGCCAAACCTATCGCTTGCCGGCCGGCGCGTTTTTCGATATCCGCGACGGCAAAGTAGCGCGCATCACCAACTACTACAATTTGGGCGATTGGATTGCGCAGGTTGATCCGCAGTAAGGCTTTTGTCAGGCGCATTGCCGATACCGGTCAATTGGCATAGAATCCGAAGGGTGACAATTCGGATTCGCCGAAAAAATAACTACAAAACAGAGGAGAGCAACAATGGGTGAAACACAGAAATTGATGATCGCTGTCGTGGGGGTGTTTGTAGCCGGTTTTATCATGGTGGGCGTCAGCAAGGATCAATCCAACGAGGAAAAAGAGGCAGCCGCGCAAATTCGCACGCTGGTGGCTATGCAGGAGATGGCTACCCAAAAATGTCCTAAATTGATCGAAAACAAAACCGGAACTCAGGTTTATTTCCCGTCCAAAACCGATACGGACAAAACCACCTACGTAACGATGGAATGGATAGGCGAGAAAGACTCCAACTTCAAAACCGCATCATGCACCTTGCATTTGGCATTGGGCGGCGTCTCGAAGCTGGTTATTGACGACAAGGTTTTGATTGACAAGAAATTTTAATTAGAGGCGGCGTTTTGCGCGATAGCTGGAAACGTCGTCTTGTCTCCAATCGGATCGGTTAGCGGTGAAAGATATCGTTAGCCGATTTGTCAGTGTTTTTCTGAACATCGACGCCGGGTGTGGTCGTCGTCATTCGCAAACTAACCGTAGCAACCGAACAGGCAAAACGGTAGGCTGTTCGCCAATCCTGTTTGCAGGTAAAACAGTTAACGCATCTATTGACGGATGCTCGGTTTGCCGGTGATCGTAAAGTCAGGAAAGGCGTAATCGATCAGATGCTCAAGTCGGGTTTTATGGTTTCGGGGCGGAAGCAGGGATATGACGTTTCCCGGATGTTTCAGACTAAAAACACAAGAATAATAATTAACTAGAGGTGAAAAGATGGCGGATACGACCATCCTAAAGGGTGTTTTAAAAACCTGGAAAGACGATAGAGGTTTTGGCTTTATTCAGCCGGATAATGGCGACAAAGATATTTTTGTCCATATTTCTTCGTTAAAAGGCATGGCCCGCCGTCCTGTGCGCGGCGATGTGATGTTCTATGAAGTTGCCCGCGATACCGGCGGTAAATTAAAAGCCGTCAATGCTCGCATCGAAGGCGTGGCTTACGAACAAAAAACCGCGAAACCTAAAATCTGGTTGTGGCTGCTGGCGTTGGTACTTGGTTTGGTAAGTGCGGCGGTAGCGGCTTATTTTTTATAGCGTGCCGAACAGCTGTCATTGGTAGCAGATACTATTGACCGAGATTTTTTAACCAAAAAGAGTAAAACATGGACTGGCTACACTATTTGACCGATATTCTGCTGCACATCGATAAACATTTGGCCAATATCATCAGCGACTACGGCACGCTGACCTATGCCATTTTGTTTTTGGTGATTTTTGTCGAGACCGGTTTCGTGGTGATGCCGTTTTTGCCCGGCGATTCCCTGTTGTTTGCCGCCGGTGCGTTCGTGGCAATGGATGCTTTCAATCTGCCGATATTGCTCGGTGTCTTGGGAGCTGCGGCGGTGCTGGGCGATACCGTCAACTATTGGATAGGCCGCAGCATTGGTCAGAGCGCCTATTCGCTGAGCTGGGTAAACCGCGAACACCTTGATCGCGCCCAAGCGTTTTACGATACCTATGGCGGCAAAACCATCGTGCTGGCGCGTTTTGTACCGATTGTGCGCACCTTTGCGCCGTTCGTGGCCGGGATAGGCAAAATGCCTTACAGCACTTTCATTCTGTATAACATTGTCGGCGGAGTGGCATGGGTGTTGATCTGCGTGTTTGCCGGCTATTTCTTCGGCAATATTCCGCTGGTGAAGAAAAACTTCGAGTTGGTAGTGTTGGGCATCGTGCTGATTTCGATCTTGCCGATCGTGCTGGAAGTTTGGAAAGCCCGTAAACAAGCCAAGCAATAAGGGCGCATGATGGTAGAAATGAACGATTCGCAAAAGTGGTTTGTACTGGCCTTTATATTGGCGTTCGGCGGTCTGTTGTATGTGTTGGCGCCAGTGCTGATGCCTTTTGCCTTCGCGGCGATTCTCGCCTACTTGGGCGATCCAGTCGTGGATAGGCTGGAAACTTTGCAATTCCGAGGCTGGCGTTTAAATCGGACGCTGGCGGTCGTGGTGGTTTTTTCCGGTATCATTTTTTCGATAGCGGCGCTGCTGATCGTCATTATCCCGGCCCTGGAGTATCAGATCGGTGAATTCATCGACAAACTGCCGTCGTATCTAAACTGGATAAACAAATCGGTCGTGCCGGGTTTACAAAAATATCTGGGACGGACGATTAGACCGTTGCGCGAAGATCAGTTAATCAATCTGATCAGGAGTCATTGGCAAGATGGCGGCGGCGTTGCTGAAAACCTGATTCAATCGGTCTCCCATTCCGGTGCCGTCATCGTCGGCTGGGTGATGAATCTGGTATTGATTCCGGTAATCACCTTCTATTTGCTGCGCGATTGGGACGACTTGGTGGCGCGGATTCATGATTTGTTTCCACGTCGCTTTGCCGGCACCGTCGCCAAACTCGCTAGCGAAGCCGACGATGTGCTTGGCGCGTTCATGCGCGGCCAGTTTTATGTGATGCTGGCGTTGGGCATTATTTATAGTGTCGGCTTGTGGTTGGTGGATCTGGAGTTGGCCTTGGTGATAGGCATGCTGGCGGGTTTGGTCAGTTTCGTGCCGTATATGGGCGCCATTACCGGCATCGTGTTTGCGTGCATCGCCGCGCTGCTGCAATTTCAGGATGCTGTGCATTTGTTGCCGGTTTTGATGGTTTTTGCGGTAGGGCAGAGCATGGAAGGCATGTTGTTGACGCCTTGGCTGGTCGGAAACAAAATTGGTTTGCATCCGGTAGCGGTGATGTTTGCCGTGCTGGCAGGCGGTCAGCTGTTCGGGTTTTTAGGCGTATTGTTGGCCTTGCCGGTGGCCTCGGTGATTATGGTGCTGTTGCGGCATATCCATGAGCGCTATACCTTCAGCGGTTTTTACAGCAAGGGTTAGTGTTCGCCATGCGCATTGCGTCGTTATTCGCGGCATTATTGCTAATCTCGACGCCGGTGTTTGCGACTGATAGCAGCAGAGAGCAGGACTTCGCGACGGCCATACAGCAACAATTGTCCATGGGGCAGGCGATTTGGTTAAAATCCGCCGGCAACACTTTTCTGGCGCTCTACACCGACGCGGAAAAGACCGACAATAGTCGGGTGGCAATCATACTGCACGAAATGGGCGAGCATCCCGATGCCAAGCCCTTGATTCATCGCTTGAGAACCACATTACCGATGCATAATTGGGCTACGCTTGCCGTACAGATGCCTATCAGGGAAAGCGGTGCGCAGTCTGATGACTATTACCCGCTGTTCGACGAGGCACGTGAGCGCATTGATGCGGCTGTGGAGCATCTCCTAAAAAACGGTGCGAAACATATCGCGATTATCGGCTATGGCATGGGGGCGTTGATGGCCGCGTATCGGCTCGGCGATAAACCCAATGATGTGACGGCCCTGGTATCGATTAGTTTGCCGGTGCCGCAAACGACCGCAACGCAGGCGCAAAGCCTCGATTTGATTAAAAAAGTGCAATTGCCTTTTTTGGATGTGTATGCCGAGTTCGATTTACCGGCAGTGCTCGATAGCGCCCGGCAACGGCGCATGGCCGGCAAGGATAATCCGGTGTATCGGCAGATAAGAATGGATGGCGAGGATCACGGCTATCAACAAGATTACGATTTGCTTGTAAAGCGCGTATATAGTTGGCTGACCACGACGGTCAGCGAAGATTAATAATTATTACAAAGGGTGTAACACATGCTTTTATCCGAGGAATTGGTCGCGGAAATTAAATTTTTATCCTTGTTCAATCTGGAGTCCGTACAAGAAGGTGTCAAGGTGCATGGAAATGCCGATCCGGTGTTGATCGGTGCGGCGCAACGCCTGTTCGACAAAGGTTTGGTTACCCAGCATGACGGCGGTTATCTGACCGACCTGGGTATAGAAGTGGCGGAACACGCCCAACGGATGTTGACGATTTTGCAGTCTAACTAACGACGATTCAAAGGCCCAACTCGAACAACCATTTCAAGGACACGTAAAATATCAGGACTATGACCAAGCTATAGCCGATAAAGCGGACGGGTTTGTTCAGGTTGTGGCGTAAAAAGCCATGGTATTCGCCTTGGGCCATTAACTGCCGGTACAACGCGCGTTGGTTTAGGGCGCGTTGTTGCTGGTATTGGTCGAATAATTGTCTGGCTTTATCGACGTCATCGCGTTGATAAAGCCAGATAGCTGGCATGGAAATACCCCAGTTGCCTGCCGAGGTTTCATAAAATTCAATGTCGTTGTCGGCCAGTAACTGCCGAACATCGTCTGCTTCGTCCGTGGGTACGCCTCTTAGCGAGAAAAATAAAATCGTCATAGCCAGCCGTATGGTGTGAGAAGCGCAGATTATAAATCAATAAGCATTCATCGAGAGCCGAGCACTATCTTCAGAATGAATCATCCGAACCCATTTCCACTGCCTGCTCAAACCTCTGTTGTTTTGCTGGAGGATACTGGAGCGAATTCAAATGCGGATAGTTTGCAGGGCGTGTTGCGCGCGCAGGATTTTCGCTGTGCGGTGGCGTCGACTGCGGAAGAGGTGATTGAACTGCTGACAAGCGCGCCGGTGGATTTACTGATTATTGCCTGTCGCGATTGGCCCTGGCGACAGGTAGCGGATATGCGCGATGCGGCCGATTCCTACTTACCTATCATATTGATTGCCGATGATTTGACCGACACGCTACTGGATCATTGCGCGGCGGTTGAGATTGACGCAGTAATTTGTCGACCGGTCAATCAGCATTTATTACTGTTAAAAATTCGCTCGTCCTTAAAACTGCGGATGTTGTATCAGCACGAGCACGCGCAAAAAACGCAGTTGCTCGACTATTGGCAGACATCCGACCTGGAACATGAAGTCGCGGCGAAACTGTTCAACGATGTGTTAAAAGCCGACTTTCTGGAAACCGAAGCCGTGGCCGTCGTGATGTCGCCCATGGCCTTGTTTAACGGCGATTTGGTTTTGGTTGCCAAAACTCCGGAGAATCATTTGCATGTGCTTTTGGGCGATTTTACCGGCCACGGTTTGTCGGCATCGATAGCCGCCACGCCGTTGGCCGATATTTTCTATGGCATGACGCGTAAAGGTTTCGATATCAACGAAATCGTTGCCGAGATTAACGCCAAACTTTATCGGATGTTGCCGGCTAACCGTTTTCTGGCGGCGACGGTGGTGGCGCTGTATCCCGAGTCGTCTTCGATGAAAAGCATTACCTGCGGGTTGCCCGAGCATTTTTTAGTCAATCATGCCGACAACAGCTTTTTGGCGATACATTCCCTGAATATTCCGCTGGGTATTCAGCCGGCGATTGATATTGAAGAACAACTGCATCGGGTCAGCGAGAACCAGCGTTTGTATCTGCTCACAGACGGTATTTTTGAGGCGGAAAACGCCGAAGGCGAGCTTTTCGGCGGGGAACGTATCCTCAACGCTATCCGGCAAAGTAAATTCGACGACATCAGAAACTTGCAGGCCAGCCTTGAGGCGCATACCGGCGGTGCTGTTCAGAAAGATGACAATACCTTGGTTATTGTGAGCTGTGCGGTCGATAGCGTGCCCTGGGGACGCCGAGAAGTGCGGCTACCCAGGCAGCGTATCGCCGCGACGACCTGGAAGCAGGTCATGGAGTTTGACATCGATAGTTTGCGACTTATCAATCCGGTGCCGGTAATGGTCAACACCGTGATGGAAATACAGGGTTTACAGAATTATCGCCAGGATATTTTCATGATAGTCAGCGAATTGTTCGCGAATGCGTTAGACCATGGCGTGCTGGGTCTGGATTCCGATTTGAAGAGCAGTCCGGAAGGTTTCATGCGCTTTTATGCGATGAAGGACGAGCGCTTGCAACAGCTCCGGCGCGGCAGAATCCGTTTATCGTTTATACATCAAGCGACCGAGTCGGGCGGTCGCCTAGTCGTTAAAGTCCTTGATAGCGGCAACGGCTTTGATTGGCAGCGACGCAATAGCGTACGAAAGGGAGACGAGGCCTACTGCGGACGCGGAATTGTAATGTTGGAGACTTTATGTAGCAGCTTGGTTTACCACGGTTGCGGCAATCGAGTAACCGCCGTTTTCGATTGGCAACATTGATGGGCTTAGCGTTGGCAATTGCCGCAATAGTAGCTGGCGCGTTGCCCTATTTTGAGTTGCTGAATCAGTTCCTCGCAGCGCAGACAGGCTTGTCCGCCGCGACCGTAAACATTTAGGGATTGCTTAAAATACCCTGGTTTGCCCTCGGCATTGCTAAAGTCGCGCAACGTGGTGCCGCCTTTATCGATGGCTTGTTGCAATACGGTTTTGATCGCCGTCACCAACGCTTCGCACGCCGGCGTATCCAGTTCTCCGGCGGGACGAACAGGCTTTACGCCCGCCAAGAATAAAGCTTCACTGGCATAAATATTCCCCACCCCCACCACGACATGGCTATCCATAATCAAGGATTTGATCGGCACCGCGCGGTTTGCCGCCCGCTGCCGCAGATAGTTTGCATCGAATGCCGTTGATAAGGGTTCAGGCCCCAACGTTGCCAGCAAGGGATGTAACATCGCGTCCTCGGCAGTCCATAAGGCCGCGCCGAAACGGCGCTGATCGTTAAAGCGCAATATTGTGTCGTCGGCAAAAATGAAGTCGATATGGTCGTGCTTGCGCACAGTTTGCTCGGGAGTGGTGATCCGCAAATTCCCCGACATGCCCAGATGCAGAATCAGCGTACCACGCGCAGTGGCTAGCAATAAATATTTGCCGCGCCGTTCGACGCTTTCCAGGCGTTGGCCCGGCAAATCGGTGGTCAGCGCCTCAGGCACCGGCCAACGCAACTGGGGGTGACGGACAATGACGGCTTTAAAGGTTTTTCCGGCAACATGCGGCTCTATGCCGCGCCGAGTGGTTTCAACCTCTGGAAGTTCCGGCATGTTGGCGTCAGATTTGGGTGAGTAGAAACTTGGCTTCGTCCTGGATTTTTTTGCGGGAGAACAATAACTTCCAACGGCTGCCGCCGCACTGCCGCCACAGTAAAGTGGCGCGAATGCCTGCCAACAGCAAAGCGCGAATTTTGTTTACAGTACTTTGATTACCCAGATATTGCTGGTCGCCTTGTACCATGATTCGTGGCTGCAGGGTACTGATCGTGCTGTG
>Ga0123395_1026805_pt1 | contig 16764 bp, 18 predicted proteins | sample T10HHNH4metaT_FD_89923 | JGI IMG/M metagenome (GOLD analysis project Ga0123395, IMG submission 89923) | Methane-oxidizing artificial microbial communities from Washington, USA to study methane cycling - T10-HHNH4 metaT (Metagenome... ... | reverse complement strand
GAACAAACCCAAACCGAACAAATAACCACTAAGCACCGCCCTCTTCGGCATCTGCCGCTGCCAAACCCAGTAAATGAAAACTAATGCACCGATTGCGGCGTAGGCATAATCGTATGGAGCAAAGGCCATGGTGAGCAATATCCCAAAAACCGGTGCGGCAAGTTCCCATTTACAATTCAATATTCGCGTCATTACTCTGCTGTGTTTATTCGATGGAATCGGCATTTTATGCAGCCGCCGGGGTTTCGTAAAATTGGCAGCTGCCTTTAGCCGCCAATCTGAACTAAACTGAGGTAATGTTTTCAACACAACTTAACTCGCAAGTACATGACCGATAACGCATCACTGCCTTTTGAGCTGTCAACGGAGTCCCTCGGCGCATGGATAAATTCATTAAGCGCGTTGCCGGCGGCGAACGCTGCAAATCAGTTGAATCTGGTCCTTAAACAACTGACTCGCAGCAACGCCCCAGCCGCAAACGTGTTGCCGATACTCGTCAATTTAACGCCACTGACATTGCATTTATCCAATGGTTTAACCAACGCGGCGCGTTCCGAAACAGACCTAGCCACCAACACCAAAGCGCTGAAAATTGCGAAACTAGCCATCCAGTTACTCAGACATTTGAGCCTGGCTTTTTGTCGTACTGTCGAGACCAAACAACTCGATACATTGCTGAACCAACAAGCGATATTTTATGCCTTGCAACTCGTTGGGTACTGTCTGCGCAGCACGGCGCTGTTTTACGAAATGCCGTCTACAACCTTGTGGAAAAAAAGCGGCCTGCTTTACACCATAGCTGTTGAACTGCAACTGTTAAAAAAACCGATCTCTTCCAAACTTCAGGAGTTTAAGTTACAAAGCACCATTGAAGCAGTCGTTAAACGCAACGTATTGTTTGCACTCAGCAAACCCAACCAATACTCAACAACTGAAATCAGTCAATTATTTCAGTTGGTTAATCGGCATCAAGATCGCCTGGAGCTCAGCAAAACTGCCAATCCGGATAGCGGTTTTTTTTGGAATCTGGGCAGCGAACCAAGTCCAATACCGCGCACGAACAGTACATTGCCGCGCGGCTCCGTGCACATCAGCTGCCTGAGACTCGGCCATGCCTTGCAACTTGGCGAAATCGAGACCGAACTGAATTCAAACATGCAGACCAAACTGGCTTTGCACTTGACAGGATACAGCAATATTTTCGCATCGGTGGCAATCGGCCCGCCGATGCCTGCACACTTACTCGAGGGCTTCGTTGCGGTCAGCGCCCATCTGCAAGGCGAAGAAAAATTATCGAAAATCATGAACCTTAGCTCGCAATTGTCGCGCGGTAGGTCCCTGGCCCGCGATATGTCTCTAGTGCCATTGGAACATGAAAAAAGTTTCTACAAACCGCTCAATGCTAGCATTGTCAGTTTCCCCGAACACGGCACTAGTCTGAGTCTGCTACGCAACGTCAGCAAACAATTCCTGGTGGCGGAAAGCCCCGCGCCCAATTGTTCAACCGGTGATATTGGCTTACTGTGTCGCGAGCAGCAGCCCGCCAAAGTGGTGATAGTTCGCCAGCAAACGCTATATGAAGATGTAACACTAATTTTGCTGGAACCCATTATCGGCAACATTACAATCCACGACATCGAAAATGCCGGCGACAGCAACAGCCAGAAAGCCATAGTCATCGGGATGGAAACCGAGCACCCCGAGGTGTTGTTAGCCAACGGCAAATACACGGTAGGCAGTAAAATCAATCTGCTGTACGGCAACACCTTGTATTTGAAAGCTTGCGTGGAAAGCACCCCTTGGTTAGTGCGCTTCAAGGTCGGTGTTGATTTGTGACGCCATGCGGGACGTGGGCGGCAGCGATTTGATGGGACTCTGCGGAATCGCAATGGCCTTTTTGATCATCGAAGAAAATATCAGCCCCGAACGCTTTTAAAAACGCCCCCTTGGGCATGCCGCCTAAAAACAAGGCTTCATCAATTCTAATTCCCCAAGCCCGCAAGGTTCTAACGACCCGCTCGTGAGCAGGTGCGGCGCGTGCGGTGACCAAGGCGGTGCGAATCGGCGACAAATCTTGATCGAAATGGGTTTGAATGCGGTGCAAAGCACTTAAAAACTCTTTCAACGGTCCGTCGGACAAGGGCTTATGCGCCTCGTTGCGCTCATTGGCGGCAAAAGCCGCCAAACCGTGTTGTTGATAAATCCGCTCCGATTCATCGGAAAACAGCACCGCATCGCCATCAAAAGCAATCCGCAACTGCGGCGACGGATTGGCTACGGCGCCGGAGACGATGGTCGCAGCAGCATAACCGGCAGCCAGAGCTTTTCTGACATCCTCGCCATTGGCCGACAAAAACAAATGCGCGCCAAAAGCCGGAATATATTCGTAAGGCGAAACGCCGCTAGTAAACGCCGCCCGGCTAATCGCCAGTTCGTAATGATTAATCGAGTTAAAGATACGCAAACCGGTATCCGCGCTATTTTGCGACAGCAGGATAATCTCCACCAACGGCGCCCCGGGAAAAGCTTTGTTAATATCCAGAAACTTCTTCACCAAGGAAAATCCAAAACCCGGCGGCAGAATTTCGTTTTCGTGCTCAATCTGATAACGACAAAAGGCTTCCTTGCCCTGGGTTTCGAAAATCGCATGCGATTCATCCAGATTGAATAAGGCTCTGGACGATACTGCAACCACAAGTTTCTGATTATCCATGGCTATTCTTTATTGCGGGTAACCCACACCGAATCGAGATTAAGGGTTTTCTTGATTTTCGCCGCATAAGCCGCCGCTTCGTACTGGGTTTTAAAACCGTCCACAAACAAACGATACCAGTTTTCGCCCTTGGATTCGGTTTTGACTACCTTGGCCGGCACGCCTTTGCCCGCAAACTCTTGGGCCTTGCTCTTGGCATACCAATCCTGTTTAAACGCTATTAAATTGACCGCCCAATTTTCCTCGACCGGTACCGGCTTTTTCTTCTCCGGCTTAGGGGCCGGCGCAGCAGCTACCGCTCGACCTTTTTCCAAGGCGCTCACCTTGTTCTGCAAAGCTTCTATCGCAGCGCCGATTTGCATGATCTGGCTGCCGATTTCGGCAGAAGGCTTGGCCTGATCGCCGTTCGCTTTTGCCGCACCAGTATCAGCATGCCCCGCCTTACTTAATTCCGCAATCTGAGTGGCCATCACGCCATTGCTCACCGTCAACTCGTCTAACTGTTTGCGCAACATTTCCTTGTCCGCTGCATCGCTGGCAGGCGCAGCATTCACTTGTTCCTGTAATTTTCCAATAATGGTGACCAACTCGCCGACTTGCGACTTGGCGATCATGCCTTGTATTCCTAATCCGGTACCGATCAGCAGCGCCGCCACTGCGATGCCATTGGCCACATAGGCAGCTACCGGCTTTTTAGCCGCCAAGGCATCCAAGGCCCGCTTGGTTTTCTTCTGTTCGGTCTGTACGCTTTCCAGACTATCCAAACAACCAAGCAGCTCATTTTTACCCGCCGCCTCGGTCAGATCGTGGCGCATCTGCTGCTGATGCTTTTTGAGGTCGACGATATTCCGATTCAACGCGGCAATTTCGCTACTATGATCGATGACTTGTATAGGCGGAACTGGGGCCGCTTGAACTTGCTCGACCGCGTCGGCAATCGGCGCTATTTCGGGCTCATTGCTCTGGACGACAACTAATTCTTCCTCGTTATTTTGCTCACTGACCGCTGCCGCAAATATCTGATCCAAATCCGGCTCCGGTTCCGGCGCACTTGCTTGGACGCTGTTATCGGGTTCTTCCAAATCGGCAAAATCATCGACGATTGGCGGTGCCGACGGTGCATATTCGTCATCAGCCGAAATATCGAAATCCGCAATCAGAAAATCGGCATTGCCGCCAGCCAACTCGGCATCATCGGAAAACTCGTCTATTTCGGCCATATTCTCCAGCTCGTCCACCGCAGTTTCCGCCAAACCCACTGCGGCGACCGGGGTGTCTTCGGGGAAATCGTCGATTTGACCGACCCGCTCTAACTCCGCTACTTCTTCAAATACATCATCAACCGGCAAATCTAAAGGGTTCCCCTGATTTTCGGCATCGACGATATCGGCAAACTCATCGTCGATAACTTGCTGCTCGCGTCCGGGATTAATGCCGATGTCGGCGTTGAAATCGTCGCCAAACTCATCAATATCGTCGGCTAAACTCGATACTGCCTTAGGCTCATTCGCACTCAGCAATTCATCGATATCCGCGAACTCGTCAATCTCCTGTTGCGCCTCAGGCTCGAATGTCTCGTCGCCCACCAGCAAACGGTCAATGGCTTCGTCATCATCTATTTTGCCAACCTGTTGTTCGGAGGGGTCGCCAATATTCAGCATGGCATCCAGATCGTCGGCGAACGCATCCAAGGTTTTTTTGTTTTTACTACCAGTCGATTCAGCCATGTTTTTTCTCGTTTAAGCCGCACATAGTTCAGCAAATGCTGATTCGCAAGCACCGTAAGGTGTCATTTAAGCGCAGTTACCAAGGCATTGACCTCCATGCGTTGCTGCAAATCAATGTCCCGAAAACCGGCCTTAGCCATCTGCGCCAACGCGACGGATTCGCGCATGACATGATTTTCCGACTCGTCGTTAAACAGATGGACTATCCAATGCTCGAGTAAATCCAATCGGTTGATTTCGGTCAACACCTTAAAATAACCGCCAACTTCTTGCTGAATGCTGCGGGTATGCGCGCTGACATCATCCAAGGCATAACGGTCGCCGTTGACGAATTTTCCACCCGGCTTTAACACCCGATATATTTCGACCAACACTTGACGGCGGTAATCGCAATGGAAATTATGCAAAGTATATGCCGACGCCAAAATATCGACACTGTCGCTCGCCAATGCTTGTAATGCCGTCAAGGCGTCCTCGCCGGAAAAACACAATCTGCCTGCTGCGACCCAGTCCCGCAAACTCTGCTTCGCCTGATTTTGCATAGTGGGTTCGTTATCGACACTTAATATACTTAGGTTATCCGCGGCAGACAGGATCGCCAACGTAGTGATACCAGTACCGCCACCAAGTTCAACCACTGTCTGGGGAGCGCTCTGCTTTTCACAGTAATCGCCAACCATTTCACCAACTAAGCGGCTCATTTCCGTCGCAAATGGGCATATCAAGTTGAGCATTTGATATTCTTGACCAATCACGCTGGAGAACATCGCATCGAAGGGTTTTTCTTCCGTCATGATTGCGCTTTCAGTTTTTGTTTTGCGTCGTACGCTGCCAGTTGCTCCGGAGTGGCTTCGCGTTGATATTTATCTTTCCATTCGCTGTAAGGCATGCCGTAGACAATCTGCCGTGCTTGCTCGTAATCAATGTCGATTGCGCGTTCTGCGGCGGCGGCTGCATACCATTTAGCCAGGCAATTCCGGCAAAAATCAGCGAGCACCATCAGTTCGATATTCTGCACTTCGGTATGCTGTTGTAAATGGGCTAGTAGTTGCCTGAAAGCCGCCGCTTCCAGCTCGACGTTATTGGACTGAATCATGAAATCCTCCTTTAAAACCGGCATTTTAGCAGCAAAGCCGTTAGGCTCATGTACAATTGCACCCAAAGATTCTACAATGAAGTAATTGATACTTGGGCTCTAATCGCGCTTTGTGAACACAATACACAGTTCATCCTTGGCTTTTTATCCGGTCGGCTATAACCAGCCGAGAGCCGTACGGCCGGATAATAATCTTGAACAAAAGCAAAAGCCTAATAGCGACGAGACCGGGATACCTCGGCAGAATCCTGATTTACCTAAAACCTCGTCAACCGCTCAAATCAAGGCCGCTTTGGCGGACAACGGGCTGACAGTAAGCAATAACGACCAACCAAGTAATTCGCGTACCTTGAAAGCATTGAACGCCTACACAGAAAACCGCAATCAACCCGCCCAAAACCGGGTTGCCGAGATCATTTCCGGTATCGATCTTTACGTCTAACCTCCCTCCCATCTTTAAACGTCAATCATGAAACCGCTTTTAGAGTTTTTCCCTATCGTTCTATTCTTTGTCGCGTACAAACTGTACGACATTTACATTGCCACTGCCGTCGTAATCGCCGCCACGGTTGTGCAGGTCATCAGCTATTGGCTGCTCTATCGCAAAGTGGAAACCATGCAGTGGATTACACTGGGATTAATTTTGGTCATGGGTGGTGCGACACTATATTTACAGGACGAGCAATTCATTAAGTGGAAACTAACCATTATTGAGTGGCTGTTCGGCGGTGCATTTTTGGTCAGCCAATTCGTCGGCAAAAAAACTTTTATAGAACGCATGATGGGCGCAAACCTCGAATTGCCGGATCGTATCTGGAAACGCCTTAACCTGAGCTGGTCCATGTTTTTTATCGGGGTCGGCTGTTTAAATTTATACGTGATGGCGAACTACAGCACCGACGACTGGGTCAGTTTTAAAACTTTCGGCGTTCCCGGCCTGATGCTTATTTTTATTGCCGTACAAATAGTGTTCTTGTATAAGTTTATTCCCGCACCAGAGGCTAAAGAGTAATGTTGTATGCCATCATGGCCGAAGATGTCGCGGACAGCCTGAGCAATCGTTTGGCCGCCCGTCCGCAGCATCTGGAACGATTAACTATATTGCAAAACCAAGGCCGCTTGGTATTGGCCGGGCCGCATCCTGCGATAGATAGCGAAAACCCCGGCGATGCCGGATTTAGCGGCAGCCTGATTGTTGCCGAGTTTGCCAGTCGGCAGGACGCCCAAGACTGGGCCAATGCCGACCCTTATATCTCCGCGGGCGTATATGCTCGTGTTACCGTTAAACCTTTCAAACAAGTATTTCCCCAATGACAGCCGACCATATCAGACAGAAGCTGGAAGAAGCTTTTAAGCCAGAATTAATCGAAATCATCGACCATAGCGCCGCACACGCCGGCCACGCCGGTAACAAAGGTGGCGGTCATTTCCATGTCACTCTCATATCCACTCAATTTGAAGGTAAATCCCTGGTGCAAAGACATCAGCTGGTTTATCAGGCCTTGGGCGACATGATGAAGGATGAAATCCATGCCCTGGGCATTAACGCTTTAACCCCCTCTGAAAACAGCTAAAGGAAATTCTTAAGATGAAACTGAAACTTATTCCCCTGATACTAGCCAGTAGCGTACTGTTACCCGGTTGCTTCGAAGAAAAAGCCAAGGAAGCGTCCGCACCAGCGGCACCGACTGTCAGCAAAGAGGACGCGGTTGCTTCGGTTAACGGCACCTATATCAGCAAGAAAACCTTGGAAACCTTGGAAAAAGAAATTGCAGAACGCAGCCAAGGCCAAACCTTCCCAAAAGAACAGCTATTGGAAGAACTGATTCAACGCGAATTGTTGATTCAGCAAGCCGTACAAAAACAACTGGATAAATCGCCGGAAGTCATCGAACGGATGGCGACCGTTAGAAACTCCTTATTGTCGCAAGCGGCCCTACAAGACTACCTGAAAGCCAACCCAGTCACCGACGAAGAAATCAAAGCGGAATACGACTCCAAAATGGCTAATATGGGCAGCGAATACAAGGCCCGCCACATTTTGGTTAAAACCGAAGACGAAGCAAAAAAACTGATCGCAGAACTGGAAAAAGGCGGCGATTTTACCGCGCTGGCTAAAAAACATTCCATCGACCCGATGGGCTCCGAAGGTGGAGATTTAGGTTGGTTTACCGCTGATCGCATGGTCCCGCCCTTCTCTGAAGCCGTGGTTGCGCTGGAAAACGGCAAATTCAGCAAACAACCCGTGCAAACTCAGTTTGGCTGGCATGTGATCCTGCGCGAAGAGTCCAGAGCGCTAACACCACCGCCGTTTGATTCAGTTAAAGAACAAATTCGCCCAATGTTACAGCGCCAAAAAGCGCAAGCCATGATCGAAAATTTGCGCAAAAACGCCAAAGTTGAAGTCTTACTGCCGCCGACACCACCAAAGCAAGAAGAGGCTCAACCGGCTGATCAGGCTGCACCAGCACCTGCTGCTGAGGCCACTCCGGCCGAACCAGCCAGCGCCGCACCAAACGCAGACGTAAAACCCACCGAACCAGCGGCTACAGCTAAATAACGCGCCATACAGAACAGGGCGGTCCAACCGCCCTGTTTTTTTGCAACATACGTCTTATATCCCTATAAGCTCAGCTAACTAAATAACTATGCCGCTTGAGCTTGCATCTTCCGATTCTGCGTATTTTCATCCAGTAAAGCTTTAATACTGGCCGTGCATTTTCCACATACACCACCCGCACCCGTGCACTGCATCAGCTGTCTGCGATTACATACACCTTGACTGATTGCCTGCGTAACCTGTCTATCGGTGACCGCTTTACACACACATACGTACATAACACCCTCACTTAATTCATATGCGCATTAATGATAACAATTATCATTTAAAAGTAAAGCATCCACCATCACATTTTTTCCACGCGAACTTCCCAAACTAATCAGAGTCGGATGTTGCAATTACCTTGCTTTGCTTAGGAAATACGCGGGATTCAGGCACGAACCCGAATTGCAAACCCAGGTTTGTTCATGATTAAATAGGACGATAACCTTTTCGTCATTTATTACAGAGCCAATGATGCAAGACTATCAAACCCAAAAACCCACCGTGTTGGAAATACTGAACACTCATCAAGCAATGCCGGGTAATCTGTTGCCTATTTTGCATGGTATTCAGGACACTCTGGGCTACATCCCGCCGGCCGCCGTAGTAGACATTGCCAAGTCGCTCAATCTTTCCCAAGCGGAAGTCCACGGGGTTATTAGTTTTTATCATTACTTTCGGGAGACTCCGCCCGGAGAGCACACAATACGAATTTGTCGGGCCGAATCATGCCAAGCAATGAACGGTAAAGCGCTGGAAACCCATGTTAAACAACAGCTTGGCATCGACTTTCACGAAACCACAGCTGACGGAATTTTTTCACTAGAACCTGTTTATTGTTTAGGTAACTGCGCTTGTTCGCCATCAATTACCATAGACGACGAGGTGATGGGTCGCGTCACAACTGAAAAATTTGATCGTTTGCTAGCCACTTATAAAGGTGCCAAATAATGACACGCGTATTTATTTCCCGTGATTCCACCGCACTTTCCCTGGGTGCTGAACAAGTTGCCAAGGCATTGGAACAGCAAGCTAGCAGCAAAGGCTTATCAGCTGAAATCGTCCGCAACGGCTCTCGCGGATTGTTCTGGCTGGAGCCCCTCGTCGAAGTCGAAACCAGCCAAGGCAGAGTTGCCTATGGCCCCGTGCAAGTGGAAGATGTGGCACCTTTACTCGATGCCGGGCTGCTGGATGGCAAGCAACATCCGCTTTATTTAGGCAACATTGAAGAAATAGCTTATTTCAAAAATCAAAATCGTCTTACCTTCGCCCGCGTCGGCCTAACAGACCCGGTCAACATCGACGACTACTTGGCTCACGATGGATACCGTGGCCTGAAAAATGCGTTGGCTTTGCAAGCCACCGAAATCGTCAAACAGGTCACTGACTCGGGCCTGCGTGGTCGTGGCGGCGCCGCGTTTCCGACCGGCATCAAATGGAACACAGTGCTAAACGCCCCGGCAGATCAAAAATACATTGTCTGTAACGCTGATGAAGGCGACTCTGGTACATTTTCCGACAGAATGATCATGGAAGGCGACCCCTTCGTTTTGATCGAAGGCATGACCATAGCCGGCCTCGCGGTGGGAGCTACTCAAGGTTATATCTATCTGCGCGTCGAATACCCACACGCTAAGATTGCGCTGAATCAAGCTATCGAAGCGGCGTACAAAAACGGTTATTTGGGCGAAAACATCCAAAACAGCGGAAAAACGTTCCACCTGGAAGTACGCAGCGGCGCCGGAGCCTATATTTGCGGCGAAGAAACTTCCCTGTTGGAAAGCCTGGAAGGTAAACGTGGATTGGTACGTTTTAAGCCACCACTCCCCGCTATCGTCGGCCTGTTCGGTAAACCTACCATCGTCAACAATGTCATTTCGCTGGCCTCGATTCCTGTGATTCTGGACAAAGGCGGCGAATATTATAAAAACTACGGCATGGGCCGTTCACGCGGTACGCTACCTCTGCAACTGGCTGGAAATATCAAGCACCCCGGTCTGTTTGAGGTCGCTTTCGGCATGACCTTGCGCGAGCTGCTTTACGATTACGGCGGCGGCTCAGCGAGCGGCCGACCGATACGCGCGGTACAGGTCGGCGGACCGCTGGGCGCTTATTTGCATGAGAGCCAGTTCGATACACCGCTGGATTACGAAGCCTTCGCGGCCATTTCAGCGGTATTGGGTCATGGCGGCATAGTGGTTCATGACGATACCGTCAACATGGCCGACATGGCGCGTTATGCAATGGAATTTTGTGTGGAAGAATCCTGCGGCAAATGCACACCTTGCCGGATAGGATCAACACGTGGCGTCGAAGTAATAGACCGTATCGTCGAGGGCGTGCAAAAGGATAAAAACACCGTGTTGTTGCGCGATTTATGCGACACCATGACTTACGGATCTTTGTGTGCAATGGGCGGCATGACACCTTTCCCGGTGTTAAGCGCGCTGAATCATTTCCCTGAAGACTTTGGCTTACAATCCGCCAAAGCCTGATCGCGATTACCAGGAGATAAACATGTCTGACAATAACGAAATAGATTACGGAACTCCCGCAAGTTCGTCTGCAAATCAAGTCACTCTGGAAATCGACGGCCACAAGGTCACTGTCAATGCCGGCAGTTCCGTGATGCGCGCCGCCGCCGAAGCGGGGATCAGCATTCCTAAATTGTGCGCCACCGATAGCCTGGATCCGTTCGGTTCTTGTCGGATGTGCCTGGTGCAAATCGAAGGTGCGCGCGGCTATCCGGCTTCCTGTACTACCCCGGTGGCAGAAGGCATGAAGGTATGTACCCAGAACGACAAGCTAGCCAGCATCAGACGCGGCATTGCCGAACTATACATCTCCGATCATCCTTTAGACTGTTTAACCTGCGCCGCCAACGGCGATTGCGAATTGCAGGATACCGTCGGCCAAGTCGGCTTGCGCGAAGTGCGTTACGGTTTCGACGGCGAGAATCATCTGGATTCCGAAAAAGACACCAGCAACCCCTATTTCAGCTTCGACCCGGCAAAATGTATCGTTTGTTCACGATGCGTCCGTGCCTGCGAAGAGGTACAAGGTACCTTCGCATTGACCATCGACGGCCGCGGCTTCGATTCCAAAGTCTCTCCAGGGCAAAATCAGCCATTCATGGAATCCGAATGCGTATCCTGCGGCGCTTGCGTGCAAGCCTGCCCCACCGCGACACTGATGGAAAAATCGGTAATCGACCACGGTGTTCCGGAACATAGCACCATCACCACCTGCGCCTATTGCGGTGTCGGTTGCTCATTCAAAGCCGAAATGAAAGGCGAACAACTGGTACGCATGGTGCCGGATAAAAACGGCCAAGCCAATCACGGCCACTCTTGCGTCAAAGGCCGATTTGCATTCGGTTATGCCACGCACAAAGACCGTATCACCACCCCTATGGTACGGGAAAACATTTCCGATCCTTGGCGCGAAGTCAGTTGGGAAGAAGCGATCAGTTTTGCCGCCACCAAATTGAAGGGGATCCAAGCCAAATACGGCAAAGACTCAATCGGCGGCATTACCTCTTCGCGTTGCACTAACGAAGAAACCTATCTGGTGCAAAAATTAATCCGTGCCGGCTTCGGTAACAACAATGTCGATACCTGTGCCCGCGTTTGCCATTCGCCGACCGGCTACGGCTTGAAAAGCACTTTTGGCGAATCATCCGGCACCCAAACCTTTGACTCGGTGATGCAGTCCGATGTGATTATGGTAATCGGCGCCAATCCGACTGACGGCCACCCGGTTTTCGGTTCGATGATGAAACGCCGCTTACGCCAAGGCGCGAAACTGATCGTGGTCGATCCGCGCAGTATCGATTTGGTTAGCAATAGCCCACATGTGAAAGCCGACTACCATCTGAAACTTCGCCCCGGCACCAATGTTGCGGTTGTCACCGCATTGGCTCACGTCATTGTCACCGAAGGCTTGGCGGATGAAAAATTCGCACTGGAACGCTGCGATATTGAGTCGTTCAATAAATGGAAAACCTTTGTTGCGCTGCCCCAACATTCACCTGAGGCCGTCGCCGAATTAACCGGCGTACCCGCCGAAACCATGCGCGCAGCGGCTCGCTTGTACGCAACGGGCGGTAATGGCGCGATCTATTACGGCTTGGGTGTGACCGAACATAGCCAAGGTTCAACAACAGTTATCGGTATCGCTAATCTGGCAATGGCAACCGGTAACATTGGCCGCGATGGGGTTGGCGTCAACCCGCTACGCGGACAAAACAATGTCCAAGGCTCTTGCGATATGGGTTCGTTCCCGCACGAGTTTGTCGGCTACCGCCATGTTTCCGACTCGCAAACTCGCGTTCAGTTTGAAACTGCTTGGAACGTGGCGCTGTCCTCAGAACCCGGCTTACGTATCCCGAATATGTTTGCCGCCGCTATCGACGGTAGTTTCAAAGGCTTGTACGTACAAGGCGAAGACATCGCTCAATCCGATCCTGATATCACCCACGTACATCACGCGCTACGTGAATTGGAATGCTTGGTCGTACAAGACATTTTCCTGAACGAAACCGCTAAATTTGCTCACGTGTTTTTACCAGGCTCCTCGTTCCTGGAAAAGAACGGCACGTTTACCAATGCTGAACGCCGGATTTCGCCGGTTCGTAAAGTGATGACCCCGCTGGGTGGCAAGGAAGACTGGGAAGTAACCCAGGATTTGTCGAACGCCCTGGGTTATCCGATGAATTACAGCCATCCTTCGGAAATCATGGCCGAAATCGCGGCGCTGACACCGCAATTCGCCGGTGTCAGTTACGAAAAAATCGACGAAATGGGCAGCATACAGTGGCCTTGCAATGACGAAACACCCGATGGCACGCCGATTATGCACGCCGACCACTTCGTGCGCGGTAAAGGCCGCTTCATGCTAACCGAATATGTCGCTACCGAAGAACGTACCAGCAGCAAATATCCGTTGATTCTGACTACCGGCCGGATCTTGTCGCAATACAACGTCGGTGCCCAAACTCGCCGCACGGAAAACGTCGCCTGGCACGAGGAAGATCGTCTGGAATTGCATCCACACGATGCTGAAGTACTGGGTATTAGCGATGGCGACTGGTGCGGCGTGAAAAGCCGTTCCGGGGAAACCGTGTTGCGCGCTTTGATTACTGATCGCATGCAGCCTGGCGTGGTTTACACCACGTTCCATTTCCCACATTCAGGCGCTAACGTCATCACCACCGATAACTCGGACTGGGCAACCAACTGTCCGGAATACAAAGTCACCGCTGTACATGTCGCCAAAGTTGCACAAACTTCGGCATGGCAACAGGAATACCAAGACTTTTCCGACAATCAGTTGTCTCTACTGGAAAACCGCATCGCGGTCAACGAGTAAGTAGCAACCGCCTTATGGATGCAGTCTCAAGCGAACTGGGCTGGACCAGCTATCGAACCGGTACGTTCGATAGCTGGCGCGGCCCAGTTCACACCGCGAAAGAGGATTATGTCGCTGAAGAAGTGCCGGTGGTGTTGGTTTACAACACCATTCCGCACGTGGTGATGCTGACGACCCCTCTCAATCTAGAAGATTTTGCATTGGGCTTCAGTCTGACCGAAGAAATCATCGGCCATACGTCGGAATTGCAGTCGGTACGCGTCGTACAACGCTCCAAAGGAGTGGAAGTTAGAATGACGATTCCTGAAAAGCGTTTTGAGAAACTGCACGGCAAGGGAAAAAACATGACCGGCAGAACCGGTTGCGGTTTGTGCGGAGCCACCACCCTGGAGCAAGCCATTCGGCGTCCCCATCATGTGGGGCAAGGTTTAGCGCTGAATGCAGCGCTATTAAGCAGCGGTTTCGCCGATATGGCGCAAAAGCAATCTCTGAATATGCTGACCGGTGCGGTCCATGCGGCAGCGTGGCTGCACCCGGAACGCGGCATCGTTACTGTAAGGGAAGATGTCGGCCGTCATAATGCACTGGATAAACTGATCGGTTCATTAGCCAAGGCCAACTGCGATTTTGAAAATGGCTGGCTGCTGGTGACCAGCCGCGCCAGTTATGAAATGGTACAAAAAGCGGCCAGTGTTGGCATCACCTTGCTGGCAGCCATCTCGGCACCTACCGCGTTAGCAATTCAATTGGCGGAAGAGTGCGGACTGACCCTGGTTGGCTTCGCCCGCCACGAAAATCATATGATCTACACTCACCCTCATCGTTTACAACATTACCAAGAATCAGCCGCATAAAACATGGATAACCATAACCTCATTAAAATGGCCAACAACATTGGCGCTTTTTTCAAATCCGAACCCGACCGGGAATTGGCCATTAAGGGCGTTGAACAACATATCCGAAACTTTTGGGAACCGCGCATGCGTAAAGCGATTGTCGAATATGTGCAACAAGGTGGTAAAGAGTTAATGGAAATAGTGTCGGAAGCCGTATTGCGTATTGCCAAGTAACTCTGGGCTAATGCATCGGTTACTCGTACTTATTGAATCAGTTTATCGACCATCGCTCTAAACTGGTCATCAGCCTAATTGATAACTTCCCCCCCAATAGGATCCCATTTGGGGGAAGTCTAAATCTCTACATAGCCTTAACTATTAATGATTGAGCGCCTTAGTCAGCGGAACTAAGCGGTTGAACTTCGGATGGCAAAGTCGTACCCAAATATTTATTCAGTTGGCCCTTGCTCGCTAAAATTCGAAATTGCGAAAACAGCTCATCGTATTTAGCATTGATATACGAGCTTTTAGCAATATAAGCCTCGTTGAAGGTATCCAGCAAATCTAATAAGGTCCGTTGACCAATATTGAACTGCTGCTGATAAGCACTGATGGTCTTTTCGCTGGAATCGACGTGTTGTTTAAAAAACTCCAACTGGCTCTTCACGGTTTGATGAGCGACCCAAGACAAACGCATACTTTCAATCACCTGCCTATGCGTATTATCGCGAATATCCTTGGCCTGATTGATTAACTGCGCGGTTTGCTCGCGGCGAGCTATATCCTTGCCGCCGTTAAAAATGTTATAGCGCATACGTAACATTGCCGTCATATCGGAATTGGTGCCGCGGATACCGTCTAAGTTGTAGTTATGACTGGCGCCGGCCTCAATATCAAAACGCGGAAAATAGGGGGCCATAGCCGTAGCATGTTGGGCAAATGCCGAATCGATATCTGAATTAGCAGATTTCAGAATGGGATGATCGGCTAACGCTTCTTCTATCGCTTGATCCAGCGATTGGGGTAGCGCGGTTCCCGGCGATTGAATCGGTTGAATACCTTCCGGCAATATGCCGATGACTCGCAAGAAACTGGTCTCGGCATCTTTCAAATTACCGATTTCGGACAACACGTTCTTTTCCGCCAAGGCTACCCTGCCCATTGACTGGTCGACATCCGCCCGTTTGCCGACGCCGCGTTCGCTACGCAGTTTGATTTGATCGTTGGTACCTTGATGGCGTTGCAGATTTTCCTTAGCCAGATTCAACAACTCCTGACGCCGCAACACCTTAATATAGGCTTCAACACCATCGAGCGCGGTTATTTCCGACTGGCCGAATACTGTGTAAGCCCGAGAGTCGGTCCGAGCTTCCTGCCTCTCCACTTCATTCGGAGTAGCCAGACCATCAAACAACATTTGCCTGGCCAGAATCGCCCCTTCCTCTCTATGATAAAAAACCGATCCGTCACCGCGGCCACGGGTGGTAGGGTTATTCGATTCTTCCCAGCCGATGCCGGCTGTGACATCCACAGTTGGAAAATAACCGGCCTTGGCTTGACCGATTTCCTCTTCAACTGCGCGGCGTTCTGATTTGGCAGCTTGGATTTTGGGATTTTCATCCAACACTTTCTGAATAGATTCTTGCAAACTCAACGCCTGACTGCTTGATACACAGGCCAAATGCATGGCTATTCCTAAACTCAAACTCCTGCTGACTCTCATGACATTCCTCTCTGATATTGGTCGATTTCTTTTAACAATATGGCTAGTCTTAAGCGGTCGTCGACATGCAGTTTCCTAAAAATCGACGATAAATGCGCTTTTACAGTCCGCTCGGAAATATTCATAGCAAAAGCAATACGCTTATTACTTTCACCCTGCCGTATCATGTCCGCCACTTCCACTTCGCGCGCGGATAAACTGGCCAGTTGCTTTAGCTTTAGTTCGGTATCGACGGTACTAGGCGTAAGTTGTGTACGTCTGGCACTGGTCAACACACCAATGACCTTGGGCACCAAGGCCCGACGAATCCAAATATCACCCGCCAAAATACAAGCTACCGCACGCATTAAAAGCTCCGATGCTTCGGACTGTTCGCAATAGCCGGCGGCACCGTTAATCAGCACCTCGATCTGCTTATGTTCCGGCCAATCGGAGCCGATGACCAGGAAACGGACTTTTTTGTTGGCAAAAACCGTTAACAAACCGGCATCGTCATCCAGTTTTTTTGCATCGAAAATCACTGCATCGGCGGTATATTCGCTGCGGATACTGTGCAGCATACTAACGTTATATCCCGCGATCAGCGCATGAGTCCACTGCGCCGTCAGCTGAGGATTATTGGAATAAATCAGTATGTTAGCCACAAATGTAATTGTTGTTATGAGTTATCGTTCTCTTAAAGCCCTATCCCTGGCTT
>Ga0123395_1051504_pt1 | contig 17048 bp, 13 predicted proteins | sample T10HHNH4metaT_FD_89923 | JGI IMG/M metagenome (GOLD analysis project Ga0123395, IMG submission 89923) | Methane-oxidizing artificial microbial communities from Washington, USA to study methane cycling - T10-HHNH4 metaT (Metagenome... ... | reverse complement strand
TTGCTTATGGATTATTGGTCTACACTTAGCCGTTACAATTTGCCCCTTATATTGAGTACAGTCGGAACAAAGGCGAGCCATGAGAAATCTGGAATTTAAAGAACAGTTGCACGAATACACGCATTGGCGCGAACAACTGATTCAGGGAATCGAATTGTATCGGGACTGGCGCAATCGTTATCGCTTCAGTGATCCACAAAGTACTGATACGTTGTTAAATATATTGCAAGGATTACACAACGATCGAGTCACCTTGGCGTTTGTGGCGGAGTTTTCCAGAGGTAAAACCGAGTTAATCAACGCACTGTTTTTTGCTGAAACGGGCGTGCGCTTGTTGCCGTCGTCGCCGGGCCGCACCACGATGTCGCCCACAGAGCTGTTCTGGGATGAAAAAGGCGGCAGCTACATTCGGCTGCTCAACATCGAGAGCCGCTTGGAAGATATTTCCTTGATGGATTACAAGCGCAATCCTGATCGGTGGACGCAAATCGAATTGAATTGCGAGTCGCCCACACAAATGCAGGAAGCATTCAGAGAGTTGATTGCCACGAAAAAAGTTTCTCGGGAAATGGCCGATAAGCTTGGCTTGTGGAACGAGCGAGAAGCTGCCGAACAAGGCATCATCAATCCGGAAACCGTTGAAGTGCCGTGTTGGCGGCATGCGATGATCAGTTTTCCGCATCCTTTATTGAAAGAAGGTTTATGTATTCTGGATACGCCGGGCCTAAATGCTTTGGGTACCGAGCCAGAGTTAACCTTAAGCATGTTACCCAGCGCTCAAGCGATTATTTTCGTGTTGGCCGCAGATACCGGCGTAACCAAAAGCGACTTAGAAATGTGGAAAAGCCACGTCTGTAGCTCCAGGGGTAACCGACGTCAGGGTTTGGCTGTGGTGATGAATAAAATCGACTCGATGTGGGACGATTTGGCCGGCGAAACCGGCTATGAAGCCGCGATTCAAAAGCAAATCGATACCTCGGCGATGATCCTGAATCTGGAGAAAGAAGTTATTTTTCCGGTCTCAGCGAAACAGGCGCTATTGGCTAAGGTGAAAGGCGATGATGCCTTGCTGCAAAAAAGTCGTCTCAATCTGCTGGAAAGTTATCTGTCGGACGATATTCTTGATCAACGCCGCGACATTCTGAAAGCTGTGGTTGATAAGGAGATCGGTTTTCTGGTCAGTGAGTCTGTCAAGCTGATGGATTCCAAGATTACCAACGCGCAAAAGCAGCTCGATGAATTCAAACAGGTCGATTTCGAGAATCAGGAGTTGACCGGCAAATTGATGGCTGAGACCCGTGACCGTCAAAACGCTTACATGGCTAATATCGAGAACTTTCAGGCCAGCCGGAAAGTGTTTGCGGTACAAGCGAAAATGTTGATCGATTCGTTTGCCAAAGAAAAAATCGACGACATAATTCGGCGCACCAAAGACGATATGAGTAAAAGTCTGACTACTTACGGCATGAAACAGAACATGCGTAGGTTGTTTGACGAGTTGCGCGATTTGCTCCAGGATTCAGTCGATATGACCGAAGAAACGCGCCGCTTGATCAAGGCTATCCATAAGAAATTTCAGGACGAATACGGTTTTAAGGAAATCGAGCCGCAGTTGTTTTCGATCAAACAACACCAGTTCGAACTGGAGCAGATTTTTGATGAAGGCGAAGCGTTTCGCAATAGCGCCAAAACCACGATGACAGAGCAAAGCATAGTGGTCAATAAGCTATACGGTACGCTGATTGCGAAGGCGAGAAACATTTTGCAACAAGCCCAGCGCGATGCGGTTACCTGGAGTAATAGCGTGCTGTCGCCGCTGATGCACCAGATCAAGGACCACAAAAAACAAATCGAAAGCCGCTTGATCATGCTCAGGAAAATCAACGAATCCAAAGGCAATGTCAACGAAAGCATTGCCCAGTTAGAGAGCGAACTGGGTCCGCTACAAGTTCAGTACCAAGAGTTACTCGAGATCCTTAAAGCTGTGCATTTGGAAATAAAAGCCGATTAGTTCGGCTTTTTCTGTCCGCAGTTTAATTGTCTGTTGCTTGTGTTGCGCGCATCAGCTTATGGTGATGGATTTGCGGCGCAAGAGTCCAGCAACTTGTGAAAGTAGTGCCAATCGAAATATGGTCCAGGGTCAGTTTTTCGGCCCGGGGCGATGTCGCTATGGCCGACAATGCGCCTGCTCGATAATTTCGGATAATCTTCCAGTAATTTTCTAACTACATCGGCAAGACACCGATATTGAACGTCCGTGTAAGCCACGCTGATGGCTCCTTCCAGCTCAATACCAATAGAAAAGTCGTTACAGCGTTCCCGATCTTGGTATTTGGAGACGCCTGCATGCCAGGCCCTGCGGTGAAACGGTACATATTGCCTGATACTGCCATCCCGGCGAATCAGCAAATGCGAGGACACCTTTAGCTGATATATGTCCTGGAAATAAGGATGTGCGCTGGGATCCAGCCTGTTACAAAACAAGTCATCGATGTAGTCGCCCGCGAATTGTTCCGGAGGCAGGCTGATGCAATGGATTACCAACAACGAAATATCGTCGGAGTCCGGCCTGTCGTCGCAGTTCGGCGAAGCGACCTGGCAAGCGCTGCTCAAGTAGTGGCCGCGAATTATCATGGTTTTCAAGCGTTGTAAGTGATGCGGTATTTTATAAGCTTTGCCAGCCATAACCCTACGCTTTTAGTTGCCCTACTTGATTGGCCCGAGTTTGATTCAGCTGTCACCGCATGCGGTTTATAATTACCCACCTTGTTCATCGTCAATTAAACGCCCATGCAACCAAACCCAAAGGAAATCGCGCTTTATCTGGCTGAAGATATCGGTAGCGGCGACATTACCGCCAGCATCGTCTCGCCCGAGACTCAAGCTAATGCCGCAGTGGTAACTCGCGAACCCATGGTGCTGTGCGGTAGAGCCTGGTTCGATGAGGTGTTTCGACAATTGAGCCCTCAGGTCATCGTCGATTGGCAATGTGCTGAGGGCGAGAGCATCTCTGCCAATACCCTGCTATGCCGCTTGCATGGCCCTGCTCGGGCATTGCTGACTGGGGAGCGTACGGCGCTGAATCTACTGCAAACCTTATCCGCGACGGCGACTGTTGCTCGCCACTATGCGGAGGCCGTGGCAGGTACTGGCTGCAAGGTCTTGGATACCCGCAAAACTCTGCCCGGTTTACGTTTGGCGCAAAAATACGCGGTCAAATGCGGAGGTTGTTTCAATCATCGTATCGGTTTATTCGATGCTATCTTGATCAAGGAAAACCACATCCTCGCGGCCGGCTCAATCGCCAATGCGATCAGGCTGGCTAGGGGCTATGCGGATGTGCCAGTCGAGGTAGAGGTGGAAAATCTTGACGAGTTTGCTCAGGCTTTTGCCGCGCAACCGAATCGGATCATGCTGGATAATTTTTCGCTGGTGGATATGCGTACAGCAGTAGAGCTAAATCAGAAACGACTGGAGCTGGAAGCGTCTGGAAATATTACTTTGGATAATATCCGAACTGTTGCCGAGACCGGGGTGGATTTTATCTCGATAGGTGCTTTAACGAAAAACGTAGTTGCGGTCGATCTGTCGATGCGCATTGAGATGCGCATCGATTAATCACATGCTGATGCGCTCAGTTGACTGCGTTCAGCATCTCGTTTTCGTATAAGCGCAGTTTTTTCCAGTTCGCGAATTTGCTGTCGTCGAACGGCGCATCGTGGTCGATGGCGTGCTCGTAGCAACTACGAAATAGGCGGGCAGTCCGAAACGCGTGTAATTCGTCATCGGCGGTTACCGTGTCTACATTGCCCACTTGGAAGGTTTTATTCCGGGATTTTCCATCTTTTACCCAAAACACCGTGTAGCAAAGATAGCTTTTATCCTTGCGGTGATCGAACTTGATAGTCCTGGATACGCCGGTCACACCGGTAGTAGTTTTGTTTTTCGGCGGCTTCAAGAAACGAGTCTTACTGCCTTTCAACACCACCAGCATCTGATCGCGCCAAGTAATCGCGGCTTTCAGCGACTTGGTTTTACTGCCCCAGAGCTTGTGAGAGAAATAACGGCTGCTCTCCTTGCCGCGCCGAACAATACGAACTTGAAAGCCGAAAGTATCGGGTTCTGTAATGTGTTTTACTTTTGCCATTTGTCGTACCCTAAAAAATTCACAAAGGTCTGCATAGTGAATTTAAGCAGCGCGAAGCACGCAGACCGCCTGTTAATTGTGTAAGCTATGGATTACAAATTAGCGCGAAATCGGCTGTCTTGCAAGCGGAATTTGCCGGGATTATTAGGTGAATACCAACTAAATTGGTGTAGAATAGGACTCAGCCTTCTCGCAGAGGCGCAAACATCCTCTTAACCTTTTGTTTTGTAAATAATTTTGGAGAAAATTGATGAGCGTTTTAGTAGGTAAGCAAGCCCCTGACTTTACAGTTCCTGCGGTATTAGGCGACGGTCAAATTGTTGACTCGTACAGTTTCTCGGGTGCGACTAGCGGTAAATATGCAGTACTTTTCTTTTATCCATTGGATTTTACCTTCGTTTGCCCAAGCGAATTAATTGCTTTGGATCATCGTATCGACGAATTCAAAAGCCGCGGCGTTGAAGTGGTCGGCGTATCAATTGACTCGCACTTCACTCATAACGCTTGGCGCAACACCCCCGTCAATCAAGGCGGTATCGGTCCCGTCCGTTATACCCTGGCAGCCGACATGACACATAGCATCTGTAAAGACTATGATGTTGAATCCGCTGGTGGCGTGGCTTTCCGCGGTAGCTTCTTGATCGACAAAGCAGGTGTTGTCCGTCACCAAGTTGTCAACGACCTGCCACTGGGCCGCAACTTTGACGAAATGTTGCGCATGGTTGACGCGCTGCAATTCCACGAAGAGCATGGCGAAGTTTGCCCAGCCGGTTGGAACAAAGGTGACGCTGGCATGAATGCCAACCCTGCCGGTGTGGCTGAATACCTGAGTAAAAATGCTGACAAACTGTAAGCATTAGCTTTACTTTGAGACAAGGCGCATTGTCTAGGCAATGCGCCTTTTTTATTGCCTGAATTTTCTCTGTTTTCCTCTCCCACGCCTGCGAATTTAGTTCTGTACTGATTCTATTATTAACTCAGCCCCGCTTATTACTGCTATGCCGTTCGGCCTGAGTTCCTCTAAGCCCAGGCCGGCGCGCCTTTCGTAGACTCAGGGCGAACGGTATTTAAGGGCCGGGTTGATAATCGTCACCCGGCATTATTTATACCCATTACATCTGTGGTTTAAATAGCCCGCTAAACAGGGTTGTTTGAACCAAGTCATTGGCTTTTAGCCCTCCCCCTTGCCTATTGTTACTGAGCGAGTGCGCTTTGTCATATATGGCATGTTTCTCGCTGACGACAAGTTAGCATGGAAAATTTTTTCCGGTTTAAAGCGCCACGCAAAGAGAACGGTTTTACAAAAATGAAGAGCACAAGATGATATAATATTGATACGATATTATACAGGCAGCAGTTAACCCTCCTTTTCGTTAAGGGGCGTTCTTTTTGAACATCGTGCAACTTTCCGGCTTTGACCGTAAAAATAGCGTTTACATAAAAATAATAATTCATGCACCTCAATTTCATCGTTTCGATACTGGCAGCAACCCTTTTAATCGGTTGTTCCGCTCCACCCGACAAGCACCCGGCAAATCAAAAAGTCTCCAATGCATCTGCTGAGGCAATTAAGGCTACAGCCACTGACCAACATGATGGGCTGATTTCAATTCCAACCGAATCAAGGCCGTATATCAGCGTCGCCACGGTCACGCCGCAAAATTTCTCGGCTATGGTGCAAGCGCCCTCGCATGTCGAATTCAGAACCAAAGCCCTATCAGCGGTAAGCGCGGTGGTGGCTGGACGGCTGAAAAAAATTAATATACAAGTCGGCGACCGCGTCAAAGCAGGCACACCGATTGCCATTCTGGAAAGCGCCGACGCCGCCAAGATGCGAGCCGACGTTGCAGAATCGAAAGCCGCTCTGCAACGTGCCGAAGACCGTATGCGTCGCCAGGAGATGATGCAAAAAAGCGGTGTTGGCCTGGAAGTGGAGCGTGCGGAAGCCGATGTGCAATTGCGCGAAGCGCGGGCCGATTATCAACGCAGCCAACAAGCTTTGCAGATGATCGGAGATGGCACGGATCAGGCCGTGGTATTGCGCGCTTCCGAAGATGGCGTGGTGTTACAGATTAAATCCTCGAAAGGCTCGGCGTTGGCCGCCGGCGACACCATCATCGAAATCGGCGAACCACAATCGTTGTGGATCGTTGCCGATGTATTCGATAACGATTTGCCGCTGATCGAAAAAGGCGCCAAAGCGACATTGCAGATCAGCGCCTTACCCGAGCCTGTAACCGGTCGGGTAGTAGCGGTCAGTGCCGCGATGCAGTCCGATTTACGCCGGGGTGCGGTGTATATCGAATTCGACAATCCCAATTTGGTGTTAAAGCCGGGCATGTTTGCCAAAGGCCTGATCGAAGCTGCCGGTCCTCACCATATCGTCCTGCCTACCACTGCGGTAGTGATTCGAGACAAAAAACATACCATGGTCTACGTGGAAACCAGCGATGGCCGCTTCGAGCCACGGCAGGTACTAATTGGACAGGCACGCGACGGTCAGGTGCCGGTGCTGGACGGGCTTAAAGATGGCGAAAAAGTAGTGGTTTCGGGGGCGTTGCTGCTCGATTCCTCCGCATCTATGCTGCTTTAATCGAGGGTACTGATGCTGCGCCCCTTGATTGAGCATTGCGTTCACCGCCGTCTTTTCGTGATTATCGTGGCGGTGATCATCGCTATTTTCGGTATCCACGCGTTTATGGAAACGCCGATAGAAGCTTATCCGGATGTCACCAACACGCAGGTGACCGTCATTACCCTGATGCCGGGCTATGCGCCTGAAGAAGTGGAGCGGCAGGTAACCGTGCCGCTGGAAAGAGTATTGAACGGCACGCCAAATATGCTGCAAATGCGTAGCCAAAGCTTGTTCGGCTTGTCGCTGGTGACGATTACCTTTGAAGACCATATTGACAGCTTCCATTCCCGCACCGAGATTTCCCAACGTATATCGGGTGCGGAATTACCCAGCAGCGTCACGCCGGTATTGGCGCCGGACTACACGCCGCTGGGCGAAATCTACAAATTCACCCTGACCAGTGACAGGCATTCGCTTTACGAGCTGCGTTCGGAAATGGAATGGAACGTGTCGCGCAAATTGCGCCAGGTGCCGGGGGTTGCTGACGTACTGACTTTCGGCGGTTATTACAAGGAGTTTCATATTCAAATCGATCCGACTCGCGTCGAATCGGTAGGGTTGACGCTTGAAGACATCGGGCTTGCCGTGGAAAAGTCCAATAAAAATGTCGGTGCCGGCTTCCTGAGTTATGGCGATCAGGAAATGGTGGTGCGTGGTGTCGGCAACCTGGTGTCTGCGGACGACATCAAAAAAATCGTCCTGAAAAACCACGAAGGCACACCGGTCACCGTCGGCGACGTTGGCCGCCTGGTGCAATCCTATACGCCACGGCGCGGCACGGTAGGTTTGGACGAACACAAAGACGTGGTGGAAGGTATCGTACTGCTGCGGCGCGGCCAAAACCCGTCGCGGGTGTTGGACGCCTTGCACGAGAAAGTCGCGGAATTAAATGCTGGGATTTTGCCAGCGGGCATGAAGATCTTGCCGTTTCTGGATCGCTCTGAATTGGTCAGCAGCACGCTGCATACCGTATTCGACAACTTGCTGCACGGCTTTGCTTTGGTTGTGGGCGTGGTCTGGTTGTTTCTGCGCAGTATTCGCGGCTCCTTGATTGTGGCGACAGTGATTCCGTTGTCGCTGCTGGTGGCATTTTTAGGTTTATATCAGCTGGGTATGCCCGCCAATTTGATTTCCATGGGCGCGATCGATTTCGGCATCATTCTCGATGGCGCAGTGGTGCTGATGGAAAATGTCATGCACCAAGCCCAGCACCGCAAACCGCAATCGCGGCGGGAAATGCTGCACCTAATCGCCGACGCGGCTGTGGATGTGGCCAAGCCGGCGTTTTTTGCGATGTTGATTATCATCGCCGCGTTGACTCCGGTATTTACGCTGGAACGCGTAGAAGGCCGGATATTTCGGCCGCTGGCGATGACCTATAGTTTTGCCCTCTCCGGCGGCTTGATCTTTGCGTTGCTGTTGGTGCCGGCCTTGTGCGCTACCTTCATTCAACCCAAACATGCCTTGGTGGCCGAGCCTAAGTTTTTGGAACGCTTGCGGAATTGGTATTCCCGCTTATTGGCCCAGGTGCTGGGTAAACGAACCCTGGCTTTGGTCTTTGCCGGCATTTTGTTGTTTGCCGCCGGCTTGGCCGGTGCTGGGCTGGGCACCGAATTTCTACCGGAACTGGATGAAGGCGACATCCATGTATTTGTGGAAATGCCCCCGAGTATTTCGCTGGATAAAGGTCAGGAAATTCTATTGGACATGCGCCAACGCTTGCTGAAATTTCCGGAAGTGTTGGGTATTTTGAGCCAGCAAGGTCGTTCCGAGGACGGCACCGACAACGAAGGCGTGAACATGAGCGAAACCTTCGTGCATCTCAAACACCATGAGCAATGGCGGCCTGGCTGGCACAAAGAAAAGCTGGTAGATGCGATGCGGGCTTCGTTGGAAGAAATACCGGGCGTGCGATTCAATTTTTCGCAACCGATCAAGGATAATGTCGAAGAAGCGGTGAGCGGAGTGCGCGGCAAAGTGGTCTTGAAAATCTACGGCCCCGATCTGGAAAAAATGCGTACCACGCTGGAAGACATCAAACTCCTGCTGGCCAAGGTCGATGGCGTGATCGATCTGGATCTTTACCGCGAATCGCGGGTGCCGCAATTACAAATCAAACTGGATCGCGCCGCCCTGGCCCGCAATAGTTTTGACGTGGACAGAGTGCAAGACACCATCGAAATCGGCATGGCCGGCAGGATAGTCTCCGAATTGTGGCAAGGCGAGCGGCCGGTGCCGATACGTTTGATTTTGCCGGAGAACGAACGCGGCGATATTGAGAAAATCGGCAATATGAACGTGGTCAATCCTTCCGGAGCTTATATTCCGCTGCGGGATTTGACCACTATCGATATTGCCCAAGGCCGCACTTCCATCGAACGCGAAGCCAATAGCCGTTACATGGCCTTGAAATTTAACGTGGAAGGCCGCGATTTAGGCTCGGTGGTACATGAAACCATGGAGTTGGTCGCTGCCAATATCAAAGTACCGGAAGACCATTTCCTGAGCTGGGGCGGCGAGTTTGAAAATCAGCAGCGGGCGACGGCCCGCTTGGGTGTGGTGGTGCCGATAGCGGTATTGATCGTACTGGGCTTGTTGTATAGTGCTTTGCAATCAGGGCGTAGCGCGGCGGCGATCCTGATTGCCACGCCGTTTGCGATGACCGGCGGTGTGTTTGCGCTGATGTTCACCAATATTCCGCTGTCGGTCAGCGCGGCAATTGGCTTTATCGCCTTGCTCGGCCAAGTATGCCTGATGGGTTTACTGGTACTCAGTGCGACCGAGGAAATGCGCCGCAGCGGCATGGACTTGCTGGCAGCGATCAAGGAAGGTGCGACTCAGCGCTTGCGTCCGGTATTGATGGCCTCGCTGTTGGCATTGCTGGGACTATTACCGATGGCTTTATCGACCAGCATCGGTAGCGAAACCCAGCGGCCGTTTGCCGTAGTGATCGTCGGCGGTATGTTGACCACCTTTTTGGTGGCTATGTTTATCCTGCCGGTGATTTATTCATTCGTGACCAGCAAACAAATCCTCACGCCCGAAGAAGCCGACGAATTATTGGACAGCCAAGTATGAACCCCAAAGCCAGCCTGATTTTGCTGATTGCCCTGTTAAACAGCCCGCTGGGTTATGCCGAGTCTGACACGGCCAGTTCAGCCTTACCGGAAACGGTGACGATTCGGGATTTACTGCAAATCGTCCGGGAGAAAAGCCCCAGATACGCGTTGGCTCGCAGCCAAATCGAAGCGGCCGAAGCGGAAGTAGTGGCTGCCGATGTGCTGCCCAATCCCAAGGTCAGCTATGGCCGTTTCGATCAGGCTGGCGGACGGAGGAATACTCAATTCGACGGTCCGTCCCAACAAAACATTACTGTTGAAGTACCGATGCTGTTGGCCGGACAGCGCGGCGCGCGCAAGGACAGTGCCGAACGGCAGGTCGATGTTGCAGCAGCCCGGGTCGAGACGGATTACAATCAGTTGATTCGTGAATCCTGGCGGCTGTTTGCGCAATTGCTGGCCAACCAGCAGCGTGTATCTTTACTAGATGAGGCCAGGCTTGAACTGGAGCGCTTGCAAACCATCATCGCCGGCAAACAAAACGCCGGCACCGCCAGCCAATACGATGTGCTGCGTATCACCCAGGAAGTACAGAGTCTGAATACCCGTTTGGAAAATGCGCAAACCAATCTGACTAGCACTATTGGCGAGTTAGCCAGCTTACTGGGCTTCCCGCACTGGAAGCCGCAAGCCAGCGGCTCGCTGGAGCCGATTGGTGTTTCCACGGACATCGATAAGTTATGGCAACAAGCCGAACACAACAATCCGGATTTGGAAACGGCGCGTCGGGAAATGATCGCGGCGGATTCTGGTTTGACAAAAGCTGAGCGGGAACGCTGGCCGGTGCCTTCGCTGATGTTCGGTACCGCTTTCACCGATAAGCCGTATGGCAACACTACTTTCGCTGGCGTATCGGTCGATCTGCCGATTTTTGATCGCGGCCAAGGCGGCATGGCCCGCGCCGCTGCCGAAGTCCATGCCAGCCAGTTAAAGCGCGAATTGCTGGTGGCGGCCACGCGCCAGGAATTGGAGCGCGCTGTAGACGTACTGGCGCGCCGTCGGGCGACGTTGGCAAAGGCTGAAAAAGAAGTGGTGGCGCCATTGCCAACTTTGAAACAAATGGCCGAGGACGCTTACCGCCTGGGGCAAACCGGTCTGATCGAATTGCTGGATTCATCGCGTACCCGTACCGAAATTAAATTGAATCATTTGGAATTGATTCAAAATGAAATCGAAGCGGAGTTGGATGTAATGAATGCGTCGGGCTTGTTGGCGGTATATTTCGAAAATCCGGCATGACGCTACCGCGTTCGCCAGCTTATCGCGTCCTGTCTAGCTTGCGATAGCCAATGGCTTCGCTGAGGTGGGAGATTTCAATATTCGGCGAATTGGCCAGATCGGCAATTGTTCGCGCCAGTTTCAAAATCCGGTGGTAAGCGCGGTGTGACAGGCCGAATTTCTCCAGCGCTTGTTCAAGTAGCTGGTGGCCGGCTTCGGACAAGATGCATATAGCCTTTACCTCCGCAGCGCTTAGCCCTGCGTTGGCTTTGCCTTGGCGTCGATAAGCAATTTCTCGCGCAGCAACGACGCGTTGACGAATGGTCTCGCTGGTTTCTTCGCCTGCCGCCGAGCCTTTGCGCAATACCTCCAGTGCGACGCGCGGCACTTCCATATGCATGTCTATCCTGTCCAGCAACGGCCCGGAAACGCGAGCGCGGTAGCGCACCACTTGTTCTGAGGTGCAGCGGCAACGGCCGGAAGCGTCGCCTAGGTAGCCGCATGGACAAGGATTCATCGCGGCAATCAATTGAAAACTGGCAGGAAAATCGGCTTGGCGGTTGGCACGGGAAATGGTGATATGACCGGTTTCCAGGGGTTCGCGGAGTACTTCCAGGACTTTTCTATCGAACTCCGGCAGTTCGTCCAAAAATAGCGCCCCGTTGTGCGACAAGGATATTTCGCCGGGCTTGGGATTGCTGCCGCCGCCAACCAACGCCGCAGCTGACGCGGTATGATGCGGCGCTCTATAGGGTGGCTGCCGCCAACGGCTGACGTCCAGGCCGTGGTCGCTGATCGAAGCCAGCGCGGCGGTTTCCTGGGCTTGCTGTTCGCTGAGTTCCGGCAAAATGGTCGGCAAACGTGCCGCCAACATCGACTTGCCGGTGCCGGGCGGACCTAGCATCAGTAAATTATGCTTTCCAGCGGCGGCGATTTCCATGGCCCGTTTGACGTGAAACTGGCCGTGCACGTCGGCAAAGTCCACGGTGTGAACCGCTTGCTCAAAGCTGAGATTAATGTCGGGTGGCGTGATCACTTGCCGGCCCGCCAAGTGGGCGCAGACCTCCAGCAGAGTCCTGGCCGGCAGCAATTGTGCATCCTTGATTAACGAGGCCTCCGCTGCACAACCTGCCGGCAGGATCAGTTGCCTAAAAGCATTGCGGCAATGAATCGCCACCGGTAGTGCGCCGGGAATCGGTCGCAACTCGCCGCCTAGCGATAGCTCGCCTATGCATTCGTATTCATGCAGCCCGTCTTTGGGGATTTGCCCGGAAGCGGCCAAGATGCCCAGCGCTATCGCCAGGTCGAAACGGCCGCCTTCTTTGGGTAGATCGGCGGGTGCCAGATTGATAGTGATGCGTTGAAACGGAAATTCGAAGTGCGAATTAATGATCGCCCCGCGCACTCTGTCCTTGCTTTCTTTCACTGCGGTCTCGGGCAAGCCAACTATGTTTAGAGCCGGCAAGCCGCTGCTGACATGCACTTCCACCGTCACTTGCGGGGCGTCTATGCCGGAGCGGCCCCGGCTGTAAACGACGGCCAGCGACATGGCGTTTTAGGCTTGCGGAATCCGTTGTTCCAGTTCGGCGACGCGTTTTTCCAGTTCTTCCAAACGGGCGCGGGTTTTCGCCAATACCGCTTTTTGCACTTCAAATTCTTCGCGGCTGACCAGGTCCAGTTTGGACAGGCCGCTTTGCAGCAAGGCATGGATGTTTTTTTCCACGTCGTCTTTCAGATTGGTCAAACCGGGAGGGATGGCGCCGGCGATACGCTCGGCAAGGTTGTCTATGGCTTTAGGATCAAACATGGTGGCTACTCTTGGTCTATGAATGAATTGGGAATGGGTAAATGATCGCGGCATATTTTATCAGTATCCTCACGATCCAAGGGTTGTTCGGTTAAGCCGCATTGATAGTGATGCTGTTCCACCGAAAAATAATGGCAGGAACGGCATAAACCAAAACTCTTCGAGTCATTGACTTTCTGCAGCACGCCCAGCGTGGTTTGCAGTGCTTGGCCTATGGTATCGAATTCCTGGCGACTGACTTTGGATTCGGCCTGCTTGAAAATATCCAGCGGTTTTAACTCGTCGATCAACTTCTTACCGGCCTCGGTCAGGCTTAGATGTACCACGCGGCCGTCCAAAACGGACGTGGTCTTATCCAAATAGTGTTTACGCTCCAAAATCTGAATAGTCTGTGACACCGTGCCCTTGGTTAAGCCCAAATATTCGGCTACCGCAGCATGGGTGTTGCTGTATTTGTTGCACTTGGCCAGATATTCCAATACCTGACCATGTACCGGTTGCAAACCGATCGCCGCGTATTTTTTGCGTTCTTCCGAGCGAAGTAAGGCGCTAATCCGCTCGATCAGCTTAAATGTGTCTAAATCCTGCATTGGCCGGATTCTACCACATGCCGCGCAGCCTGGCCTTAAAGCAGCGCGGCATATAGGTTTAGACCCCTATAGGCGATCCATATTGTCGCTCCAATTTAAATTGTCTCTGACGAAATAGCGATACTCCGGAGGTTGTCGATTTTGCAAATTCAACACATACAGCGTGCGACCAATACCGCGCCGCCGATAGCCTCCCTTCTCTTTATCGACAACTTGATCGCGCCAGGTGCCGAAGTTGATGTAGGTTAGGTTGTTATACGAATGGTCTGGCGGGTAATCCATGTCAGCTTCCGATTGCAGTGGAATGTGTGTGTGGCCTTCGCCGTGCAGATGAAAACCTTGGGCCAGAAATGCGTCCTGAAAGGTCGGAAAGGCTTGCAGATTCTTAAAGCTGGCGCCGTCTTCGCTGTAAACCGACTCGGGTTGGATTTTTTCCAGCATATCCGCGATCAGCAACACCGCACGCACTAAATGCAACTGGATTCGAACCTTATCAAACCGGCCGGTCAGCATCAGCCATACCCTTGCTATTTTCAGGCCCAACCGGCGCCCTGACGGCGAACTTTCCAGCGTAAAATCGTCACGTAGCCAGAGGCACAAGGCTTTATACAACTCGGATTCGATGATGTCGCGTAATTCCTCACTGGCTTTATTGCGGGTTTCTTCCAGTATCCTGCTCACCGCCGCGGAGGTAGGCCGATACAAATCCAGCTCTGCCAGAATGCGCTTGATGCGGCTTAAATCGAGCTGCGGGTCGTTTTTGCTTATTCGGTAGTCTTCCAGTGCCAGTTGGCAGCGGTAAATGAAGGTCGACAAGGCACCAGCCGCAACCGTGTCGCCGAAACATGGCTCGGTAAAAGGTCGGTAGTTCAGTTGTTGCCAAGCGTGCGCGCGCCAGCCGTCTTTAGTCGTCCAGCCCGGTTGACCATCTGCGGCACTAATGCTTAAGCAGTTGTCGCGGTCGCGCCAGTGACCATGGGTAATGAAGGTACGCAGTTCCGCGTCGCCCCAGTAAAACGGCAGCCAGGGTACGCTGTCGGGCGCAGCGAAATGTTGCTCGTCGTTGAAATACATCTTGCCGACCCAACTGCGATAAGCTGCCGATAGCTCTTCAATCGGCTGCCCCACGCAGTCTTTGTAATACCTTTTCAGCACGTCCGGGTCGGCAAAAATTTCTTTGTCGTGATTACCCAGCAAAGTCAACACTTCAACGCTGATATGCTGTTTTTTTAAAAACTTTACCGTTTCCCGCAAACGATAAAAAAATCCGCAAGCACCATCGGGGTCGCTGGGGTCAGGGGCACGGCAATGTATCTTTATGATACTGGCCATAATACGGCGCAAGCAGGGCTTAAACTCCGGATGCGCACGTTGCCAAGGGTAGACGCCGGCCATGGCCCATTCTGCGCTGCGAATGATGTCCACCACGTCGCCATCCAGAATTAAAGTCAGTTCATTAATGTTTTGCTTAGTGCACACTGTGACCATTTCGTCGAAAAAAATCGGCCAGACCGTTTCTTCCGCGCTCTGGCTACCGACCGTGTCGTCGGTGAAATGCACATCGCTGATGCAGACGCACAAGCGGTTTTGGCCGGCGGTCGGCGTTGCTCGCGTAGGCTGCAGGGTGGCTAGTGTCAGTTGTAAATCTTCTTGGGTGCTGGTCATCACTGCGCTCCTCAATTACGGTGTTTTTGTAAAAATTCCACGAAGCGCGGATAGATGTCTTGCGCGGCGTTTTTGCCCATAATCACATCGGCGTGGCCATAATCGGGGAACAGATGCAATTCGTGGCGACCCGGCACGATTTGTTCCAGACGTTGGTGGCAGACGATATTGGAATTGCGGAATAAAGCATTGTCCTGGCCGGCGACGAACAGGCACGGCGTGTCGATCTCGGCGGCATGTTGGAAATAATTGTCCGGCAAACTGCGATAGCTTGGTTCGTTAGGCTGATATTTCACGGCGGTGTTATTGGCATTGACCATTTTCAACACATGCCGGTAGTAATTGACGCTACAACCGCCGAATAAATCCCCGCAGCGGCGATGTGTCACATCGTGCAGATTTTCGTGTTTGTACAACACCGGAAAACCCCAGCCCCACATAAAACTGAGCATATGACATTCCGGCGAGTCGCACTCTTTGTGAAAAGCCGAAATCGCCGTCGCCAGCAATTTACCTGCGCCCCAACCCGGTTCGCGCCGCCAATAGGGGTTCAGATAATCCACGCCCAAAATATAATCGGCGGCCAGCGGCCCCAGATACAGCTTGATCTTGGCCGGCATCGGCACGCACGGCGTCAGCGCCACGCCGTTGGCAATCAAGCTGCGCACGCCGGTGACGGCTTTGCCGAACAAACCCATGGTAAACGCCAAAGCTCCAAAGCAGTGGCTGATGACATGGATGCGAGCAGACGGCCCGACCGCTGCGCGCACGGTGGCGATGGCGGCCGGCATGTCGTATAGCGCCAGATCGTCGACGTTGTAATGGTGGCGATGTAGGTTATAGGAATAACGATTACTGATGCGACCGTCTAGCGTCCAGACATCGCTGAAACCGTGGTCCAACAGATAGCTGGTCAGGTTGTAATGTTCCGGCATGATGAACATATCGCTGGCGGCAGTCAGGCCCGGTACCAGAACCACCACGTCGTCGCACGCCGCCCGCTTGAAGCGCAACAAACTCAGGCCTAGCCGGTCGGCAGTGGTGAACGGGTGGGTGCTGATCTCCGCATCCTTCACGCCTTCCAAGGTGTATAGCGGAATTTCTCGCTCGAAACTGCCCATTTTGGGCGTCATGGACGGTTTGTAAACCTCCCATAGCGCGCCCAAAAAGAAACCGCCAAAGCGTTCCACCGCGTGCAAGCGGTCTTTTAAGGTCTCGCCGCTGGCCCGTATCGTCGTCAATTGCTTGGCAAAGTCCATCACTTCGATATACAGCAAGCCGGTGGCGTAGACTTTGGCTTTGGCTTCCTTATCGGCTGTCACATGGCCTTTGAATAGGTTGGTAAACAGGGTGGTGGTGTCTGCCCACAAATCCGGGCCGACGTTGTTTTGAATTTGCTTTCTGCCGCTTAAGGTCAAGGCCTGGCCGTTGGCATCGGTGAAAAACAGCCGATAGAGCATTTGTTTACGGTCGGCATCGGCGCTATCGACGAACAAATTGAACACGCCTTTATCGACAGTACGGCGACCGCCGATCAAATCGCCTTCCACATAGCCGATGGCCGCCGACTCGTGGGCGTCGGATTCTAAAAAAGTATCCAAATCGTCGCTTTGGATGGTCAGATGAAACATGAAGTAATGGTTGTCCTCTTTGCCTTGCTTGTAACCGTCTTCAAAAGCGGTTTGGCCCAGGCTGAGATAGCCTTTCATTTCTTCGGTGAATTCGAACGAGGTTTTGTTGGTATTTGTCATGTCAGTAGTCCTGTGAATTGGGTTTACACGCCCAGGCTGGCATCGGGTTTGATGCCGGTGATGCCTTCCGCAATCCATTCCGCGGTCGCGGAAATGGTCGCTACCGGATTGGCACC
>Ga0123395_1066170_pt1 | contig 17399 bp, 18 predicted proteins | sample T10HHNH4metaT_FD_89923 | JGI IMG/M metagenome (GOLD analysis project Ga0123395, IMG submission 89923) | Methane-oxidizing artificial microbial communities from Washington, USA to study methane cycling - T10-HHNH4 metaT (Metagenome... ... | reverse complement strand
TTCGGCCTTGAGCAAAGCGCGCAGAAAACTTTTGATTGTTTCGGGCTTTTTTTCGATAAACGCTTGCAGGACAGCGATATTGAAAGTTTCGGTGTAGATGTCCCGGTCGTAAAAAACCGTCACAGCAGAGCCGAGTTGTCGTTGAATTTGTATCAGCGGGTAGTTCCAGGTGCAAACTGCATCGACCTTTTTGAGGGTGAGACTCTCCTGCATTTCCTCGGGGTTTAGGGCGACAGGTTCAATCTCGGATCTCATCAGGCCGGATGCGGTCAAAATTGAATCCAGAAAAAATTCGGATGTGGTGCCGGGAGTAAAGCCCACGCGCTTGCCCTTTAAGTCCGAGAGTTTGGAGATGCTGGCATCTTGTCTGGCCGCAATCGCATGATTACTTGAACTGGTGACGATGTTGGCGATTACGGCGACCTTTTCTCCACGCAATATACTGAACATCAAGGGCGTTTCCGCGACGGTTGCGAAATCGGCTTTCCCCTCAACCACCGATTGTAAGGCGGCCTTGCCGAAGCTATGTATTTGAGGTTCAACTTCCAATCCTTCCTCGGCAAAATAGCCTTGCGCCATGGCGACATGCATCAGCACGGATTCCGGTTGATAAGTGAAGGCTACAGTGATTCTGCTGACGGACTTTGGGTTTTGTGGCGACGATTCTTGGCAGGCGGCCAATAGCGTGCAGTAAATTAATATGAGGAGGGATTTTGCCAGGATAGAGCCGCCGTGTCTGACATAAAACACTAGTTCAATACTCTCAAAAACGATCAAATTTGGTCAAGCGGCAAGGAGATAATAGCGGACCTGTTATGGCGTGCGACTGCTGCCGCGCACCTGTTATACAACAACTCGCTTGGTTAACCAAACACTTTCAGAAAAGGATTAAACGCCCTAAATTGTTGATTACCTTGGGCGTTAGTGCGTCTTTGCATCGGTCGGCAGCCGAATTGATTGAAGGTGGATTTAGTTGCTTAGTTGAAATCGGCTGGTCCGCAATTGGATAATAAGCTGAATCTGCGTTCGTGGAAGTAGTCTGGTTTGAATGATAATGAAACCCAACTAGAAGCCATTTAAGCTGGGTACGCTACCGCTCCACTCAGCCTACGGCCCTGCCAATCGGTATAGCTCGGAGTAGTATGAAATGAAGACGACAGGAATCGGGCGTATCGTGCTTTGGCGTGGAGGAAGTCTGTGGATCGGTCGAGCTGGTGAGCCCACGGATTTTCATTCCCATCATGCAGTCCAGATCACGTTGTCATTCTCCGAAGGCGGGATGCGATTTCGGCGCCCCGACGGAAACTGGAATGCCTATAATTCGGCAATCATCGCTGCGCACCAGCCTCACGCATTCGAGGCGCGTGGCGAGTTTGTTGCGATGATCTTTGTTGAGCCGGAGTCACGCGAGGGACGGGTGCTACACCAGTTATATCTCGGTGAGGGGATTTCGGCGCTTGCCTTTGGAACGCTTAAACTCGAACGTGCAGCCCTCGCCGCCTCCTACATGGAGGGCGCCCTAGATTCAGAACTCGCCTCCTGCGCACGATTCGTGATTACCAAACTTGCCGCAATGACCACGGTTCCGGTGGTAGCGCTGGATAAGCGAATTGAATATGCTGTGGAACTATTGCGTGAGAATATCGGTGAAACGGTTCAGCTTGCCGATATTGCTAATGCCACCTGTCTTTCTCCAGATCGCTTTCGCCATCTCTTCATTGAGCAAACAGGTATGCGGTTTCGGCCCTACCTGCTGTGGCTGCGCATCGAAATCGCGCTCACTGCATTAGCATCTGGCAGCAATCTGACCGAGGCTTCGTATGCCGGCGGATTTGCAGACTCCGCGCATTTTTCGCGGACGTTCAAGCGCATGTTCGGGATTGCGCCTTCTAGTTTCCAGCGCGAATAGCCGTTTCGTTCAAGCCGTAGCTGATGTGAGCTCGTAGACTAGGCCCCGCATCAAATCAATTTGAAAGGAAACATCTCATGAATAAAGCCTATGAAATTCTCTGTCACTGCGCCCCCTGTCCATGTTCGCACTTTAGCGTTGGCAGCCAAAAAACCATAGAGCAAAATATTTTTGCCCGCAGTTCGCTGGTCGGGTGTGCAACAAGCGTCCGGACAAGTCTGTTTAGCTGATATGAGCCCCAAGATACCATTCATGGACGCTGAAAACATTCATCAAGTATTTGACTGGCTCTGGACTTCCGGCCAATTATCTGAAAGGGACATTGCAAGTCTGACGGACCTTGGAATAGACGCCGTGATCAATTTGGCTCCCCCAACGTCATCAAACGCCCTATCCGGTGAGGCTGAATTTGTTACACGGCAAGGAATTACCTACATTCATATTCCCGTAGCTTGGGAGCAACCCGAGCTTCATCGGCTAACGCAGTTTTTCAGCACACTCAAGGCCCTCGAAAAGCGTAATGTTTGGGTGCATTGTGCAAAAAACATGCGGGTATCGGTTTTTATATACCTCTATAGGAGATTATGTCGCCTAGAGAGTGAGGAAGAATCAGTCCATCCAATGCAGGAGCTTTGGGTGCCCAATCAGACATGGCAAACATTCATTCGTAATGCTTTGAGTATGCACTCTAGCCCTACATTAAAGTTTTTACATCAGCCGGAATCTTCATAATGAACGCTATTGAACTCAGAGTTCCACCCGTCGCTTTGTCACTTTTCTTTGCAGGCACAATGTGGCTTACATCAGTGCAGTTTCCGGTTATGTCCCTTGTCATACCCGGGCGTCTTATCATATCGGTTGCATTGTGCGGTATTGGCATCGTCTTCGCTGTTGCCGGCGTAATAGCATTTCGTGCTGCCAAGACAACGGTTAATCCAACACGACCAGATGCCGTGTCTACCTTGATTAGTTCGGGCATCTATAGTTTCAGTCGGAACCCCATGTATGTCGGCTTCTTATTTGCGCTAGGCGGCTGGGCATTTTTTCTCGGGCATGTCCATGGATTTATTCTCTTGCCGGCGTTTGTCATATATATGAATCGCTTTCAAATTTCACCCGAGGAAAGAGCGCTGTCTTTAAAGTTCGGCAAACATTTCGTCACCTACACGCAGTCCGTTCCGAGATGGCTATAAGACATGACTCGACGGTCACTAAATTCAAACATTAGATAGCTGGAACCAAAATGGAATATCTCGCAGGTATTATCATCGCCTTAGTTGTTTCGTTGTTCGCTTCACTCGTCGGCTTTGACAAGGAACGTAGCTTCTACCCAACCGTGTTGGTAGTGATTGCATCCTACTATGGTTTATTTGCGGTGATGGGCGGCTCGTTTCAGGCTGCCCTTAGCGAGTCAGTCGTAATGGCCGTATTTTTAGGTGCCACTGTTCTTGGCTTCAAACGCAATTTGTGGTTTGTCGTTTTTGCGTTAGTTACCCATGGCATATTTGATTTCTTTCACGGCCATCTCATTTCCAATCCAGGCGTCCCTAATTGGTGGCCAATGTTTTGCCTGACCTACGATGTGGTGGCCGCAGCGTATCTCGCCTATCTTTTGCGGCATTCAAAAGTCATTGCAAATGCGCATTGACCAATGATTGAGGAAAGCAAATGAAGTGTTCCGCTTTGATAAAAATTACCAGTTTCGCGATAGTGCTGCTTGCAGCGTCAACGTACTACACGCGATCATGTCTGGGCGCAGAATCCGCACATGCGAACATCGCTGAACTGACGAAGAACTCGCTCACCCTTCCAGCGCCGAAAGACCGGCGTTTACGTCCGCTGGTCGTCATACTTGCCGACAATGCCGGTACAGAAACCACTGATTTTGTAATTCCTTACGGAGTCTTGAAGGAATCCGACGCAGCAGATGTGGTGACGGTTTCGACTGAGCCGGGCACGGTTGAGCTGATACCTGCGCTGCGGATACGCGCGCATATGACGATAGGGCAATTCGACGAATCAACCCCGAACGGAGCCGACATTCTGATTGTTCCCGCCATGGATAGAGCGGAAAATCCGGTGTTGCTCAACTGGGTGCGAGCCCAGTCCGAAAAGGGCGCGACAGTGGTATCGATTTGTGAGGGCGCACGAGTTATCGCGCATGCAGGACTACTCGAAGGCAAAGCGGCGACCACACACTGGTCTGGTTTGGAGGAAATGGCTAAAGCATTTCCTGGTACGACATGGGTGCATAACCAACGCTTCGTTATTGACAGACAGGTGATGACGACCACTGGTATCAGCGCTTCCCTGCCGGCATCGTTGGCGCTGGTCGAAGCGATTGCCGGTCGGCATGCTGCCGAGCTTACTGCACAACGACTGGGCCTGAGCACTTGGAAAATCGATCACGATACGTCTGCGTTCACTCTAACCGCAGACCGCATCTTTCTCGCAGCCGGCAATTGGCTCGCCGTGTGGCGACACGAGGTTGTCGAAATACCCGTTGACGGCGGTTTCGATGAAATTTCCGTGGCACTCATGGCGGATGCGTGGTCCCGAACCTTTCGCTCCGAAGCATTGGCGACGAATGTAAGCGGTGCGGTGCGATCCCGCCACGGCTTGCTCATGGAAACTGAGGCCGGCTCCGAGTTGGGTCGATATGTCCTACCCGTTTATGCCGGCACTTCGGCGAGCGCATTGGATGCGGCAATAGAAGGTATTGCCGGACGCTATGGTGCGCCGACTGCCGATTTTGTGGCCCTGCAATTCGAATATCCGCGACGGTAGTTCAATGCCTCATGCCTAACTTTTTAGACTCTGATGTAACTGATGTGAGTAGCTGGTTAATGTAAACATGACTTATAGTAAACTTTAAGGGTCAGGCTGCGGAAAACTGCGCGTCCAAGGAAAAACTGCTTCGGTTTGACGGCCAGTTAGCTTGCTTGGAATTGGGGCGATTATCGGCCGAAACGCATTGCTCGGCACGAAGTACGGAAGGCCCAGACGAAGAAAAATCTGATTATCGACTATATGAATCCGTTGCAGCGTTTGGCCGCTGGACGCCCATATCAATTCCTCCATTAGTCATAGAAAAATTGAGATTTGCCTGAATGAGGGCTTAGGAACATCGTTAGCCGCTCGCGATCTACGATTTGGTGACACCTTTTGGCCAGGTCGAGCCAAAGAGGACGTAAGGTTACTTGCCGAAAAGCTGCCATTCGCTGAATCAGAGGCCGGTTTTGGCCGAATGGGAGCATTTGAACTGGATAGCCATCAGCCCAACCAAACGGCTCGTCGGCATTGCGATCAAATTTAAATCCGTTAACAAATCAACCCCTCTTAATATTAGAGTTCGGATAGGTTTGAATCCTTGCCGATTTTCCACTACACTCAGCCGGCAACCGGTAGGCGAATCATTATAGACGTTTATTAGTTATGCTTTGCTGATCGGTTGTTTAAATAGGCGGTTTAAGCATGCAGAGACTGCTATCTCTCTACCCTCCCCTTTAATTACTGGGATTCGATCCGTTCGATACAAACATCGACAGGCATCCCGGTATCAATTTTTTTGACAAGGAGCGATTATGAACAACGATTTAGTCAAGGGCTAACTCTCCGCCGACCAACAGAATGCCGTGATGGGTTTGATCGGTCAAATTCAAAACCTGTTACCGTTTTTGATCGACTTAAACGCCGACGAGCGCCGGGCCTTGCCCAAGCTGGGCGATAAGAGCCGGGCGTTTGTGGACCAGGGCTTGGTGTTGGCCGTGCAAAATCCGGGCATCTTGCCTCGCAATTTCGATTTGGACGAATATCAGCGCGACGTGACCTTAGTCAGGCAGTTAGAACCGCTGGTGTTGGCCTTGGGCCAACTGCAAGGCCGGCTGGAGGATACGTTTTTGGCGGCAGGCAGCGATGCTTACAGCCAGACTTTACTGGTTTATCAAGCGGCGAAACTGGCCGGCAAGAATGGCGCGCTAGAACAACACCTGGACGGTTTGAGTCGCCGCTTCGCCAGAAAATCGACCAGCGCGACCGCCGCAGCAAATCCCCCGTCCGCTCACTAATCGCCCTCCCCGATTCGACTTATTTTCTTGGCCATTGGACAAATTTTCTGCAACGGCCAAGTTATTTTCTCCATCATTGGACAAAATAACGCCAACATTTTAGCTCGGAGCTTGAACGATGCAGTTCTGAGTGAGAATGATCGAGAAAATAGCTCGGCCGTTCTAGCTCAGAGCTCGATCAATTGAGAAAATTTCTCGGCCAATTGAGCTCCGAGCTTGATCGTTCAAGAAAATTTCTCGGTCATCCAAGCTCCGAGCTTGATCGATGCAGAAAATAACTCGAACATTGCTGATTGGAAACGATCACGGACTCTCCCGCCGGAACCATTCTCAGTAAACAACAGCTGTTCACCATTTGTCGGGGAGAATAGGCATAACGGCAAATTCGCTAGAGATAAACAAGCTTTTCGGATCGAATTATCCTGATTACCTCGACCGTTTAGCATGGTGGATTGCCTATAGGCAAATGGCGGAACGCCTGTCAGCTAGTCCGCGGCAAACATACGCGAAAGCAAGTGCCCTTACCGAGTTCGCTCTTCACTTCTATCCGCCCGTTGTGCTTTTTAACGATCCCATAGGATAACGATAGACCCAGGCCTGTGCCCATGCCGACCGACTTGGTGGTAAAAAATGGGTCGAAGATTTTTCCGAGCTGTTCGGGCTTGATGCCCTTGCCGGTATCCTCCACCTCAACCCAGACGCTTTGCTCGTCATAAGCGGTGCGAAGCGTAATTCGGCCATGATCCTCGATAGCTTGCACGGCATTGATCAGCAGGTTCATAAACACCTGGTTAAGTTGGGACGCGATGCAGTTGATTTCCGGGATTCCGCCATATTCCTTAACGACGTCGGCTTTGTACTTGATTTCGTTCCATACCACGTTAAGCGTGCTGTCGAGACCCGACTCAAGATTCGCCGATTGCTGTTCCAGTTCGCCAACGTGAGAGAAATCCTTCAGATCTTTAACGATGCGCCGCACTCGCTGCAAGCCGTCGAGGGATTCCGCCAGAAGGTCGCCGATATCTTCGCGCAGATAGCCGATATTAATTTCCTGTTTGAGGTGCGTAATATTTTGCAAGGCCTCATTCACCAACGACCCTTCGATCCGCTCGTATGCCGCCAACAGTCTGAGCATCCCATCGACATACTCCTGCAAGGTACTCAAGTTGGAGTTGACGAAGCCAATGGGATTATTGATCTCGTGAGCCACGCCGGCAGCGAGCTGGCCTATCGAAGCCATTTTTTCGGATTGCAGCAGTTGCATCTGAGTTTCTTCAAGCTGCCCGATAAGCTCCTCTTGACGTGCCTTCTCGGCCAACAATTGCGTATTCGCCATTTGCAGGGATTCAGTGCGCTTTCGCACCTGCTCTTCAAGTTCGTCTCGGGAATCGCGCAACGCTTCCTCGGCCCGTTTGCGTTCGGTAATATCGTTGAAGCCGAAGACGCGGCCGATGATGTGCTCGCCTAGATATTGCGGCCGCGATCTGCATTCGAAAATCCGGCCATCATTGAGACTCAGGATATCTTCGGTTTCGCTGTTGCCGACGAGTTCCTGTAGGCGAATACGCAATACTTCCGGCTCGGCAACCAGCCCGGCAATGAACTCGAGAATATCCGCTTCCTCCCTCTCCAGCAGCAACTCGTCGGAAATGCCCCACATGCTGCTGAACTGGCGGTTCATGTTGGCGATCTTGCCATGCCAATCGATGACCAGAATGCCGTTGCCTGTCGATTCCAGCGTTGCCCGCAGTTGCGACAATATTTGGGCCAGGGCATCCTCGGCCTTGTGTTCGTTCTGTACATCCCTGGCCTGAATCAGAATCAGAGGGCGCCCTTCATGGTGAATGACCTTGACGGATTTGGTCACCGTCAGCATCGAACCGTCGGCGCATTGGTAAAGTCCGTCCTGGGTCTCGATATCCTGGTATTGCCCGTTACGGACGTCCTCCCAATAAAAGACGTCTTGCAACGAACTTTCGATATTCGTGATGGCCATAGCCAGCAATTCCGCTTCCGAATAGCCAAGCATCTTCTCGACCATCTTGTTGGCAATGATGATCCGCAACTCACCGGGTTCAACCAGCAACATCATATGCTGGCTGTAATCAATCATCAGATGTTCGAGGCTGCTCATCTGGCGCTTTGCTCCTGGCCGGGATTGTTCGGATCGAAATAATAATTGACCCGCTTGCGTGGACTGAGATAGTTGTATATTTCCCGCGGAACCTGCGCCGGTCTGATCGCCTTCGCGATATTCGCATCCGCTTCGCACGCCATGTCCACCAGGATCGCTTCATCCCTGGGAATATCCGCATCGTAAATCAGCACCAGCGGTTTCATCGGCTTGGCCGTATTGACGGTGACGACCATGCCGATCACGCCATTGGAAAACTGCACGATCGTGCCGGGCGGATACACACCAAGACAATGGATGAAGACCTGAAGCAACTTCTGATCGAATTTGTTGCGCAACTTGGCGAACATCGTCGACAGAGCCTCATGAGGTGTCAGCGCATCGTTAATATTCATCGGGTTGCACAGTTCATCGTAATGGTTGGCAATGACGACAATGCGGGAAAGTAAACTGATCGCTTCGCCTTTCAATTTACTGGGGTAGCCGGTCCCATCGAACAGTTCGTGATGTTCGCGGATGATGGCCAAGACGGCAGGTGCAAGCCCCAGTCGCCGGCCGATATCCGCGCCGTACTGGCAATGCATTTCGAATAAATGACGCTCAGCCTGATTGAGCGGCTCCTTTTTCATCAGGATCTTTGACGGAATCTCCTTATGACCAATATCGTGGAACAGCGCGCCCAGCCCCAAGGTGCCGACCACCTCTTGGGGCAATTCGATGTCGCGCGCCATCATCAGGGACAGCATGGTGACATTTAAAGAGTGGTAATACATTTCCTCGGCCCCCGCCTTGCCTATCATGACGTGTATAGCAAGTTCCGGCGCGCAAAGCAGCGAGTCGACAATTTGGTCCACCAATTGTGTCGCCTTTCGCAAAGTCTCCGCCGGCATGGTATACAGGCTTTTCTCGATACCGTGTATCGTTTTAGCAGTATCGATAAAGGCATTTTCGATCCGTGCCGCCGCCTCTCGCTGCTGCTGGATTCGCTCGACTAGCGCCAGTTTGGTCGCCAGCGCCGGCAAAATATCCGGCTTGGTTGCAACCTGTGTTTGCTCTACCTGCTGTGGTTTTTTTGGCAGTGGATTGACATCGCTGAGGGCCGGATCGTAACGAATTGACTTCAGCCCAAGACTCTGGAGGGTCTTGATCTGTGCCTCGTTCTTTATCTTGAAATGGCTGAACGAGAATGGGTGATCAAACCACTTGAGATCGAGGTGAATATACAACCCGATTCGCAGCTGATCCACGGTAATGTTGAAGTCATCTTGCATCGGGATGGGCGGTCCGATCAACTTTTGTCAAATGGAAGAATGCCGAATTCATACCGTCTCTACCAATACTCTGCCCCAGGCCAATCCCAGCTTTGCGATCATCTTCAAACGGATTAGACGCGCCCTCAGTGTGTTTGTCCAAAAGCGTATGGGAAATAAGGAAAATAAGCAAACCAGGGAACTGAATAGCAAGTAATTCTCCTCTCTGCGATCCGCTAGGGAATTGCACCATGCGTTGCTATTCCTTCTGCATCCATGCGTTGGTCCATCAGCAGATAGCTAAGAATTGCCAGCTATTGCGTTAGCAATTACAAGAACGTGTTTAGCTTGATTTGTGGGAACTACCGGGATCTTTTATCCCGTTCCGGTTCCAAATATTTATGCCGTAAATCGACATAATTGCCGCCTATCCATTGCCAAAATGTCGCTGCTGCTTCCGGGTCGGTGCTGATTAATTTCACGGCTATCGCGCCGTTACTGCTGATATCGGTAATCTGTGCGTCGATGTCGATGCTGGCTTTGGTTTTGACAACGCGTCTGTCGGTATCGACCCGAAAAGTCACCGGCTCGCCCACTTGAAAGAGGATGTCGCGTTTTAAGCCGCCTAGAAACTTTAAGCGATATTCCGGAACGGATTGAAACGGCAATACAAACTCGGCATGCCAACGAAACGGCGGACACTGGATAGGTCCGGCGTTTTTGGGAAAGTGCACGGTGTAGCCGTCATCGACTTTGGCTTTAACCACCCCCCGGGTATAAATTTCGTGGCAATTGGTGAGCACTGCATCACCAGGCTCCAGGCCATATTTTGCAGCGTTTGCAGCCAAGCTGTTGAAAGCCAGGACAAATCCCAAAACGATTATTTTCATGCTGCTCTCCTGATTATTATTGTTAACTTTCATCCCTAAACTTTCGGCTCGGCCAACCGCATACTCGACATCAAATCCAATCCCTAACTTCGCGGGTGTGCCCTCAGTCTGTATCCGCCACCAGGCGTTGTCAATATGTTGCATGCAATGAAGCACAGCAGCAGACAGAAAACCCAATCTAATCTTTATCTCGGTTGCGGCGTGCTCGGTTGATATGGGCCAAGCAGGCTGCGCACCAAGGTATTGGTTTCGTCTATATCCACAGTGATCATGTGCCCGGTGTTAGTGCCTAAATAGGCCTGCATTGCCGCCGCCATATAAGGGAACACGAGGCGCAAGTCATTGCTGGAACCGTTACTTTGCACGCTGGTTTTCCATAGCTGTTTGCGTTGTTGCTGTTGCAAATAGGCTTCTTTATCGCAGGCTTCCAGCACCAGATAGCGCCGAAATGTCGTATAGGATTCGGTCCGTTGCGAATAGCCGCCGACGCCGAAACCCGGATAATAGCCGTTGTAAAATCTGGACATTCGGTACGGATAGTAATAACCCATGTCGTTCCACAACGGTACCTCGTAAGTGTATTGATGCACTTCCGGGGCACCGACACCGTAACTCAGGAACATCACCAAGTTGCTGTCCTGGATACTGTTGGCCTTGCTGTAACCGCGATTAGCCAGGACTTTTTCGATATAGGTTTTAAACTCGATAAACTGCAAATCCTGTTCGTTTGCGCCGGCATTGCCCGGCAATACGACGAATCGCATATTGCTTTGCGGAGCGCTTACGGCGACTAGCGAATCGATTTCCGTGCGAAATTGCAGCGGACGTGGTGTGGTGCTGCAAGCCGCCAGCAAGCCGGTCAACAGCAAAACCAACACCCGGTAACTTACACCTATCAATTTATTGCTCTGCATGATCACTCCCTGTTTCGTTCGTTGAACTATTCTCTTGCCATAAGCTTTGCGTGCGTTGCTGCAAGCGAATGTCGGCAAGTACCTTTTTATCGTGCAATTCCGCCTGATGGGTCAGTTGTTCTGTAAGTTGCTGACTTTCTGCAAGCCTTTGCCTAACCTGCTGGGTTTCCTGGGCCAGCAACTCCGCTTCCAGACGCATAGCCTTTAATTCGTTTTCGTGGCGTAGCTGTTCGGCATACAAACGCTTCTCAAGTTCCAGTTGCTGACTAAGCTGATCTTGTTTGTCTTCCAGCAAGCGCCGCTGTTTTTCCGCTTCCTGAGCCTGCATCTGCAATTCCAGCTCGGATACGCGACGCAAATGTTCCAGTTGCAGGCGCTTTTCGTGTATTTCCTCCTCTTCCAGCAACCTCTGCTGCCGGGATAGCTCTCGGGTGCGTTCTTCATTCAACTCAAAAGTCTTTTTCAACACGTTCAGATAAACACTGTCGCGGCCCAACTGCACGCTCGGAAATTCGTTAAAGCTGGCAGTGAGACTACAGAGGGCTTGCGATTGAATATGCTGTTGCATCAACACTTGGTTAATAGCCAGCGCAATGCGTTTCTCGGTGTCAATTAGACCGGTTTGAATCCAGTTGCCATCAGCCAGCGTTTGCAGTTCAAGATTAACCACATCGTCGATAATGTCGGCATACAACTGCTTGATGTGTTGGTTAATCGTGGGCAGCATTTCACTATTCTTCAACACATAAGCCAAAGTAGCCTGAAAGCGCAAATCTAGCGCCAAGTCCACCGTGCAAAAATCGTCGAACATACTCAGCTGCCGCCGGTATTGCCAGCTTTCTATCGTCAGAGGGTGAATGTGGTGATAGAAGCGTTTGACGAATTTCTTCGGACGTAAAAAAAGTTTTTTATACGGCCCGAGTTTTAGCTGCACCACTTGCCGGTCGGCGTCGAAACCAGCGATCCATTGCTCCGCCGAATCGGCAAGTGACTCTTCGAATAAATCGCCGCCTGCCAGCCAGATTTCCAATTCGCTACCGGCGCTATTCATGGCTAACAACACCGGCTGCGGCAACCGCTTTTTGTTTAAGCGCGGCGATTTTGTCGGACATTTTTTCCGCAATCAGCGGGTAAAGATTCGGCGCAAACTCCACGGTTCTATCGTCCACTTTACGCAAGAAGCCGCGACTGAGCAGCAAGCCGACCACGAACATGCGCGACCAATCGGAATAGCGTCGGGCTTTTTCCAAGTCGGACTTTTCGATGACCATTTCTAGTTCGTCATTTTCGTTGATCCGAAACTCGGTGAATTGCCGTAGGCATTCAAACACCAGTTCTTCTTCCTGGATCGTTAACGGTCCCGGTGCGGTAAATTCCAAGCGGTAAGACAGTAATACCGTGAAAAAATCCACCATCGCCGCACAGGCAAATGCGAACCAGGAAAACCCGCGCCACATCGCGAACGATGGCTTAACTTCTTCGACAAACTGTTTATAAGTCATTAGCAAGGGCGCGTCGGGTAAAGATAAGCCCATGCTGCTGGCCAGTTGATTCACGCCGAGTTGAATATCCTGATAATTCTTTAAAAATTGTGAATAAGTGGCTTCCTTGTCGTTAGTCACATCCAGTTCATTCAGGTTACTTTGCAGCAGCCTAATATTGCTGTCCAAGGTTTGAAACGCTTGTTCCTGCTGTTGCAAGGCCTGCTTTTTTTCTTGATAAATCTGATTGTAGTGGCGCCAGAACGGCCCTTCTCCCACCTGATTTTTATAGCCGGGTCCAATTTGATTATGCGTGCCAAAATACGCCTGACTGGCATCCAGCGAAGCTTTTTCCAGATCAAGTTTTTGTTGGTGCAGCATCTGGCTTTTAACTTGCAGAATGCCGTCCACATAGCTTTTAGTTTGCTGTCTTAACTCATTCAGCCGATTGATATGCAGGGTTTCCTGCTCGGATATTTCGTAAAACTTGAAATAGGAAAAAGTCACCGAAGCGGCAATCGCCACCGCTAGAGACGCTACCACAGTAAAATAGCGCATCCTGTTGGCTTTCCAATGGATGCCGGCCATTTCCAAAGAACAGATAACGATGATGGATTGAATGGCGACGGTAATCACCAACGCAATCCAGGGCGTAATAAAATGCGATAAACCGTAATAAGTGGTAAAGCCGGACGACAGGCTAAGCATCAGGACGATGGGTATCGTCCAGATACGCAACATGCTGACAAACAGGGTTTGAATGCGGTTGATAAAATAACCGAGTCCGGTGGAACGTATTTTGATGCTGGGATTTGTCATTGTTATTTTTTTTTGCTCCAGCAGAATGCGGGATAAAACGGCGTTAGCTCATACTCAAATAGCGCTCACCGGTATCGTGAATAATGGTCACCACGGTTTTACCGGCACCCATCTGCGCCGCGACGCGTACCGCCGCGCAAACAGTGGCACCGGAAGAAATACCGGCCATAATGCCCTCTTCTTCGATCAGCCTTTTGCGCATCGTAAAGGCTTCCTCGGTCGTGACCAATTCGATACCATCCAGCAGATCGACTTCGAGATTCTTAGGCACAAAACCTGGCCCTATGCCCTGAATTTTGTGCGGTGTATGCGTGCCGCCCGAGATGACCGGGGATTCAGCCGGCTCAACGGCAATCACTTGAAATTGCGGTTTACGGTTCTTGATCACGTCGGCAACCCCGGAAATGGTGCCGCCGGTACCTACTCCGCAAACAAAAGCGTCGACTTGGCCGTCGGTAGCCGACCAGATTTCCTGGGCGGTGGTTTGTCTATGAACTTCAGGGTTAGCCGGATTTTCGAATTGATGGGGCATAAATGCCCCCGGTGTCTGTCTGACTATTTCCTGCGCCTTGGCAATTGCGCCGGTCATGCCTTCAGCACCCGGCGTCAACAAGATTTCCGCACCATACAATGCCAATAATTGCCGGCGCTCGATCGACATAGTGTTCGGCATTGTCAAAATACAATGATAACCGCGGGCGGCGGCAATCATGGCTAAGGCAATACCGGTATTGCCGGAGGTTGGCTCCACAATAGTGCCACCGTTGCGTAAGCGACCCGCTCTCTCGGCGGCCTGAATCATGGCCAGACCGATTCTGTCCTTGACTGAACCGCCGGGGTTTCTCGATTCCAACTTTGCCAGCACAGTCGCGGAGTTTTCCAACACGACTTTATGTAATTTCACTAATGGCGTATTGCCGATCAATTGCGTTACATTGCTGGCGGTAGGCATTGAGTTACCTCAATTATTTCTCGATTTTAAACGCTAAAAACACCGGACTGCCGTTACGTTGTACCAAAAGTGCTATCGATTTTTCAACCGGTAATTTCGCGACGATGGAATTAAACTCGGCGGCATCGCGCACCACATTATTCTGAATGCGCAAAATAATGTCGCCTGGCTGAATGCCGGCATCCATCGCAATACCTTTGTTCACTTTTTGAACTATTACACCGTTTTTTTCCACCTGTGATTGTTGACGTTGTTCGGCGGTTAAATCGGCCACGGCCAAGCCCAGACGGTTCACGGCCACTTCAGGGGTAGCCGCAGGCCCGTTAGCCAAAGAGGAGGGTTGCGCAGGCAACAAACCGATTTTCACACTAAGATCCTGCTTATCGCCTTGGCGAATGATTTTAACCTTGGCTTTTTCATCGATAGGTGTCATTCCCACTCTAGGCGGTAACTCGCCGGAGGTCTCGATTATTTGCCCATTAAACTCGACAATAATATCGCCGATTTGAATGCCGGCTTTTTCGGCCGGTCCGCCTGGAATAACTTTAGAAACCAAGGCGCCGTGCGGCCGGTCCATACCAAACGACTCCGCCAACTGCCGGGTCACGTCCTGAATTTGTACACCCAACCAGCCACGCGACACTTTACCCTTGCTTTTGATTTGGTCGACTACGTTCATCGCCACATCGATAGGAATCGCAAACGATAAACCCATATAGCCGCCGGAACGGCTGTAGATTTGCGAGTTAATCCCTACGACCTTGCCTTGCATATTGAATAAGGGGCCGCCTGAATTGCCAGGATTGATGGCGACGTCGGTTTGGATGAACGGCACATAATTGCCATCCGGCAGACTGCGCCCTTTAGCGCTGACGATACCGGCGGTGACGGATTGATCAAAACCAAACGGCGTACCGATGGCCAAAACCCACTCGCCCACTTGCAATTGCTCCGGCGAACCGACTTCCACTACCGGCAGGTCTTTGGCCTCTACCTTCAACAAGGCCACATCGGTGCTTTCGTCGGAGCCGATCAATTTGGCGATCAACTCCCGGCGATCTTTCAATTTGACGACAATCTCGGAGGCATTGTTGACTACATGGTGGTTAGTCAAGACGTATCCGTCTTTGGAAATCACAAACCCCGAGCCTAGAGAGTTAGTCTCCCGTGGGGAGTTACCACGCCCCGGCCCCTGAAAAAACCGTCGAAAAAACTCTTCCATTTCCGGTGGCATATCCTCCGGCATTTGCTGCTGATCGACGCCGGCTTGCGGGTCGGCGGCCTTTTGGGTCGTGCTGATGTTGACCACCGCATCCCCATTGGTTTTCACCATTTCGGTAAAATCGGGCAATTGCGCATAGCTTGCGTCAATCGCCAATAAAAATATCAAAACTCCATAAAACAGCTTATTAAGCATGTAATCTCCACTCATACATTTGATTTGTTACAAAAAGGACACGCTAACGTAGCGCTATGCCGTCAGCAATTAGCTCGACTGTTTTGGCGGGTACTTCACCCAATACGGTGAATTGGGTATCGCCAATCACCTTACTGAACGAATTAACAGAACCCAGACTATGCAAACCGTTCATACCTTGCGATTCTTTGGCTTCCAGATACACCGACACCGTAGAAAAACCGTCGCTAATCAATAAATGATCTACGGCTTTTTGAGATTGCTGGATAGAATTGCGAATAAAAAATACCGGTTCAAACCCAGCCGGCCAATTCTTCAATACGAATGTGGCGTTTTCAAACGGTTCGGCTTGAGCAGTGTGGATATGTTTGACATGAAAGCTGTTGTCGTCGACATTGCCGGTGTGGGGCTCGGCTAAGGAATCGGTCATTAAATCGGTGAACACTACTTGCTCAAGGATACTGCCGTCCAAATTGTAAACTTCGACTTTCAGCGGCAAAAAATGTTGGGTATCCACCCAGATTTTTCTCGGGTAGCGAAGCGCATCGGTAGGCTCGACACTGACGATTTGCGTCGGCAACATCGCGATGGATTCCTGACCCGACAAAACTAATTGATAATTTTTTTCCAGGTTAGCGGTGTTCTGCGGCAAATTGACGATAAACGAACTATCCAGCGGATGGTGGTTGACCACTTTTTGACTGGTTTCCTTGAATGTGCAAGTCACTTCGTTCGATTTACGCGTCACTTCCCGCATCGGCGAATTCAAAGAAGCCAAGCGTTCCTGTTCGACGCCGTTTTCAACACTATGCTGATATTTCATCGTATCGAGCTGACCGTTTTTCATGAAGATCACGGTACCCCGATAGTTGAGGGTTTTCATCGCCCGGTTCATATGATCCAGCCATTGTCGGGCCGTCACTTGATCCTTCTCGGCAAAAGCGCTTTGGCAAACAACGCATAGCAAAAAAGCTTTTAAAACTCTCACGCGCTTATTCCTGCCGATAGCCCACCACCCGTGCGTAGGGTTGCCCCGCTTGCACGCTATTGACATACATCGCGTTGTCATGAGCTTCCAGATAATCCTTGAATCGAGCATGCATTTCCTCGGCTGACGCCTCTTTACCCTGAGCCACCATCTCGACCGCGCCGAAAGGGTTATGCATTTGCTTATCCACTTTAGTGCTGACCCACACCACGGCCAGTGCTACCGACGCGGCAATCGCCAACGCAGCTTTTTGCCAGTTTACCGCCGACTTTTTCCGAGGTAAGAAATAGGTAGGTTCTTGCCGAATCTGTTCGTGAATCTTGTCCACAAAATCGCTGGTAACGTGAGAATATTCGCCACTCCTCATGACTTGACTGGCAATTTGATAGCGACGCAACTTGTCTTTCAGCAAACCGTCGTTCTGCAAAGTTTTTAATAGCGACAGTGCTTGCTGACTATCCAGTTCGTCGTCTATCAGTTGAGAAAGTTTTTCGTTAAGTTGTTCTTGCATCGATACACCTTTAGTCGAGCAATGGGTTTAATTTTTGGTCTATGGCTTCGCGAGCCCTAAAAATCCG
>Ga0123395_1050840_pt1 | contig 18431 bp, 16 predicted proteins | sample T10HHNH4metaT_FD_89923 | JGI IMG/M metagenome (GOLD analysis project Ga0123395, IMG submission 89923) | Methane-oxidizing artificial microbial communities from Washington, USA to study methane cycling - T10-HHNH4 metaT (Metagenome... ... | reverse complement strand
CTTAATTGATTTTTTTGAACACAATTGTTGGAACATATGAGTGTAAAGTTGATGCTAAAGGAAGGCTAATGATGCCTGCACCTTTGAAAAAGCAATTGGCTTCATCGCTTCAGGATGGTTTCGTTTTGAAACGTTCCGTTTTTCAGCCGTGTTTAGAATTGTATCCAATGGAAGAATGGAATTTGATGATGCAAAAAATCAATAAGCTTAATCGCTTTGTGAAAAAAAACAATGATTTCATTCGAAGATTTACTGCTGGTGTTAAAATGGTAGAGATTGATGCATTAGGGAGATTGCTAGTACCAAAAGATTTGGTTGCTTTTTCAAGTATTTCTAAAGATGTTGTTTTTTCTTCTGCGGTTAATATTGTGGAAATTTGGGATAAAGATTTATACGAAAAATCAATAAGCGGCGAAGATATGGATTTTGCTGATTTAGCCGAGGAGGTAATGGGAAATATTAATGACGACGACAATGGAATATCATAATCCGGTTTTGCTTCATCCAACAGTTGATGGTTTAAATATTAAACCTGATGGTATATATGTGGATGTAACCTTTGGAGGTGGCGGCCATTCAAAAGAAATTTTGAGACGCTTAGGGCCAAATGGAAAATTGTTTGCTTTTGATCAGGATGAAGATGCACTTGCAAACGCATTGCCAGATGAAAGGTTTACTTTAATTAATGAGAATTTTAGATTTATAAAAAGGTTCTTGCGATTTCATGGTGTAAGAGGAGTTGATGGAATCTTGGCAGATTTAGGAGTTTCATCACATCAGTTTGATGTTCCTGAGAGAGGTTTTTCTACAAGATTTGATGCCGATCTGGATATGCGGATGAGTCAAAAAAATGATTTGAGTGCTTATCGGGTGGTTAACGAATATGAAGAACAGGATTTACGTCGTGTTTTTTTTGATTATGGGGAGTTGAAAAACGCACCAGCCTTAGCCAGAACAATTGTTGAAGCGAGAAGAGATTATCCAATCAAAACAACAGATGAATTGAAAGAAGTTTTGAAGAAATATTTACCTGAAAAAGTTCGAAATAAAGTATTAGCTCAGATTTATCAAGCTATTCGAATTGAAGTAAATCAGGAAATGGACGTTCTAAAGGAGTTTATTGAGCAATCATTAGAGATTTTGAATCCAGGCGGAAGATTTTCTGTAATCTCTTATCATTCTTTAGAAGACAGGCTGGTAAAAAGATTCATCAAAAATGGAATGTTTGAAGGAGAGCCAGAACGTGATTTTTATGGAAATTTTTCAGTTCCGTTTAAAACCATCGGAAAATTGATTGTTCCTGATGATGCAGAAATCAAAATCAACAATAGAGCAAGAAGTGCAAAATTAAGGATAGCTGAAAAGATATAATATATAGGTAGAAATGAAAAGTGGAGTATTTGGCATATTAAAAGCAAGATTTCTAATCAATGACGACGCAATTAAAAACTGGCGTTTCATTGTTTTTATCATTTTGCTTGCCATTTTGATGATTGCAAATACACAGCGATACGAACAAAAGGTTTTTGAAATTGCAAAACTGAATAACGAAGTAAAAGAATTGCGATCAGAATTTGTGGACCGACGTTCAGAATTAATGAAATTAAAAATGGAATCGACTATATCGGATAAAATGCTTGAAAAACAGATTTTTCCATCAACGGTTCCTCCAATAAAAATAGAAGTTAAAAAAGAAGAAGAAAAAAGTTTCTTTAAAAGAATATGGCAGTAGACGATAAACATATATCCTACAGAATTTACCTCGTAGCAGTTTTCATCTTTGTGATGGCAATTGCTATTGTCGTTAAATTGACCAATATTCAATGGGTTGACGGAGATCATTACAGACAATTAGCAAAACAGCGCACAGTTAGAAATTTTATCATTCCGGCTAACAAGGGAAATATTTATTCGGCTGATGGAAGTTTATTGGCAACATCAATCCCAAATTATGAAATTCGATTTGATGCAAAAGCACCAAAAACTGAAACTTTTGAAAAGCATGTAAAAGCTTTATCAGATTCGTTAGCTACAGTTTTGGATAGGCCAGCAGGTTACTACGAACAGGAATTAAGAAGAGCGAGAGCAAATAAAAATCGCTATTATTTGATCGCCAGAAAGTTGAGTTATACTGAATATGTAAAAATAAAAGGTTTTCCATTATTCAATTTAGGCGCTTTCAAAGGCGGAATTATAGTGGAACAAGAAACAGTTAGAAAGCATCCAATAGGGCAAATTGCTGAAAGAACGATTGGTTACGACCGAATTGATCCTGCTACCGGAATTGAAGTTGGAAAAGGAATCGAATGGGCTTTTAAAAGTTATTTGAACGGAAAAGATGGAAAAATCTTAAAGCAAAAAATTGCAAAAGGTCAATGGAAACCAATTCGTGATGTAAATGAAGTAGATCCGATTGATGGTTATGATGTGATTTCAACAATAGATGTATTTATTCAGGATATTGCACATCACGCTTTATTGAAACAACTTCAGGATTACGAAGCAGATCACGGTTGTGTTGTTGTAATGGAAACTGAAACAGGACATGTAAAAGCAATTTCGAATCTAGGAAGAGGTGAAGACGGATCGTATACTGAAACTACAAATTATGCTGTAGCAGAGTCTCACGAACCGGGATCAACTTTTAAATTGGTTGATTTAATGGCAATTTTAGAAGATAAAGTAGCTGATACAAGTACGGTTTTTGACAGTCACAATGGTATTGTAAAATATTATGGAAGATCTGTACGTGATTCGCATAATGGTGGTTACGGAAAAGTTTCTTTAGCTCGTGGTTTTGAGCTTTCGTCAAATACGGTAATGGTTCAGGCGGTTTATGATAATTATAAAAGCAATCCATCAAAATTTGTAGATCATATTAGAAATTTTGGTTTAGATAAGCCGTTAGGATTGCATTTTAAAGGAGAAGGCAGACCAATTATTCCACATCCGGGAGGTAAAAGCTGGTCGGGAATTTCGCTTCCATGGATGGCTTTTGGATATTCAGTTTCAGTTACACCAATGCAAACATTGGCATTTTATAATTCGGTTGCGAATAATGGTGTAATGGTACGACCACAATTTGTGTCTGAAATTAAAGAATGGAACAAAACAATTAAGAAATTCGATGTAGAAGTAATTAATCCAAAGGTTTGTTCACAGGAAACAATTAAAAAATTAAAAGCTGTTTTACAGAACGTGGTTAAAAAAGGAACAGGTTCTAAATTGTATTCGAAAGATTTTTCGATGGCTGGAAAAACAGGAACGGCTCAAATGAATTATGGCGGAAAAGATGGGAAATCAGCATTGTATTATGCGTCTTCTTTTGTGGGATATTTTCCAGCAGATCATCCAAAATATTCTTGTATTGTAGTGGTTCATAAACCAAATACGGCAAAAAACAATTATTACGGTGCAGATGTGGCAGGACCGGTTTTTAAAAGAATTGCCCAAAAAATATTTACAGATGCGCCTTCAACAAATAAAATAAAACAACTGGATTCTAAAATTCTAAAACAAGAAATCAGTTACGCAAAATTTGAGAAGGAATCAAATACAAAAACAAATGTAATTCCGAATTTAAAAGGAATGCCAGGAATGGATGCCATTGCTTTATTGGAAAATTTAGGTTTGAAAGTTAAAGTAAATGGAGTAGGAAAAGTGAAGAATCAATCGATTCAGGCTGGTCAAAATATTAATAAAAACGCAATTATAGTATTAGAATTATCGTGAAAATACTTAAAGACATATTATACAAAGTAGCTATCGAATCAGTAACAGGTTCGACAGAAATTGGTATTCAAAAAATTGAATTTGATTCACGTAAAGTTGAAGCTGATGATATTTTTGTGGCCATTCGCGGCTCTCTTTCTGATGGACATGATTATATTGAGAAAGCAATTCAGCTAGGAGCAACAGCTATTATTTGCGATACGCTTCCTCAAAATATTGAAAAAGGAATTTCATATATACAGGTAAAAGATACCAATACAGCTTTGGCTTTCATGGCGGCTAATTATTTTGGAGATCCATCTGCAAAACTAAAATTAGTTGGTGTAACCGGTACAAACGGAAAAACAACGATTGCATCATTGTTGTTTCAGTTGTTTAAAAAAGCAGGTTTTAAAGTTGGATTGTTATCAACTGTAAAAATTATGGTTGATGAAACTGAATATCCTGCAACGCACACAACACCAGATTCTATTACGATTAATCATTTTTTAAATGAAATGATCGAAGAAGGTGTGACACATTGTTTTATGGAAGTAAGTTCGCATGGAATTCACCAAAAAAGAACTGAAGCGTTGCATTTTGTAGGCGGAATTTTCACGAATCTTTCTCATGATCATTTGGATTATCATCCAACTTTTGCAGAATACAGAGATGTAAAAAAATCTTTTTTTGATTCATTACCAAAAACGGCTTTCGCTTTATCAAATATTGATGATAAAAATGGAACTGTAATGTTGCAAAATACAGTGGCAAGAAAGTTTACATATGCATTAAAATCATATGCAGATTTTAAAGCAACAATTTTAGAGAGTCAATTATCTGGTTTGCTGTTAAAAGTAAACGAAAATGAAGTTTGGGTAAAACTAATTGGAACTTTTAATGCCTATAATGTATTAGCGATTTACGGAACAGCAATCGAACTAGGAATGGATAGTCTTGAAGCGTTGCGCTTACTGTCTGATTTAGAAAGTGTTTCGGGACGTTTTCAATATATTGTTTCGGCGGGAAACATAACAGCAGTTGTTGATTACGCTCATACGCCGGATGCATTAGATAATGTATTAAAAACGATTAATGATATTCGTACCAAAAACGAACAATTGATTACAGTTGTTGGTTGCGGTGGAAATAGAGATAAAACAAAAAGACCAATTATGGCAAAAATTGCTTCGGATTTAAGTGACAAAGCAATTTTAACTTCTGACAATCCAAGAAACGAAGATCCTGAAGTGATTTTAGATGAAATGGAAAAAGGAGTTGAACCTCATAATTACAAAAGAATATTAAGAATTACGGACAGAAAACAGGCTATAAAAACAGCTTGTCAATTGGCTCAGCCAAATGATATTATTCTTATTGCAGGGAAAGGACATGAGACATATCAAGAAATAAATGGTGTGCGTCATCATTTTGATGATATGGAAACTGTAAAAGAAATCTTGGAGCAACTAAACAAATAATAATAAATTTTTAAGTTCAAATACCACTACATAATTGGAATTTGGAGTTTCAAAATTAGAATTTAAAAAATAGAAAAATATGTTATACTATTTATTTGAATATTTTGACAAAACATTAGATATACCTGGAACTGGAGTTTTTCAGTATATCACTTTTAGATCGGCTTTGGCTTTAATGCTTTCGTTGCTTTTATCCACGATTTACGGAAAACGTATTATTAACTTTTTGCGTAATCAGCAAGTTGGTGAAACAGTTCGTGAGCTAGGTCTTCAAGGGCAAAATGAAAAAGCGGGAACACCTACAATGGGAGGTCTGATTATCATTTTTGCAACTCTTGTGCCTGTTTTGTTATTCGCTCGTTTGCATAATATTTATATTGTATTGCTTATTGTGACTACACTTTGGATGGGAACAATCGGCTTTATTGATGATTATATCAAAATATTCAAAAAAGATAAAGAAGGTCTTAAAGGAATTTTCAAAGTAATTGGTCAAGTTGGTTTGGGAGTAATCGTAGGTACAGTTCTTTATTTTAATCCAGCAGTTACAGTTCGTACAGATACAGGAAGAACAGATGTTTTTAAAGCATCGCAAAATACAACCATTGTTTTGCCGGCTCCTGTTGAAGAAAAATCAACTGCTACTACAATTCCTTTTGTAAAAAACAACGAATTTGATTATGCCGAATTATTAGCTTGGACAGGCGATGGATATGAAAAATGGGCTTGGTTGATTTTTATTCCAGTTGTTATTTTTATTATCACTGCAGTTTCTAACGGAGCAAACTTAACTGACGGAATCGATGGTCTCGCAGCCGGAACCTCCGCGGTATCCGTACTCGCTCTCGGGATATTTACATTCGTTTCGGGAAATATCATTTTCTCTAATTATCTGAATATAATGTACATTCCTAATTCGGGGGAAATGACAGTTTTTATATCTGCATTTGTTGGAGCTTTGATCGGATTTCTTTGGTATAATTCTTATCCGGCATCTGTTTTTATGGGAGATACAGGAAGTTTGACTATCGGTGGAATTATTGCAGTTTTAGCAATTGCCGTTCGTAAAGAATTATTGATTCCATTATTATGTGGAATCTTTTTAGTGGAGAATTTTTCAGTGGTTTTACAGGTGAGTTATTTCAAATTCACTAAAAAGAGATACGGCGAAGGACGAAGAATTTTCCTGATGTCGCCTCTGCATCATCACTATCAGAAAAAAGGATATCACGAAAGTAAAATTGTGACTCGTTTCTGGATTGTTGCAATTATGTTAGCCATTTTATCAATCGTTACTTTAAAGTTAAGATAGATGAGGCTGGTAGTCTTAGGAGGAGGAGAGAGCGGTGTAGGTACTGCTATCCTTGGGAAGAAAAAAGGATACGATGTTTTTGTGTCTGATTTCGGAAAGATAAAAGAAAGCTATAAAGAAGTTCTTATAATTAATAAAATAGCCTGGGAAGAAGAACAGCACACAGAAGATTTAATTCTGAATGCTGATGTGGTAATGAAAAGCCCAGGAATTCCTGAGAAATCACCAATCGTGAAAAAGCTGATTGCGGCTGGAGTAAAAGTGATTTCGGAGATTGAATTTGCAAAGCCTTTTACAGAAGCTCTTACAATTGGAATCACGGGAAGTAATGGTAAGACAACCACAACAATGTTGACTTATCATTTGTTAAAATCAGCTGGATTGAATGTTGGTTTAGGAGGTAATATAGGTAAGAGTTTTGCCTGGCAGGTAGCCGAAAATAAATTTGATGCATACGTTCTAGAATTAAGCAGTTTTCAGTTAGACGGAATAATAGATTACCGACCGGATATCGCGATAATAACGAATATAAGTCCGGATCATTTAGATCGATATGAATATAAATATGAAAATTATATCAATTCGAAATTCCGAATAACGATGAACCAAACCGAAAGTGATTATCTCATTTATGATGCAGACGATGAGGCAAGTGCAGAATGGTTAAAAAATAACAAAACAAAAGCAAAATTAATTCCTTTTTCATTGACCAAATCATTTGACGAAGGGGCTTCTATAAATAACAACAAAATGGAAATAAAGATCAACCAAGAAGAGTTTACAATGGACACGGAACACATTGCGTTAGAAGGAAAACATAATATGAAAAATGCAATGGCAGCAAGCTCTGTAGCAAAATTGATGCAAATTAGAAATGCAACAATTCGCGAAAGTTTATCTAATTTTCAAGGTGTTGAACATCGTTTAGAAAAAGTACTAAAAATTCAGAATGTACAGTATATCAACGATTCAAAAGCGACAAATGTGAACGCAACTTTCTTTGCTTTAGATAGCATGAATGTTCCAACGGTTTGGATTGTAGGAGGTGTTGATAAAGGAAATGATTACAACGAATTAATGTCATTGGTACGTGAAAAAGTAAAAGCAATTATCTGCCTAGGAATAGATAATCGTAAAATTATTGATGCTTTTGGAAATGTTGTTGACATTATGGTTGAAGTGAACAATATGAATGATGCAGTTAAAACTGCTCAAAGATTAACAGAAAAAGGTGATGCTGTTTTATTGTCTCCAGCCTGCGCAAGTTTCGATTTATTCGAAAACTACGAAGACAGAGGGAAGCAGTTCAAACAAGCGGTTCACAATCTGTAAAATAGTTTTAAGTTTCAAGTTTCACGTTAGGAGAAATTTGAAACTTGAAACAATGAAAAACTGAAACAAAATTAAAATGAAAGAGCTAGTAAACAAATTAAAAGGAGATAGAGTAATATGGTCATTCGTGGCTTTATTAGCACTGTTTTCGTTTATGCCTGTTTTTAGTGCTAGTAGTAATTTGGCCTATATTGGTCATGGAACTGGGAATACTTTGGGGTATTTGGTGAAACATTTGGCTCACATTTGTATTGGATTCCTGATTATTTATTGGGTGCATAAAGTGCCGTATCATTATTTCAGAGCGATTTCAAAAATTGCTTTACCAATAGTTTGGTTCTTATTGCTTTATACATTGTTGAAAGGAACTGTTATTGCAGGAGCAAACGCGAGTCGTTGGATTCAGGTGCCGTTTATCGGAATTACATTTCAGACTTCGACTTTGGCTTCTATCGTTCTGTTTATTTTTGTAGCACGTTATTTGTCAAAAAAGAAAGAAGAAAATGAGCCTTTCCAAGTGTCGTTTATACAGCTTTGGATTCCGGTGTTTATTACATTGGCATTGATTTTGCCAGCGAATTTCTCGACCACAGCATTGATTTTTGCAATGGTTTTAATGCTAACGTTCATTGGAAAATATCCACTAAAACATATTGGGATTATTATCGGTTCTGGAATTGCTATGCTGATGTTCTTTCTTTTGGTTGCAAAAGCTTTTCCGGATTCAAGATTTTTCAGCAGGGTTTCAACCTGGGAAAGTCGTATTATGAACTTTACAACGGATAAACCTGATGAGGATGATTATCAGATTGAAAAAGCTAAAATAGCAATTGCGTCTGGAAAATTAGGCGGTTTAGGTCCGGGGAAAAGCGTTCAGAAAAACTTTTTGCCACAATCATCTTCCGATTTTATTTACGCCATTATTGTTGAAGAATATGGATTAGTAGGAGGAGTTGCAATATTGATTTTGTATTTATTGCTTTTGTTTCGATTTGTTATAGCATCGCACAAAGCCAATACATTATTTGGAAAATTAGTCGTTGTCGGACTTGGATTTCCAATGATATTTCAGGCGATGATCAATATGGCAGTTGCAGTTGAATTATTGCCGGTTACAGGACAAACATTGCCACTGATAAGTTCAGGAGGAAGTTCGATCTGGATGACCTGTTTAGGCCTCGGAATTATCATCAGCGTTACAAAAAAAGAGGAAGAAATTGCTGAAGAAAAAATAGAGAAAGAACGAAGAAAAGAAGCGCTTCAAAGATTAATTGACAAAGAATTAGCAGAAGAGGATTTACCTGCTGATGAAGTATATGAAGAAGAGGCAATGTATTCAATCGAAGATAATTCAAGAAATCCGATGAATGCAGTTTTAAATAGATAAAATTAAAATATAAAGATTTTTTAAAAAGTTGTAATTTTTAGAAAGATGACAAAGTATAAATTCATACTTAGCGGAGGAGGAACAGGAGGACACATTTATCCTGCAATTGCGATTGCAAATGAATTAAAATTACAATTTCCTGATGCGGAATTTCTTTTTGTAGGTGCCAAAGATAAAATGGAAATGCAAAAAGTGCCTCAGGCTGGTTACGAAATAAAAGGGCTTTGGATAGCGGGTCTGCAAAGAAAATTGACCTTGCAAAATATGATGTTTCCTTTGAAATTGGCTTCGAGTTTATTAGAGTCAAGACGAATTATTAAAAAGTTTAAGCCAAATGTAGTAATTGGAACTGGAGGTTTTGCCAGCGGACCTTTATTACAAGCAGCAGGCGGAGCGGGAATTCCAACTGTTATTCAGGAACAGAATTCTTTTCCAGGTATAACAAATAAATTGTTAAGCAAAAAAGCAAATGCCATTTGTGTTGCTTACAAAAATTTAGAGCGATTTTTTCCAGCTGATAAAATTGTTTTGACAGGAAATCCGGTTCGTCAGGATTTAATTGATATTGAAAGTAAACGCGATGAAGCAATTACTTTTTATGGTTTAGATCCGAATAAAAAAACATTGCTGGTTTTAGGTGGAAGCTTAGGTGCAAGAAGAATCAATCAGTTAATTGAAAAAGAATTGCAAAATTTTCTTTCGCAGGACGTTCAGGTAATCTGGCAATGCGGAAAATTATATTTTGAAGATTATAAAAAATACAATCAGCCAAATGTAAAAGTGGTTGATTTTATTGAAAGAATGGATTTTGTTTACGCAGCGGCCGATGTGATTATTTCGCGTGCTGGAGCATCATCGGTTTCAGAATTATGTATTGTCGGGAAGCCAGTAATTTTTATTCCGTCGCCAAATGTTGCTGAAGATCATCAAACTAAAAATGCGCAGGCAATTGTTGATGCCAAAGGTGCTATTTTATTGAAAGAATCAGAATTGGATAATGAATTCAGTATTGTTTTTGAAGCACTTCTGAAAGATGAAGGAAAACAAAAACAATTAAGCTCAAACATAAAAAAACTGGCAATGCCAAAAGCTACACAAGATATTGTAGCGGAGATTGTGAAGTTAATTAAATAATTAAAATAAAGTCGAAGGTTTATAGCCTAAAACTTAATGCTTAAAGCAAATTAAAATGAATTTAAATCAAATACAAAACGTTTATTTTATTGGTATTGGAGGCATCGGAATGAGTGCACTGGCCCGTTATTTCAAATATATCGGAAAACAGGTTTCAGGTTACGATAAAACGCCGTCAATGCTAACAAGTGAATTAATTGAAAGTGGTATAGATATTCATTTTGAAGATAATATTAATCTAATTCCGACTGATTATTTTGTAGAAAATACATTGGTGATTTTTACGCCTGCTGTTCCAAAATCACATTCAGAGTGGAATTATTTTATAGAAAGAAATTTCGAAATTAAAAAGCGTGCCGAGGTTTTAGGAATTATTACCAAAGACACTTTTAGTTTCGCAGTGGCAGGAACGCACGGAAAAACAACAACGTCAAGTATTCTGGGGCATATTTTATATGAAAGCGGTGCTGATGTTACAGCATTTGTGGGCGGAATTGTAGAAAACTATAATTCAAATTTAATTGGAACCGGAAAAACGGTAACAGTTGTTGAGGCTGATGAATTTGACAGATCGTTCTTGCATTTGCATCCAAATATTGCCTGCATAACTTCAATGGATGCAGATCATTTGGATATTTATGGAACAAGTGATGCTATCGAAGATTCTTTTAGAGAATTTGCTTCAAAAGTAGAAGATAAAAACAATCTTTTTATAACGAAAGAATTGCCGTTAGAAGGCGTTCAGTGCGCTATAAATGAAGATGCAGTTTATAAGGCTTACAATGTTCGAATTGAAGACGGAAGTTATGTTTTTGATGTTCAGACACCGTCAGAAATCATAAAAGATCTTCATTTTGGATTGCCTGGAAAACACAATTTAATGAATGGACTGATGGCTATTGCGATGGCTAAAACGTACGGCACCCCGACCGACGCTATTGCAAAAGCCATTGCTTCATTCAGAGGAATCAGAAGACGTTTTTCTTATCAGATTAAATCGGATAAGTTAGTTTATATAGATGATTATGCACATCATCCAACAGAAATAAATGCTGTTCATCAAGCAGTTAGAGAGTTGTATCCAGGAAAGAAAGTTCTGGCGATTTTCCAGCCGCATTTATTCAGCAGAACAAAAGATTTTGTGGATGGATTTGCAGAAAGTTTGTCAAAATTCGACGAAGTATTTTTAATGGACATTTATCCTGCAAGAGAACTTCCGATGGAAGGTGTGACTTCAGAATGGCTGTTGGGTAAAATGACAAATTCGAACAAACAAATTGTTGCAAAAGAAGATTTATTGGCAAAAATAAAAGCTAATGATACGCCAATAATTGTAACAATAGGAGCAGGTGATATTGGAGAAATGGTACCGTCAATTAAACAAATATTAAATGAAAATATTTAATTGGACAAATATTAGATTAGTACTTATTTTCGGATTAGTTCTTTTTCTATATTCCTTCGCGCAACATCGAAATGGAGATAGAAAATTGAAGAAATCTATGGTCGTTTTTGTAGGAGAAAATGCGCTTTTTGTAAAGGCTGAAACGGTTAATAAATTGTTGATAGAAAATAAAAGAGACGCTTCCAGTATTAGAAAAGATGAACTAGATTTGAATAAGATAGAAAAAACCCTTGATACGCAAGACATGATTGAGAAGTCAGACGTTTTTGTAAGTATCGACGGCGTTCTAAAAGCGGTAGTAAAACAGAAGACACCAGTAGCGCGAGTTTACGATGGTGATCGTTCTTTTTATATTGACTATGAGGGAAATAAAATGCCCTTATCAGACAATTTTACAGCGCGAGTTCCTCTTGTTTCGGGGGCAATAAATGAAAAAAATAACGAAGATTTAGCTGCTTTATTTCGCACAATTTATGACGATGCGTTTTTGAAAAAAAACATCATTGCAATACAAATTATGCCTAATGGCAGCCTAAAAATGTTTAATCGAAACTTTGATTATGTCATAGATTTTGGAAGAACGATGAATGTTGATAAAAAATTTAGAAACTATAAAGCGTTTTTTCAAAAAGCAGTTTTAGATAGTTCGTTATACAAATACAATAAGATTGACCTTAGGTTTACGGAACAAGTAGTTTGCACAAAATAATAGAAAATGGAAAAAGATAACATTGCAGTAGGTCTAGATATTGGAACGACAAAAATAGTTGCCATGATAGGCAAGAAGAACGAGTATGGCAAATTGGAAATTTTGGGTATCGGAAAATCCAAAAGTCTGGGGGTTGCGAGAGGAGTTGTAAACAATATCACGCAAACTATTCAGTCAATTCAGCAAGCAATACTTGAAGCAGAAAACAATTCAGGTTATAAAATTAAAGATGTTGTTGTGGGAATTGCCGGACAACACATCAGAAGTATTCAGCATACAGATTACATCAGCCGTAATAATCCAGAGGAAGTTATTGGCGAAAAAGATATTCAGCTTTTAATTGATCAGGTAAATAAATTGGCTATGTTGCCGGGTGAAGAAATTATTCACGTTTTGCCACAAGAATTTAAAATTGACGGACAATCTGAGATTAAAGAGCCAATCGGAATGTACGGTGGAAGATTAGAATCTAGTTTTCACGTTGTAGTTGGTCAGGCTTCTTCAATCAGAAATGTTGGAAGATGTATTCAGAGTTCAGGAATTGAGCTTTCAGGATTGACTTTGGAACCATTAGCTTCGGCAGATGCAGTTTTAAGTCAGGAAGAAAAAGAAGCTGGAGTTGCGTTAATTGATATTGGAGGTGGAACTACGGATTTGGCCATTTTTAAAGATGGAATTATTCGTCACACAGCAGTTATTCCTTTTGGAGGAAATGTAATTACAGATGATATAAAAGAAGGCTGTTCGATTATCGAAAAACAAGCAGAGCTTTTAAAAATAAAATTCGGATCAGCTTGGCCGGGAGAAAATAAAGACAACGAAATTGTTTCTATTCCTGGTTTAAGAGGAAGAGAACCAAAAGAGATTTCGCTTAAAAACCTTTCGAAAATTATTCACGCACGTGTAGTGGAAATTATAGAGCAGGTTTTTGCTGAAATTAAAGCTTACGGACACGAAGATCCTCGCAAAAAATTAATTGCAGGAATTGTTCTTACAGGTGGTGGCGCTCAGCTAAAACATATTAAACAATTAGTAGAGTATATTACCGGAATGGATACCAGAATTGGATATCCAAATGAGCATTTAGCCGGAAATTCAAGCGAAGAAATTTCTAGTCCATTGTTTGCAACAGCTGTTGGTTTAGTAATGAATAGTATTGAAAACAGTACTCAAAGTGCTGTTCGAATGGAAATTGTAAATGAGCAACCTAAAGTTGTTTACAGAAATGCTCCAGTTCAGCAACAGCCACCAGTACAGCAGCGATACGAAGTAGAAGAAAATTACGTTGAAAGAGTAGAAACTATTGAAGAACCAAGAGAAACAAGAACAAATAAAGTAGAAGCAGAATCTACAGAAACCAAAATTAGGAGATCATTTTTTGACAGATACGTCGATAAAATCAAAGATTTTTTAGACAACGCTGAATAAATATAAGCCGAATAGAGAAAAGAGAAAAGGATTACTTTTTGCCCCAAGTCAAGAAGTAAAAAATGTACTAAATAAGAATTAAAAAACCAAAAAGATGATGAGCAACTCAGAATTTGGAAGCATTTCATTTGATTTGCCAAAAAACCAATCAAATGTAATCAAAGTAATAGGTGTAGGTGGAGGAGGTAGCAATGCTATCAACCATATGTTTAAACAAGGTATTAAAGGTGTTGATTTCATCGTTTGTAATACCGATTCACAAGCACTGCAGAACAGTTCGGTACCTAACAAAATTCAGTTGGGTATGAATTTGACAGAAGGTCTTGGAGCAGGTGCAAATCCTGACGTTGGACAGCAGTCTGCTATTGAAAGTATTGCTGATATCGAAAAGATGTTAGACCGTGGTACCAAAATGGTATTTATTACCGCTGGTATGGGTGGTGGTACCGGTACAGGTGCTGCTCCGGTTATCGCACAATTAGCAAAAGAAAGAGAAATCTTAACAGTGGGTATCGTGACGATTCCGTTTCAATTTGAAGGGAAAGTACGTCAGGAGCAAGCACTTTTAGGAATAGAAAAATTACGTAAACAAGTTGACTCTTTGATCGTAATTAATAATAATAAATTAAGAGAAGTTTACGGGAATCTTGGTTTCAAAGCTGGATTCTCTAAAGCTGATGAAGTTTTGGCAACTGCCTCTAGAGGTATTGCTGAAGTAATTACGCACCACTATACTCAAAATATCGATTTACGCGATGCTAAAACAGTTTTGGCAAACAGCGGAACGGCTATTATGGGATCTGCGGTGTCAGAAGGTGAAAACAGAGCAAAAGATGCGATTGTATCGGCATTGGATTCTCCATTGTTAAATGACAATAAAATTACAGGAGCCAAAAACGTATTGTTGCTTATCGTTTCTGGATCTAATGAAATAACGCTTGATGAAATCGGAGAGATCAATGATCATATTCAGGCTGAGGCTGGTTACAATGCAAATATTATCATGGGAGTTGGTGAAGACGAAGCTCTTGGTGAGGCTATTGCTGTAACTATTATCGCTACTGGTTTTGATGTTGAACAGCAAAACGAAATCGTAAATACAGAGCCAAAGAAAATTATTCACACGTTAGAAGATGAGCAGAGAAGTGTTCATAATTTAACAAATAGACCACTTACTTCTTTTGATTTGAATGCTGAAACACCTACTGCAAAATCGGAAGATAAGGTTGTTTTTGATTTAATGGAAGATACGGTTGCTCCCGTAGCTCAAACTTCAGTTGTTCCGGTTACGCCGCCAACAATCAATCAGGAAGAATTGGTAGTAATGTCTGAGTTTATTAAGAATCTTGATGTGACTTTTGAAATCGTTTCTCCAATTACAGATATCGATTTTAAAATTTCTGCACCAGAAGTGCCAGCTTACCAAGAAGTAAAGCCAGTACAGCAAAGAACTTTTGAAAAAGAAGAGCAAACGACTTTCTCATTTGATTTACCTCTTTTTAGAAGTGAACCTGAAGTTAAAAAAGAACCAGTTGCTGAGCAGGAAACTAAAATCATGTTTGAGTTAACAAACGAAACTCGCAATATTAAAGTAAACGATCCGGTTTCATTTGTTCCGGTAACTGAACTTTCTGATAACGGTATTATCAAATATTCGTTAGAAGAATATATGGAAGTTGAAAATGAATTGACAGCTTCAAAACCAGTTGAAAAAGTGGTTGAAGATGTAGTTCCTGAGGAATTAAACATTACGTTGAAACCAAGAGTTGATTTTGCAAGCCAGCCTGATTTTACAACAACTGCAGAAGTTTCTCCAATGGAATTGACAATTGAAGAAACATTGCGTTTACGTGCCGAAGAAAGAAGAAAGAAACTAAAAGAATTTAATTATAAATTCCATAACAATGTTTCTAGAATTGATGAATTGGAAAAAGAGCCAGCTTACAAAAGATTAGGAATCGATTTGTCGAATTCTCAGTCAAATAACACCAATTCGAGAATTTCAGTTGGAACAGACAGTAACAACGATTTGCAATTGCGTTCAAATAATTCATTTTTGCACGATAATGTAGATTAGTTTTCAAAATCTTAATATTTAGGATAGCCCGAAAATTGGATTTAATTTTCGGGTTATTTTTTTTATCTTCGCACAGAATTTAGAAATTTGACTTCCTAAATAGGTTTTTAAAGTGAATCTTATTATCAGTTCGAGCGAAGTCGAGAACAAATTCCAAATTAATATATCAATTAGTAAGCGTTGCTTATTCAAATAAAATAAAAGATGAGTTTACAGACACAAATCATGGAAGAAATTAAAACTGCCATGAAAGCAAAAGATACAGTAGCTTTAGAAGCATTAAGAGCAGTTAAATCTGAATTATTATTAGCTTCGACAGCATCAGGATCTAAAGAAGAATTGTCAGAAGACGAAGAAATTAAATTACTTCAAAGATTAGTAAAAACTCGTAAAGAAAGCGCAAGAATCTTTACAGAACAAAATCGTCCAGACTTAGCTGAACCAGAATTAGCTCAGGTGGCAGTAATCGAGAAGTTTTTACCAGCTCAATTAAGCGAAGAGGAAGTAGAAGCTGTTATAGCAAAAATAATTGCTGAAACTGGAGCTTCTGGAATAGCTTCAATGGGTAAAGTTATGGGATTGGCATCTGCGAAATTAGGCGGAACTGCTGAAGGAAAAACCATTTCTACAATTGTGAAGAAATTACTTTCGTAATATAATTTTAGATTTTAGTCCCGATAGCCATCGGGACAGATTTTAGATTGAATTTGAATTCTAAAGTCATAAATCTAAAATAAAAATGACCTCGTAGTTCAACTGGATAGAATATCAGATTTCGGCTCTGAGGGTTGGGGGTTCGAACCCCTCCGGGGTCACTATAAAAGCGCAAGTCTTATCTTTTAAGACTTGCGCTTTTTTATTATGCAATTGTCCAATATCTATGAGACAATTTTATGAATAAAAAAATAACGGTTAATTATTTATCAGTTTTCTTCTTATAATTCTTAATCAGTACAAAAATCGAAAATAAAAAGACAACAATATAAATAATCGCCAGACCTGGCTTTTCAAATTTTAGCGTTTCAAAGTCAAATTGCTTAAACAATACTACGCCTAAAATGATTGCGATAATCGAAAAAGTAAATCGTAATGCGCTTTTGTTTTCCATATTTAATGTTTGATTGTGATTAGTAATTCTTTTCTGATTATTAAGCTAATATAATGAAATATTTTAATTCCGATTTCCTATTTTAGCAAAGTAGAGGACGACAGGTTCTTCAATCCCAAATCAAATTTAAAATATGTTTGTTTTCTTCTTTATCGGAATCTTGATTGCTTTAGTATTAGGAGTAGTTGTTTTCAGAATCATTGAGCCTATTTATCTGTTGATGTTCAATAAGCCATTATTTTTGTTTTGGTACCCAATTTTAAAACAAATTGATCCGAGAGATAAGACCATTTTGGAAGGCGAATTTCCATATTATTTTAATTTATCGGATAAAAAGAAAAGATATTTTGAACATCGGGTAGGGTGTTTCATTGAACATTACAATTTTGAAGGAAAAGAAATTGAAGTCACTCAAGAGATGAAATTGATTATTGCCGGAACTTACGTAATGTTGACTTTCGGAATGCGAAATTACCTACTTGAGCTTTTTGAAAATATTATTATTTACCCAACAGCCTATTATTCGACAATCAATCAGGCGTATCACAAAGGAGAATATAATCCGAGGATGAAAGCCGTTGTTTTTTCATGGGAAGATTTCCAAAGCGGACATAAGACGCAAGATAATATTAATCTTGGGTTACATGAATTTACTCATGTTCTTCATTTTTATTCCAGAAAAAGCTCAGACCCAGGAGCTGTGATTTTCTTTGATGAATTTACCGAAATCGAAAAGTATTTCGATGATGAATATTTAACGAATAAACTTAAAGAAAGGAATTATTTTAGAGATTATGCGTATACCAATAAATTTGAGTTTTTGGCTGTAATTTTGGAGCATTTTTTTGAAACGCCTGAAATCTTTAAAAAAGAATTTCCAGAGTTGTTTGAACGTGTCAAATTAATGATAAATTATAGCGAACTTTAGAGTCCGCTTATTCTTCCAATATTTTTTTGGTATCTACAGCGTTGTTTTCCTGGTATAATTTTCGGCCAATTTTTCCCCTATCACCAAGAGCGCGACCTTTTATCAGCCAGGCAATTCCAAAGGCAAAAAGAGCAATAGTTTCGAAAACCAAAGTGGAATACGCAAACAGTTTAAATTTTTCTGAAATAGGCACCAGAATCAGTGATCCCAAAATCGTATAACCGCAAAATCTGTAAATATTATTTTCGTTTAAAATGCTTTTAAAAGTTCTAGTTTCGCCTGTCTGACCAATCGTAAAAACATTGATCGCGAGTAAAGCCAATACCAAAAAGAAAACTCCGGCAAAGCCATAATGAAACCATCCCAACCAAGTTTTTGTTGATGGAATAAACGTGTATATTTTTTGTGAAAAGTCAGAT
>Ga0123395_1030806_pt1 | contig 19201 bp, 17 predicted proteins | sample T10HHNH4metaT_FD_89923 | JGI IMG/M metagenome (GOLD analysis project Ga0123395, IMG submission 89923) | Methane-oxidizing artificial microbial communities from Washington, USA to study methane cycling - T10-HHNH4 metaT (Metagenome... ... | reverse complement strand
GCCTGGGTTGATGCGTACCGTATCGCCGTTGATTTGATGGATCAGGCAGCCCGCCAACAAGGATTTACTATCGAATCTCAGCAAGGCTTCCGCTACAATCCAGCCAAGGGCTTTTATGTGTATAACGTACGCAGTAGCGCGGACGTCGAGGAGAAGCATGGCAGTACTCGCGTAGTAATAGATGCGAATACCGGCGTCCAAAAACTGTTGCTGCTCCCCACCGGCCAATATGTCGGCAACACCGTCACCAGCTGGTTGGCGGCCTTGCACATGGCCGATGTGTTCGGCATGCCGTATCGGATTTTCGTTTGCGTACTGGGTTTGGCGATAGTGATGTTATCGGTGACCGGCGTGGTGATCTGGCTGAAAAAACGCCGGGCCAGACTGCAAAAAGCGGTTTTGCGGGAAGAGGTTTAAGACGCCGATTGCAAGGCTTCTTGCTGTTTTTGCTCTAAGAAACTCAGGACATCTTCGTTGTCGACTCGCTCGTAAATGTCTTCGACAGCGATGCTGATGCCTAAGGATGCAAAACTAATCTGGTCACCCAGGTAATAATAAAACGATTGCCAGTTGTGCGCGCGGCTAAACAGTTGAATCTCGCCTTTGTCCTGTTCTATTAATACATATTCTTGCAAGCTTGGGATATTCTGACAGCGCAGGCGCTTGAGGGTTTGATCAAATTTTCGGGTGGTTTTGGAGAGCACCTCGATGATGATCGTGGGTGCGGTTTTATAGTACGGATCTGCATTATCATCGCTGCAAACTACCATTACGTCGGGATAGAAAAAATCGTCGGCCACGCGCAACTTCATGTCGGATATGAAGGTTCGGCAAGGCGTTCCTTTTAGGTTGCTTTTAAGTTCGCTAAAAATATTGCCGGAGAGCAAATTGTGGTTTTCGCTGGCGCCCGCCATCGCATAAGCTTCCCCATCGATTAACTGATGTTTAACTTCGGACTCTAGTTCTCCCTGAAGATACTCTTCCAGACTAATGTGGCGTTGGGTTTGGGGTAATGCCATGGCTGAACTCACGAGGAAAGCGGATTGAAAGCAGTGGAGTTCCAACATAGTCGATTGCAGACATGCCAGTCAAGCATTCAGCACCGCCACCTGGTAATAACACACTTGCAGCCGTTAGCGTGGCCCTGTATCGTTGCGACACCCCTACTGTTGCTTGTTGACTCTACATGTCCGATTCCGCTGCTAACAAATTGATCCTGGTCGACGGCTCGTCGTTTCTGTTTCGCGCCTTTCACGCGGTTCCCCCCTTAACCAATGCCCAAGGCGAACCGACTAACGCTGTGTACGGGGTGTCCAATATGTTGCGCAAGCTGATCAACGACTACAACACGCCGTATATCACCGTGGTATTCGATGCGCCAGGCAAGACTTTTAGACATGATTTGTACGATCAATATAAAGCCCATAGACCACCGATGCCCGACGATTTACGCGTGCAAATTGCCCCTTTGCACGACTTGATCCGCTCTCTGGGTTTGCCGCTGATTATCGAACATGGCGTGGAGGCCGACGACGTGCTGGGCAGTCTGGCGCAAAATGCCGCGCGGCAAGGTTTTGAGGTGGTTATTTCCACCGGCGATAAGGATATGGCGCAATTGGTGAACGCGCAAATCACCCTGGAAAACACCATGACCAATACCCGCATGGATATTCAGGGTGTGCAGGACAAATTCGGCGTGAAGCCGGAGCAAATCATCGATTATCTGGCGCTAATGGGCGACGCGGTGGACAACATCCCCGGCGTACCGAAAGTCGGGCCGAAAACCGCCGCCAAGTGGTTGCAGGAATATGGCACCCTGGATAATTTGATCGCCCGCGCCGACGAGATTAAAGGCAAGATTGGAGATAATCTACGTGAGGCCTTGGATCAGCTACCTTTGTCCCGCGAACTGACTACCATCAAATGCGACGTGGCTTTGCATTACAGCCTGGACGATTTGAAGCGCAAGGAGCCGGACATGACAGCGCTGAAAAATCAACTGGGGCATTTGGGCTTTAGCAGTTGGTTGAAAACCTTGAACGGCGATGGCTCAACCCCCTCTCCAGCGGGAGAGGGGGGGGTGAGGGGAAATCAAAGTAGCCCCCCTTCATTTCAGCCTTTACCCGCGGAGGAGAATGAGCCGAAGGCCGCGCTTACCAGAAATTACCAAACCATCCTCACCCAAGCCGATTTCGATACCTGGCTGGAAAAACTCCGGCAAGCCGAACTATTCGCGTTCGACACCGAAACGACCAGCCTGAATTACAGCGACGCCCAAATTGTCGGCGTGTCGATTGCAGTAGACGCCGGTCAGGCTGCCTATCTACCCGTGGCGCACGATTATCCCGATGCGCCAGTTCAGCTCGACCGGCAAGCCGTATTGGACGCCTTGAAACCCTTACTCGAAGACCCAAACAAAGCCAAGCTGGGGCAAAACCTGAAATACGACAGCCATGTGTTGGTCAATCACGGCATCGCCTTACGCGGCATCCAACACGACACCATGCTGGAATCGTACGTGTTAAACAGCACCGCGACCAAGCACAATATGGATGATTTGGCTAAGCATTACCTAGGCGTGGACACCATTCATTTTGAAGACGTGGCCGGCAAGGGTGCCAAGCAGATTGGCTTTGCCGAAGTGGCTATCGAACAGGCCAGCGAATATGCCGCCGAGGATGCCGACATCACCTTACGCCTGCATCAAACCTTGTCCGCGCAACTGCAACAGCACCCCAGGCTATGGGCTTTGTATAACGATATTGAAGTGCCGCTGATTAGCGTACTGGCGCGCATCGAGGAAAACGGCGTGCTGATCGACAGCGCGATGCTGGCCCAGCAAAGCCTGGAGCTGGCAAACCGGATGATAGGCATCGAGCAGCAAGCCCACGATCTGGCCGGCTCGGCGTTTAACCTCGGTTCGCCCAAACAGATTCAGGAAATCTTGTACGACCGCCTGAACCTGCCGGTGCTGAAGAAAACCCCGAAAGGCCAACCGTCCACCGATGAATCGGTGTTGCAGGAACTGGCCGTGGATTACGCCTTGCCCAAGCTGATTCTGGATTTTCGTAGCATGAGCAAGCTCAAATCCACTTACACCGACAAATTGCCGCAACAGGTCAACGACCGCACCGGCCGGGTGCATACGTCTTATCATCAGGCCGTGGCCGCGACCGGGCGTTTGTCTTCGTCCGACCCTAATCTGCAAAACATCCCCATTCGTAGCGAAGAAGGTCGCAAGATCCGGCAGGCCTTCATTGCCCCACCCGGCTATAAAATTGTCGCCGCCGACTATTCGCAGATCGAGCTGCGGATCATGGCCCATCTCTCCGGCGATGCCGGCTTACTGGCAGCGTTTTCGCAAGGGGTGGACGTGCATAGCGCCACGGCGGCGGAAGTGTTCGAAGTGGAGCTGGATCAGGTTACTCACGATTTACGCCGCTCGGCCAAGGCCATCAATTTTGGCTTGATCTACGGCATGTCGGCGTTTGGTTTGGCGCAGCAGTTGGGCTTGCCGCGCAATCAGGCTCAGGCCTATATCGATCTGTACTTCAGCCGTTACCCCGGCGTGAAGCAATATATGGATAACACCCGCGAACTGGCTAAGCAGCAAGGCTACGTAGAAACCATTTTCGGCCGACGCCTGTATTTACCGGAGATTAATTCCCGCAACGCCGCTATGCGTCAATATGCCGAGCGCACCGCCATCAATGCGCCGATGCAAGGCACCGCCGCCGACATCATCAAACGGGCAATGCTGGCTTGCGACGCATGGATCGGTCTGGATAACCCGGACGTTAAAATGATCATGCAGGTACACGACGAACTGGTATTCGAGGTAGCGGAAGCGCGCTTGACGGAACAGATGGAAACCATACGCGGCATCATGTCCTCTGCCGCCGAGCTGCATGTGCCTTTGCTGGTGGAAGTGGGTAGCGGCGAGAATTGGGACGAAGCACATTGAGCGTTGCGGAGGCTGTTAGGCCATGAAATTCAAGTTCTGGGGAGTGCGCGGCTCAATCGCCACGCCGGGGCCGAGCACTGTTAAATATGGCGGCAACACCACCTGTATCGAGGTGACCAGTAGCGCCGGCGATTTAATTATTCTGGATGCCGGCACCGGTATCCACGCGCTGGCGCAGCGCTTGCCCAAACATCCGCTGACCGCGCACATCCTGATTACCCATACCCATTGGGATCATATTCAAGGCTTGCCGTTTTTCCTGCCGATGTTCAAGGCCGGCAATATCATCAACATCTACGGCGGCCTGGAGCCCTTGACTCATCAAGGCATCGAGCGGGCGATGCATGTGCAATTGCAGCACAGCTATTTCCCGATCAGCGAAGCCCAGTTGAAAGCCGAGGTGCGTTATTTCACACTAAAAGCCAATGCGCCTATTACCGTGGGTAGCGTGCGCGTGACGCCGACGGTGCTGAATCATCCGGTTTACAATTTTGGTTATCGCCTCGACGACGTCGACGGCAGCTCCCTGTTTTTTACCGGCGATTACGAACCGCAACTTAATCCCTATCAGGCCGATCATCCCGGCTACCCGGCCATGCAGGAATTGATCGAGCAAAAGCACGAGGAAGTGATAGCGGCGATGGCTGGTGTCGATGCGTTGATCATGGACAGTTCCTACACCGACGCCGAGTATGCCAACCGGCATGGCTGGGGGCACGGTACTTATCGCTCAGCGATGAATTTCGCGGCGCAAGCGGGCGCTAAGAGCTTGTTTTTGACGCATCATGAGCCGACGCGGAGTGATGCGGATTTGGAGGCGATTTTTCAAGCGCTTTTGCAGGTAGGCGGGAGTGAGGTTTCGGTTTGTTTGGCTCGGGAGGGGGAGGGGTTTGACTTGTTGGACTCTGGGGTTTCTAAATAAGTTTGTTCTGATTTTGCGGTAGTGTTTTGTGTCGCTAGCGCGACGGTTTGATTTAATGTCGGTTCGCGGACCGACAACCGCGATACTTTCTTTTGCTCCGCCAAAAGAAAGTATCCAAAGAAAAGGCGGCCCGGATGCCGATTATCTCCTGCGCTCCGAAGCTTTCGCCGGGGGTTGACGAAAGGGGCTTCCTGCCCCTTCGTCAACGTGCGGCATCCCTGCCGCACCCCTTCGGGCTATTCCCGCCGAAAGCTCCGGTGCTCGGCGCGGCATACGGGAGAAAACCGTCCGGTGATTTGAAAGTTGTTTAGCATTTCCTTGTTCCCACGCGCCGCGTGGGAATGAAGTCTCTCCGCGCCAGCGGTAACATACGACGAAGCTACCGAAAGAGGTCAAACCCATGGGCCGCAGCCGTTACCGCATTCTCCAATCCCAACAGCCACATTTCATAACCTGCACCGTCCTGAACTGGATACCATTGTTCACCCGACCGGCTACTGTACAAATCGTGCTGGACGCCCTGTTTTACCGCCAACAACAGCACAATTGGCGAATTTACGGCTACGTCATTCTGGAAAACCACTTGCACTTGCTGGTACAAGCTGACAATTTACCCAATCAACTAGCTCACTTTAAATCTTACACCGCACGCCAGTTGATCGATTATTTGCAAGCCATTAACTCCGAACGCTTGTTAATGCAATTGAACTGGTTCCGCAAGGCGCATAAAACTGATCGGGATTACCAGTTATGGGAAGAAGGTAGTCATCCACAGTTGATCGATAACCCCGACGTCTTGCGGCAGAAACTGGACTATATCCACCTGAATCCGGTCAAACGCGGTTATGTCGATTTACCGGAGCATTGGCGTTATTCGAGTGCGCGGAATTATGCGGGGCAGGAAGGATTGTTGCCGGTTTATAGGGATTGGTTTTGATCTGACCGCGGCGCGGCTGGTTTGCATTCCCACGCGGCGCGTGGGAACGAGGTGAACTAATCAGGCTTTCTTTTAGATGCGGCAAAACCAAATACTCCTGAGATTAACAACGCAATAGACGTAGGTTCCGGAATTTGGCTTACAGTAGTTTGATAGCCGAACCACTGGTGATCCGTGCTCCCATCGTTTACAGCGTAGTTATAGCTGGGGAAGTTACTCGTATTTGGAAGGTTATTATTGCCAGTTAACATGAAAAAAGCGAATAGCCCCGAAAAATCCTTAAATATCACTGCGCCAACTGTTGGGACTGGAGTCAAGAAAAGATTGGGGTTCCATGTAAACTCTGGTTCGAAAAGCTCCACGGATGGAGTAAGACCATTATCGTTGTATTCTATGTAGGATTGAATACCAGTTACGGAATTGGTCGCGGTGTCCCATGAGAAATTAAATACGAAGCTGTTACCGTCGCCGTCATTTCCAATTTCTATAAATTTAACAGATGCCGCGTTTGTTACGAATGGAAAGATAATTAGTACGGTAAGCAGTATATTATTGAATGTTTTCATGGCTTATCATCCTTAAAATTAAAATATTTGCGCGTAAAATATCATTGATTTACATGCATGTTTGTTATCGTTTTATGACATGCAGTAGATTTCTAAAGCATCCTAGCTTGATTGCTAACTCGTCGCAAACTTAGGGTGTAATATGCGTTAGCCGTATTACCAGATGTAGGTCTTTGAATTGGTGTAATACGCTGGCGCTGTTGTACCCCACGATTTCCAATACTAAACAAATTCCAAATCACGGGACGGTTTCCTCCCGTATGCCGCGCTGAGCACCGGAGTTTTTGAACGGAACAGCGCGGTAGGTCCGATTAGCACAGCGTAATCGGACGCATGTTGAATTAAATCTTTGGGAGTATGTACTGCTGCTAATAACGCAAACGATGATTGGAAGCCCCCTCATTCCTCCGAATACGCTTTGCTATTCGGAGCTACTCCACCAATCCCACGACGGAGGTTCTCCCGTATGCCGCGCCGAGCACCGGAGCTTTTGAACGGATTAGCCCTTTAGGGGCGATGCAGGGATGCATCGCGTTGCCGAAGGGGCAGGAAGCCCCTTTCGGCGACCCCGTTCAAAGGCGAGGAGCGCAGGGAACAAGCGGCATCCGGGTGGCCTTTTCTTTGGATACTTTCTTTTGGCCACGCAAAAGAAAGTATCTCGGCTGTCGGGCCGACAAATCGGCAGGATAGCCGATTTGCATGCGGAGCACCCGCAGGGCGAAACGCATGGATGTGTTTCGTGAAACCGACATCAAAACCAGCCGTCGCGCCAGCGACACAACCCCCAAACCCTACCCAGCATCAGACCGATTAACAGCCACCCTCTGATACCCTTTCCTAATCGCCAACGCCAACTCATGTACCGCCATCGCATAATGCGTGCTCTGGTTGTAGCGCGTAATCGCATAGAAATTAGGATGCCCCAATAAATATTCATCCTTGCTTTGATGCCTGAGCAACAAAAGCCGCAACGGATAATCGCAAGCACAGGTGTCAGCCGGTTCTACACCGGCTTTAACCAAGGTATCCAAAGGATAAGCGTGGTCCGCGCCCGGCTCCAAACTGTCGATGCCGCTAAAGCTGCCGCGCGTGGCCGAGACGATGGGTTTGCCGGCTTGCCAGCCGTGCTGGGCAAAGTAGTTGGCTACGCTGCCGATGACGTCCTCCGGGTTCCACAGGTCGCGGCGGCCGTCGCCGTTAAAGTCTACCGCCCATTGCAGAAAACTGCTGGGCATGAATTGGCCCAGGCCCATCGCGCCGGCGAACGAGCCGACCGGTTTGCCGGGGTCCAGGCCTTCTGTGCGGCTCATTACCAGAAAGTTTTCCAGTTCGCTGCGGAAATACTCGCCGCGTCGCTGATAATCAAAACCCAAGGTGGTCAAGGCATCGATGATTCTGTGGTTACCGACGAAACTGCCGAAGGTGGTTTCCACCGCCATGATACCCAGGATGTATTCGGCCGGTACGCCGTATTGCTGGCTGGCGCGTTGCAGGGTGGCATGATGCTGTTGCCAGAAGCTGATGCCGGCGTTGATATGCCGGTCGTCCAGAAATTGCGCGCGATAACGGGTCCAGCCGCCTTTGCTGGGTTTGCCTTTCATGCCCTGGTCCGATTTGGCCAGGTAATCCAGCGTCCATTGCTTGCGTTTGGCTTGCGAGAATAAGCCTTGCAGATATTCACGGTTGAAGCCGTGTTTCTGCACCATTTGCTCGATGAATTGCGTCAGGGCCGGATAGCCGGCGTAATCGCCACTGACTGTCGTGGCATGATAGCCGCCGACGCTGGCAAACGGCCGCAGGTCAGGCGTGGCTTGGCGCGACTGGTTGGGCGCGGTTTGTTGGGTAGGCGTACGGACGCGAGAATTTACTTTATCGCCGGCCGGCGGCTGCGAGGCGCAGCCCGCCAGCAATGCAATTAACAGTGCCGAACCGGCGTTTTGTAGCGAGACTTTACTAGGACTAAATGTATACAAGCGAGCTATATCCAGGATTATTTAAAAAGACTGCCTCCCTCGTCGTCGTTTTCGGCCAGCGTCATGCCGGCGGTTTCGAAATTGACGTTCTCGGCGCCCAACTTGATCATCAGGCGCACCTCATTACGGGAGTCGGCAGCGTGCAACGCGTCATCGTAACCAATTTTACCCGCTGTATACAGATCGTAAAGCGCTTGATCGAAAGTCTGCATGCCGTGCTCGCGCGAGCTTTTCATCAGCTCTTTTAGTTTGTGCACTTCGCCCTTGCGGACCATGTCCGATACCAAAGGCGTATTCAGCAGAATCTCGATGGCCGGGTAGCGGCCCTTGCCGTCGGCGCGTTGAATCAATTGCTGAGCGACAATGCCGCGCAGATTCAGCGACAAATCCATGAACAACTGGCCGTGCATTTCTTCCGGGAAGAAATGCAGAATGCGGTCTATGGCTTGGTTGGCGTTATTCGCGTGCAAGGTACAGACACACAAATGGCCGGTTTCGGCGAAGGTGATGGCGTGTTGCATCGTGTCCCGGCTTCTGACCTCGCCGATCAGAATCACGTCCGGGGCTTGGCGTAAGGTGTTTTTCAAAGCCACTTCGAAAGACTCGGTATCCAGCCCCACCTCGCGCTGGGTAATGATGCAGCCCTTGTGCGGATGAATAAACTCGATAGGGTCTTCGATGGAAATGATATGGCCGCTGCTGTTTTCGTTGCGGTGCCGAATCAAGGCCGCCAGCGAGGTGGATTTACCGGTGCCGGTGGCACCGACGAACATCACCAGACCGCGCTTGTACATGATCAATTCTTTCAACACCGGCGGCAGATGCAAGTCCTCGGCGCTGGGGATGGTGGTTTCGATGCGGCGCAACACCATGCCTGCGGAGTCGCGTTGGGTAAACGCGCTGACCCGGAACCGGCCCAACTCGTGGACGCTCAAAGCAAACTGGCATTCGCGGGTGTTTTCAAACTCGTCGCGTTGGCGTTGCGACATGATGCTGAGGACCAGCATCATGGTCTGTTCGCTGTTCAAAATGGTTTTGGACACTTCGATGACTTTGCCGTTGACTTTCATCGACGGCGGCCGGCCCGCGGTGATAAACAGGTCGGACGCTTTCTTTTCAACCATCAGGGCCAATAGCGCTTTAAAGTCCATGACGCCTCCTTAAAATTAACGGAACATGTCTTTGTTGACGGCTTTAACCATCGCGCCTTTCGCAGTAATCAAGCCTTTGTCGACCAATTCCTTCAGGTTTTGATCCAGGGTCTGCATGCCGTCTTTGCGGCCGGTTTGGATCGCGGAATACATTTGCGCCACCTTGGCTTCGCGGATCAGGTTGCGAATCGCCGGTGTGCCGACCATGATCTCGTGGGCGGCGATCCGGCCGCCGCCGACTTTTTTCAACAGGGTTTGCGAGATAACCGCTTGCAAGGACTCGGACAGCATCGCCCGGATCATGTCTTTTTCGGCGGCGGGGAACACGTCGATGATCCGGTCTATGGTTTTTGCGGCCGAGGTGGTATGCAGCGTGCCGAACACCAAGTGGCCGGTTTCCGCGGCGGTTAAGGCCAGGCGGATGGTTTCCAAGTCCCGCATCTCGCCGACCAGGATGATGTCCGGGTCTTCCCGCAGTGCCGAGCGCAAGGCTTCGTTAAAACCCAGCGTATCGCGATGCACCTCGCGCTGGTTAATCAAGCATTTTTGGCTTTCATGGACAAACTCGATCGGGTCTTCGACCGTCAGGATGTGTGCGTAATCGTTGGTGTTGATGTGATTTACCATCGCCGCCAGCGTGGTGGATTTACCGGAACCGGTCGGGCCGGTCACTAGAATCAGGCCGCGCGGTTTGGTGCAAAGCTCGGCGAAGAACTTGGGCGCATCCAGTTCTTCCAGTGTTAATACCTTGGACGGAATGGTCCGGAATACTGCGCCGGCGCCTCTATCCTGATTGAAGGCGTTGACCCGGAAGCGGGCCACGCCGGGCAGCGCGAAAGAAAAGTCGGTTTCCAGAAACTCTTCGTAATCGCGGCGCTGCTTGTCGTTCATGATGTCATAAATCAGCGCGTGGACTTCCTTATGATTTAACGACGGGATATTGATGCGGCGGATGTCGCCGTCCACCCGGATCATCGGCGGCAAGCCGGCGGAAAGATGCAAGTCGGAGGCTTTGTTTTTGACGGAAAAGGTCAATAGTTCGGCGATATCCATGATTTATGTCCCGGCAATAAAAGGAATGATCGTCGGCAAGGATAGTACACAATTCAAAACCGGCCGGCTTATTCGTCCATGGCAGCAACCCTTATGCTGGCGAGAGGTCTATCGGCTTAGCGGTGCTGGCTTTTTTCGGCGCAGCGAATGCATTGATTGGCGTAGGGCACCGCAGCCAAGCGTTCCTTTTTAATGGGTTCGCCGCAGCTCAGGCAAATGCCGTAGGTGCCGGCATCGATACGGGAAATGGCTTGTTTGATTTTTTCGACTTCGTCGCGCGTGGCGTTGCCCAGAGCGTCCAATACCTCGTCGTTTTCGGTTTCGACAGCCTGTTCGGAAAAGTCCTGGGCCAGCGGTTTATCGGTGTGTCTGACGTCTTCGGTGATTTTCCCCAGTCTATCGTCCAGGTCTTCCAGCATGTTCAATAATTGGTCGCGTACATCTGCATAGTCTTTCATGGCACTCTCCGCAGCAGGGCTGCATGGTTTAATAACCGGCTTCTGCCGGCCGGATAGTCAATCCCTGGTTTATACAATGAAGCCGATAGCAGGTGCAACCAAGCTGATCTATACTCGAGTCATTGACCTTTCTTGCCTTTTGCACAATGGACCTTGCTCTCGATCGCTTACTCGCCGCCGCCAATCAAGTCATTCTCGGTAAACAGCAACAAATTCGCCTGGCGGTTTGTTGTCTGTTAGCCAGGGGACATTTGCTAATCGAGGATATTCCCGGTGTCGGCAAAACTACGCTGTCTCACACGTTGGCGCGCTTGTTTGGTCTGGAATATCAGCGGATTCAATTCACCAGCGATATTTTGCCGGCCGACATCGTCGGTTCCTCGGTATTCGATGCCCATCAGCAGCTATTCAGTTTTCATCCGGGGCCGATTTTCAAACAAATGATCCTGGCCGACGAAATCAACCGGGCCACACCCAAGGCGCAAAGTGCCTTGTTGGAAGCGATGGAAGAACGGCAGGTGACGGTCGAAGGCCGTACCTATCCCTTACCGCAACCGTTTTTCGTCATAGCCACCCAAAATCCGGCCCATCAAATCGGCACTTTCCCATTGCCGGAATCGCAAGTAGACCGGTTTTTGATGCGCATTGAACTGGGTTATCCCAGCCGGCAGGCCGAACGCGAGTTGCTGAGTGGCCAACCCCGGCATGTATTGATCGACGAATTGCCAGTCGCGTTACTGCCCGCGCAATTAACGGACTTGCAACAGGCGGCGGATCAGGTGCATGTGTCGCCGGCCTTACTGGATTATCTGCAAGCCATTCTGGCCTTCAGCCGCCAATCCACGGACTTTGCCGCTGGTCTCTCGCCGCGCGCGGGCCTGGGATTGTTGGCCGCCGCCAAGGCTTGGGCGCTGATCGATAAGCGCAAGGCCGTTCTGCCAGAAGACTTGCAAGCGGTATTGCCGGCGGTGGCCGGGCATCGTTTGAACGTGGGCGCCAACGACTCGGCGGCCATCGTCGCCCCTATTCTCAAGCATGTGCCGGTACTTTGACCGAAGCGGCCTTATCTTTAAAACAGCGCCTTAAACTGTCGCGCTTTTTTAGCGGCGAGGCTCCAACCGCCGGGCCGATTGTGTTGACGCAGCGGCGGGTGTTTATTTTGCCGACGCAACGCGGCTTGGCGTTTGTATTGTTGATTTTGTTGCTGGTACTGATCGGCTTTGTCTACAACAATAATCTGGCTTATTTACTGGGGTTTTTGCTGGCCAGCATTTTTTTCGTGACCATCCTGCACAGCTTTAAAGCCTTGGCGGGATTAACAATTCAACCCGCCCGCCAGCAGGCAGTGTTTGCCGGCCAAGCCGGGCCGTTTCGTTTTCAGATCAGCAATCCGGGTTCCCAGCCGCGTTTTGCTGTCGATCTGACTTTGCAATCCGAGCTGTCTATCAGCTTAGCCGCCGAGCAAAGCCAAACCGTCACACTGTATCAATCCACCCAGCAACGCGGCTGGCAGTTGCCGGGTACGCTGACCCTTTCCAGTACCTACCCCTTGGGTTTATTTCGAGCTTGGGCACCGCTGCGGTTTGATAGCCCTCTGCTGGTGTATCCCAAGCCGGCCAGCCAGCAACTGCCGTTTCCAGATAGCGACGGAGGTCAGGATAGGCCAGGTCAAAACCGCCGCAGCGGCGATGAGTTTGACGGGGTAAGAGTTTATCAGAGGGGCGACGCGATTCGGCAAATCCATTGGAAAGCCTTCGCCAAAGGCCAAGGTGTGCACAGTAAATACTACAGCGGTGCCAGTTCCAGCGAGTTGTGGCTGGATTATCAACAGGCACCGGGCCATCACACCGAAGAGCGCCTCAGCCAGTTGTGCCGTTGGGTGGTGGACGCCGAACAGACCGGGTTACGCTACGGCTTGCTGCTGCCTGGCTTGCGTCTGCCGCCGGACAACGGCGCCGCGCATTATCGTAGCTGTCTGCAAGCCTTGGCGCTGTTTTGAGCATGCCGTTTCTGCCTTCCACGCGCTTGATGTTGTTTATGCTGGGTTCGATAGGGCTAATCACGTTGCCGCATGCCTGGCATATCCCGCCGCTATTGTTCGGTTTTTTTACGCTACTGCTGCTTTGGCGCTTGCTCTGCATCTGGCGACCTCACTATTTACCGAACCGGTTCGCGGTATTTTTGTTGATGTTGATCGGTATTGGGTTGCTTTACAGTCAGCAACACTCGGTATTTGGCCGGGATGCCGGTACCAGTTTGTTTGTGGTGGCGCTGGGTTTAAAGTTGCTGGAAATTCACGGCAGGCGCGATGTGTATGTGATCGTTTATCTGGCTTTCATCGTTGCCGTGACGCAGTTTTTGTACGAAGAAAGCATTTTGATGGCGCTCTACATTCTGCTGGTATGTGGGGTGCTGCTGGCTACTTTGATTACGCAAAACAGTCAGACGCCGCAAACGCTGGCGGCTTTAAAAACTTCGGCGGCAATTATTATGCAAAGCCTGCCGCTAGCTTTGGTGCTATTTGTGTTGTTTCCGCGTCTGGAAGCGCCGCATTGGAGTTGGCTGGACGACGATACCCGCGCCAAAAGTGGTCTGAGCAATACCTTGGAACCCGGCTCGATTGCCGAATTAAGTCTGTCGCCGGAACTGGTGTTTAGGGTCAAATTCGACGGGAATCTGCCGCCGCCATCCCAGCGCTATTGGCGCGGACCGATTTACGCCAGTACCGACGGAGTAAGCTGGCGCGCGCCACCGGTGTTGGGCCGCGAGAACAACCCGGATCAACTCACGTTCAGCGATCCGAGCTATGCTTACACGCTGATGATGGAGCCGCAGAAGCAAAACTGGGTGTTTGCGCTGGAGATGCCCACCGAGTTTGGCGGCGGGTTACGCCGCAACGGTTTATATCAGCTAATCACTAATAAAAACCCCGGCGACCGCGCCGAGTATCGGCTTAGCTCGTCGCCTATTTATAACACTGGCGGTATCAGCAAATTCGAGCGCCGGGAAAACCTGCAACTACCTGGCAAACCATCGGACAGAGTGGTCGAACTGGTTAAGCAGTTACAAGGCCAGCCAGCACAGCCCGAGTTATTTATCGGCAATCTGTTACAGCATTTTCGCCAGGAACATTTTCATTACACCCTTAGTCCGGAGGCGATGCCGGATAAACCCATAGAGACCTTTTTGTTCGAGCGCCGCGCTGGCTTTTGCAGCCATTACGCCACGGCCTTCGTGTATTTGCTGCGGGTGGCGGAGATTCCGGCCCGGGTGGTGGGCGGTTATCAAGGCGGACAGATCAACGACGTCGGCGGCTTTCTGGAGATCAGGCAGGCCGACGCGCATGCCTGGGCGGAAGCGTGGTTGGACGGGCGCGGCTGGGTACGATTCGATCCGACCGCCGCCATCGCCCCGGAACGCATCGAACGCGGGGTGAATGTGGATTTACAAATCGCCAGCGGCGCGGTTAATTTCAGCCCGATCCAACTCGACGCAAAAACCTTATCCTGGCTGCAACGCGGCCGGCAACTCTGGCAAAGCGTCGATTACAACTGGCAACGCTGGATCATCAATTACGACACGGTTAATCAGAGAGCGTTTTTACAAAGCCTGGGGATAGATAATTTCGTCAAGCTCGGTTATTGGCTGTTGATTAGCGTTGCCGGTGTCGGCGGGGTATTGGCTTGGCGCTTGTTGCGGCCCAACCTGCGCCGCCAAGACCCTGCCCTGGTGTTGTACCGGCAGTTTTGCGCCAAGTTGGGTAAAGCCGGCTTAAGAGTTGAAATTGGCGACGGCCCGCAAACCGTCGCCGAGCGCGCGAAAGAACTGCGCCCGGATTTGGCCGAAGCAATTGAGCGGATTGCCGCGACTTATATTCGCTTACGCTACCAAAACGACAGCAAAATCGAGGATTTGCGGGTTTTAAAAATGCTGGTCACTAGCTTTCGGGTTTAATTATACCTTTCCCACTTCAAGTTTCGGCACATCTGCTCCCTCTCCCTTTGGGAGAGGGCTGGGGTGAGGGAATCAAAAAAGCGAAATTTGCAGTGCGATGACTATAAATTGATTAGGTGAGACTTCATTCGCACTAAACAGAGGTCGGATAAATTCGTCCCTACCGGATTAATGCAAATCCGGCACCTCTTCACCCGCTTTTTGCGCAGGTTGCTTGGCCGCTGCAGCGGCTTGTTCCTGTTGTTTTTGTTTATTGCCTTCGCCGAACATCACCGCACCGGCCATAAATATCGCGCCGGCGATAGCCATGATAGGCAGGCGGCCGGGTTTATCCATCCACAGCAGTATCCACTTGGGCTTGATCATACCGACGATCAATATAATCACCGCCAAAATCATTACGTTAAAACTGTAGTAGATCAAAGTATTCATGAATCGGAACCCTGTTTCCAGCAAGTTAAAGAGACATACATTATTATTAGCCGCGTGACCGTTGGCAATACACAATTCATTTTCACAACTTAGGAGGCGCTATGGGCGGCTTTGGTTTGTTAGCAATAGTGACGGTAGCGTTTGCCGTAATTCTGGTATACAAGAGCGTGCAATCGGTCCCACAAGGGATGGAGTATACCGTGGAACGTTTTGGAAAATACACGAGAACTCTGAGTCCAGGCTTGGATTTTATTATGCCCATCGTCGAGAGTATCGGCCGCAAACTTAATATGATGGAACAGGTGTTGGACGTGCCGTCGCAGGAAGTAATCACCAAGGACAACGCGATGGTGCGGGTCGATGGCGTGGTGTTTTACCAGATCATGGATGCCGCCAAGGCCGCATATGAGATTACTTATCTGGACATGGCCATCATCAATCTGGTCATGACCAATATCCGTACCGTCATGGGCTCCATGGATCTGGACGAACTGCTATCGCGTCGCGACGAAATCAACGCCCGCCTGTTGACCGTCGTCGATGAAGCCACTTCGCCCTGGGGACTTAAAGTCACCCGTATCGAAATCAAAGACATTGCCCCGCCCAAAGACTTGGTCGACTCCATGGCCAGACAAATGAAAGCTGAGCGGGAAAAACGCGCGCAGATTCTGGAAGCCGAAGGCTTGCGGCAAGCAGAAATTCTCAAAGCCGAAGGCTTGAAACAAGGCGCGATTCTGGACGCCGAAGGCCGTAAGGAAGCCGCGTTCCGTGACGCCGAAGCCCGCGAACGTTTGGCCGAAGCAGAAGCCCGCGCTACCATGATGGTGTCCGAAGCCATATCCAAGGGCGACGTGCAGGCCATCAATTACTTCGTCGCGCAAAAATACATTGAGTCTTTAAAAGAAGTCGCCTCGGCCAACAACAGCAAGCTGATCTTCATGCCGCTGGAGGCTTCCAGCGTGATCGGGGCCTTGGGCGGCATCGGTGAATTGGCTAAAGAAGCTTTAAATAAAAAGGCCTGATTATGTGGGAACAGGACATCGTGTTTTGGTACTGGTGGGTGCTGGCGGTGGGCTTTCTAGCCTTGGAAATTGTCGTCACCGGTTTCTTTTTCCTGTGGCTGGCGGTGTCGGCGTTTATCGTCGGCGCGGCGGTGTTGTTAGTGCCGGTTACACCGTTCAACGTGCAGTTGCTGCTGTTTTCCTTGCTGGCAGTGTTGTCGGTGCTGGCTTGGCGTAAATACGCCCGGAATCGGGCAGTGACCGTTACGGATCATCCTTTATTAAATCAGCGCGGGGCTCAGTATATTGGCCGTACCTTTTTTCTGATCGCACCGATTGAGAATGGTCAGGGCAAGATTAAGGCCGACGATACGGTTTGGAAGGTGCATGGGGAGGATAGTCCGATGGGGGCGAAAGTAAGAGTTGTGGCGGTTAAGGGGACTGTGTTTGAGGTGGAGGTTTGTGGGTGATTTTGTTTTTTCGTAGCCCGGATGCAATCCGGGATTGATGGCCTTCAGCCCTGGATTACGCTTTGCTTCATCCAGGCTACCTGCTATATCGTATTTTGCCAAAATGAAATCAAAATCAATTTGTCGTGCACGGATAATTTCTGCTTTGGATAAACATATGCAACCAGCAACTTATGGGGGTTGCTGGTGTTATCCAACTTCCAGCTCGATCTGTTATGCAAGGGTTAGATAAAAATCAACGTAATTCCTGGGTCGTCAGTAATCGCACACTACTACCAACAGGATATAGCGATACTCAAATCCATCCTCAGCATCTCTTAAATTCTGAAATCATCGAAACTCCAGAAGAACTTGCAGCTTGGTTAAAAGAGAAACTGGTTGATTTAGACTAAATAATGCTTTGCATGGTAGGGTGGGCACGGTTTTTGTGCCCACGTGGGAAGTATCAGAAAATATTGTGTCGCTGACGCGGCGGCTTGATTAAGTGTCGGTTCTCGGACCGACAACCGAGATACTTTCTTTTGCTCCGCCAAAAGAAAGTATCCAAAGAAAAGGCGGCACGGATGCCGCTTGTTCCCTGCGTTCCTCGCTTTCGCCGGGAGTTGCCGAAAGGGGCTTCCTGCCCCTTCGTCAACGTGCGGCATCCCTGCCGCACCCCTGCGGGCTGATCCCGTCGAAAGCTCCGGTACTCGGCGCGGCATACGGGAGAAACCCCGTCCCACAAGCATATTCTTCGCATTATTTTTAATGCTGTATACCTGACAAGGCTGCGGGTGCGGGGTTGATGCCGTCATTCCGGCATGGATTGCCGGAGTTTCGTAGGGTGGGCACGAATTTTGTGCCCACGCGGATTTGCGCCCACCCTTAATTATTGGTGGGCGAAAAACGTTACCCGCCATTTTGGAATCACATTCGCGTGCCCACCGCTGTGGATGGAGATCGCAGATACTTCGGGTGACAGGCTTATTAACCCGACCTATTTATCACTGGTATTCCGTTCGGGCTGAGCTCGTTGACGCCCAGGCTGGTGCGCCCTTCGATAAACTCAGGGCGAATGGTATTTAAGGGTCGGGTTAAAACTTATTTATTATCAATAGACTACCTTCAAACAACATGTACTGCCCTACTCACTTTCAAGAAGACAAGCCTGCCGAACTGGTCGGCCTTATCGAGCAGTTTCCTTTGGCAACGGTGATTTATCAGGGTGATGATGGCCTGACTGCCGAGCATATCCCACTGCTGTATGAAGCCAGGCCTGGCGGCCTTGGCAAGCTTATGGGGCATGTCGCCAAAAACAATCCACTTTGGCAAGTTGCACCTGAGCAAGAGCTCTTGCTTGTGTTTCAAGGGCCCTCGACGTACATTTCGCCCAACTGGTACGCCAGCAAAAGCCAAGCGGGCAAGGTGGTGCCTACCTGGAACTATGCGGTTGTCCATGCTCACTGTACGCTCAACGCCACCCACGACCCAGCGCAAGTGCTCCGCATCATCACCGAGCTAACCGATAAAAACGAAGCCGCGCAGGCGCATCCTTGGCGAGTCACGGATGCCCCTGCCGAATTTACCAAAAAGCTGCTGGGCAACATTGTCGGCATCAGCCTTGAGATTAAACGCTGGCAGGGCAAATGGAAGGTCAGTCAGAACCAGACACAGCAGAATCGGCAATCGGTTATCGAGGGCTTGCGCTCAGAAGACTCGGATGCACAACGTCAAATGGCGCTGCTGGTGCAGTCGCATGCTACAAGGAGCGATTAGCGAAGCGTAACCGTGCGCAAGATTCACACGTGGATTGCCGAGCTTTCAGCGGCATATCGAACAGAATAATTACGCTGTAAACGCCGGTGTTAATTCCGGCCTAAATGGCTAACATCATAAATATTCCCTGGAGTCTGGATTCCGACAATCCATGCCGGAATGACGGCGTTAACCCAGTGTTCATAGCCTTGCTAGGGATTCAGCATTAACAACAATGCGAGAGTTTTCTTGTGGCACGAAGTTCTTCAGTATACCGGCCTACGTGAGCTTGCGGCGGGATCGGCCCCGCTGGTGGGCCGCACGGGTGCGGCACGCTGCCTGAGGGTCAGGAAGGGCCTTTCGTCACTCTCCGGCGCACACGCCTGACATTTATCGAACCTCAATCATTCGATGTCCTTCCACCCCCGATAAACATGGTGCGCAAATGCCCCTATTTCCCGGCATTGCCTGTATAATCCTCATCAGAGTTGGCCGAACAGTCGCCGTTTTATGCAAATAAAAGGGAGGAAAGTCCGGGCTCCATAGGGCAGGGTGCCAGGTAATGCCTGGGAGGCGTGAGCCTACG